>Ga0187893_10001380_pt1 | contig 58703 bp, 67 predicted proteins | sample MA1701074metaG_FD_139574 | JGI IMG/M metagenome (GOLD analysis project Ga0187893, IMG submission 139574) | White microbial mat communities from a basaltic lava cave in the Kipuka Kanohina Cave System on the Island of Hawaii, USA - MA170107-4 metaG ...
ATGAGCGCTCGGCCCTGCGGGCCGAGACAAGCCGTGCCGATGGTTCGCTCGCCGGCGGCTCGCTCATCGGTGCACCCTGACGGTTGGGCGTGATCGTCGACCGGGTCCCGGGCGAGCGGGCCCTAATGAGCGCTCGGCCCTGCGGGCCGAGACAAGCCGTGCCGATGGTTCGCTCGCCGGCGGCTCGCTCACTAAGAAACCCTCACTGAGACCCGCTCACTCGGGCCCGTCCACTCGGGCCCGCCCACCCACTCGGGCCCGTTCACTCAGAGATGCCGGTGAACTTCACCGCTACGCGGGTCTTGTAGTGCAGGTTGAGCTGCAGCAGGACCGCGGTGAAGGACTCGATCGGGGTGGCCAGCGACAGGCCCCCCGCGTCCAGCGGGCGCATGTTCGGCACCTTGGCCACGATGTCGGCCGTCGCCGCGGTTGCCGACGGGTGGTCCGAGCAGATGAGGACGTCGCTCTCGATGGGCGAGTCCAGCCGGCCCAACTCCTTGGCCGGCACATGGTGGAATGCCGCCGCCACCAGGCATTGGGGCACGGCCGCCTGCACGCTGGCCGAAACCGAGCCCCGCGGCGGCACGAGAGGCTGGAACTCGGCGCCGATGCGGGTGAGGGCGTTGGCCATGCAGACGACCACCTTGCCCGCCAGCTGGCGCTCGACCGAGACCGCGGTCTGGGTGGCGGCGTCCCATGGCGTGGCGATCACGATCAGGTCGGCCCCGGCCGCGCCCTCGTTGTCAGCCGCCTCGATGTGCAGCCCACGATCGGGCCAGCGGGCCAGGAGCGTGTCGACGGTCTCCATGGCCCGGTACCTCGAGCGCGACCCGATCATCGTGTCGAAGCCCACCGCCGCCAGCCTGGCCGCTAACGCGCTCCCGGCAGGGCCGGTACCACCAAGGATCCCGATTCGCATCGGCGACAGGGTACCGGCGCGCGGCTCGCCCCCGTCGAACCGGTGGGCGCATCGCCCTGTCCGGTAACGTCCGCCGCCCGCTCCCTGTCGGAGGTTCCATGGGTCTCCTCGATGGCAAACGCATCCTGGTCACCGGTGTCCTGACCGAAACCTCGATCGCCTTCGGCGTTGCCGCGCGGGCCCAGGACGAAGGCGCCGAGGTCATCCTCACCGGCGCGGGACGGGGCCTCTCGCTCACCCGACGCGTTGCCCGCAAGCTCCCGGCGGACGCCGCCGTACTCGAGTTCGACGTGAGCGACAGCGCCCAGGCCGAGCGGCTTCGCCACGATCTCGCCGAGCGTTGGGGCACCGTCGACGGTGCCCTGCACGCCATCGGCTTCGCGCCGGCGTCGTGCCTCGGCGGCAACTTCGCCGCGGCCGGTTGGGACGACGTGGCCGTCGCGCTGCAGATCTCGGCCTATTCGCTCAAGCTGCTGGCCGACGCCGTGACCCCCTTGATGGACGATGGTGGTTCGATCGTGGGGTTGGACTTCGACGCGCGGGTGGCCTGGCCCGCCTACGACTGGATGGGCGTGGCCAAAGCCGCCCTGGAGTCGACGTCGCGCTACTTGGCCCGCGACCTCGGAGCCAAACGCATCCGGGTGAACCTGGTGGCGGCGGGGCCGGTGAAGACCGTCGCGGCCCGCTCGATCCCGGGGTTCGCGGCGTTCGAGAACGCCTGGGACGCGCGGGCGCCCCTGGGCTGGGACGTCACCGACTCCTCGGCCGTAGCCAAGGCGTGCGTGGCGCTGCTCTCGGACTGGTTCCCGGCCACCACCGGCGAGCTGGTCCACGTCGACGGCGGGTACCACGCCATCGGCGCGTGAGTTTCGCCCTCACTTCGGTCGCTTCGCTCCCTGCGTTCGGGCGAGCTTTGTGGTGCCTGACCTCGGCGGGCGCTGAAGACCTTGTCGCCGATCGACCGGGCCCTGGGCCATGCGGCCCGGCGGCGCCAGCCGCCGAGAGCGGCAGCCTGGGCCATGCGGCCCGGCGACGCCAGCCGCCGAGAGCGGCAGCGAGGGCGGATCGATCGGCAGTCGGGGGGCTCCGGCGGAGCCTCTGCCCCACCGGGGCCCCCACCGAAGGGTCTCAGCAGACCCGGCGGACGGTCGGGGTGGGGTTGGCGGCGCCTCCGCCGTTCGGGCGGATCTCGAAGTGCAGGTGGGGGGACGATGACGACGCGTTACCGCTGCTGCCCACGTAACCCACGACGGTGCCGGCTTCGACGTGGCCGGCCCCCTGGTTGGCGTAGCGGCTCATATGGGCGCCGTAGTAGGTGTGGCCGTCGTCGCCCTTCAGGTAGAAGGAGAGGCCGCCCAGCGAGCTGCCCCGATGGCTCACGCTGCCCGACACCGGCGCGACCACCGGGGTGCCGTTGGGCGACATCATGTCGACGCCCTGGTGGCGCCGTCCACCGCTGCGGGGCGCGCCCCAACTGTCGACGAAGCTCACCGGGCCCTGCACGGGGCACACGAAGGAGCCGGTGACGATGGGCGTGGCCGGGACCGACCCCGGACCCCCGGCCCCGGACGCGCGCCCCGAACCACCCGAGGACCGGCCCGCGCTCAACGTGGCCGCGGCGGCTGCGGCGCGGCGCTCCGCCTCCTGGCGCTGGCGCTCGATCGCCTCGAGCCGCTCGAGCTCCCCCTGCAGCGCCGCCTCGCGCCGGCGCAGCTCCTCGACCGCGTCGCGTTGCTCACCGAGATGTGCCTCCAAGGCGGTCGAAGCCCGCTCGAGGTCCTCGCCGACCGCCCGGTAACGGTCCACCGCGTCCTCGTTACCGCTGGTGACGAGCCGGGCCAGGGTCTCGACCTGGACCTGGCGGTTGATGTCCGCGCCCGACACGATGATCGTGTCGTCGGCACCGGCGTTGACGTAGCGGGCGATGGCGGTGGCCTGCAACGTCGACCGCAGGCCGCTGAGCTCGGCCTCGGCCTGCTGCGCCTGGCGTTCGAGGTCCACCACCTCGTCCTGCAGCTCGGTGACGTGGTTCTGGGCGTCGACGAGGTCCTGGGTGGCGGCGTCGGCCCGCTGGCGCGCCCGAGCCAGCTCGCCCTCCTGAGCGCCGACATCGGTGCCGGGGGTCAGCCCGACGAGCGCGCCGATGACCATGGCGGCGGCGACCAACCAGCACACGCGACCCACAGCGGGCGCAGAGGCTAGTGCACGCGGCGCGCCGGGCCGCTGACGGTCGTCGCGCCTCGCAGGCATGACCGGCGCGGCCGGCGGCGCAGACTAGGGGCTGTGCCCGTCCTCCAGCTCGTCGTCGCCTCGCTGGCCATGGGCCTCGGCGCCTGCGTGCAGGGCGCGGTCGGCTTCGGTTCGAACCTGGTCGCCGCGCCCCTCCTCGTGTTGATCGACGTCGATTTCGTGCCCGGACCCGTGGCGCTCATCTCGCTGCTGCTCAACGTTCTCGTCCGCGGGCGCGAGCCCGCTGAGCACGACCGAAGGGTCCGCCTCGCCCTCGGCGGGCTCGTGCCAGGGGCCCTGTTGGCCGGCGGGCTCCTCTCCGTCCTGCCCGACCGGGAACTGAGCCTGCTCTTCGCCGCCCTGGTCCTGGTCGCGGTGGCGCTCACGGTGGCCGGCCTCGAGGTGCGGCCCGGGTCGGCCAGCCTGCTCGGCGCCGGCGTGCTGTCGGGGTTCATGGGCACGATCTCGGGCATCGGTGGCCCGCCCATGGCGCTGGTGTACCAGCGGGCCTCGGGGCCGGTGCTGCGCGCCACGCTGGCCTACTTCTTCCTGGTCGGTGGCATCATCACCGTGGCGACGCTGACGTTCGTCGGCCGGTTGGGATGGCGGGAGCTGGCCCTGGCGCTGGCGCTCGTCCCCGGGACGCTCGTCGGCTTTGCCGGGTCGGGCGCGCTGGCCCGGCACCTCGACCGGCGCACCGCCCGCCCGGCCGTGCTGGCCCTCTCGACGCTGGCCGCGGTGGCCGTCATCGTGAAGGAGATCGCCTGACCCCCGCCCCCCGGGACGAGCGGCGCCGCGCGATGAGCTCGCGGTGCCGGGCCAGGATGCCGGCGTGCGGTTCACGGCCGAGCTCGGTCCAATCGAGCTTGGAGCGCTCGAACGTGGCCGGGTCCTGGGGGTCGGGCACGTCGGCAGGGGCCCAGCCGAAGGCGGCGAACTCGCGCCGGCGGCCCTCGCTCACCGCGGCGCCCAGCACGGGGTCGTGGTGGTCGGTGAAGTACTGGAACGGGCTCGTCGCCCCCCACTCCTCGCCCTGGAAGAGCATGGGCACGAACGGCGACGTCAGCACGAGCTCGGCTGCCCGGGTCACCTTGTCCGGTGGCACCAGGTGACAGAGACGTTCTCCCCTGGCCCGGTTCCCGATCTGGTCGTGGTTCTGGGCGTACACGACGAAGCGGGAACGGGGCAGGGCGCCGACCGGCCGGCCGTGACGGCGGCCGCGGCTCACCGAGTGGCGCCCGGCGTAGACATAGACGTCACGCTGCGCGGTGGCGAGATCGGCCTCTTCGAAGTCCTCGTAGTAGCCGGTGCGCTCGCCGGTGAGGGCGACGTGCAGCGCATGATGGAAGTCGTCGCTCCACTGGGCGTGCAGCCCGTACCCGCCCGCCTCCCTGCTCCTCACCAGGCGCGGGTCGTTGAGGTCGCTCTCGGCGATCACCCAGAGCGGACGACCGACCTTCGTCGACAACGCCTCCACTGCGACGGCCAGTTCTTCGAGCACGTGGGTGGCCGACGTGTCGACGATGGCATGCACGGCGTCGAGGCGCAACCCGTCGACGTGGTAGTCGCGCAGCCAGGACAGCGCGTTGCCGACCACGAAGGCCCGCACCTCGTCGCTGCCGGCGTCGTCGAAGTTGACCGCGTCGCCCCACGGCGTGACGTAGCGATCCGTGAAGTACGGGCCGAACTCGCCGAGGTAGTTGCCGGCCGGTCCCAGGTGGTTGTAGACGACGTCGACCAGCACCCCCAGCCCCTTGGTGTGGCAGGCGTCGACGAAGCGCTTCAACCCCTCGGGCCCGCCATAGGGCTCGTGCACCGCGTAGAGGTCGACCCCGTCGTAACCCCAGCCGTGGCGGCCGGGAAAGGCCGCCACGGGGAGGAGCTCGACCGCGTCGATGCCGAGCTCGACGAGGTGGTCGAGACGGCTGATGGCGCCGTCGAAGGTGCCCTCGGCGCTGAAGGTGCCCACGTGCAGCTCGTAGAGGACGGCCGAGGGGAGGTGAAGGCCCCGCCAGGTTTCGTCGGCCCACCGGAACGACGTGTGGTCGACCACGCGGCTGGCCCCGTCGACACCGTCGGGCTGCCGGGGCGAGCGGGGGTCGGGACGGAGCGGCCCGCCGTCGAGGGAGAAGGCGTAGTCGGTTCCCGCACCGGCGTCGCCTCCGCCGCTGGTGCCGTCACCGCCGGTCTCGACGTCGCCGGCGTCGACGTCGCCGGTCTCGACGTCGACGCCGAACCAACCGCCGGTCGTCGCCACCATCGGGACCCGTCGGGTGCCGAGGACCAGCTCCACGAACCCCGCCCTGGGCGCCCACACCGTGAACTTCATCGGGCCTCCAGGAGGGCGACGGGAAAGCGAGAGAGGAGCTCGGCGATCGGGTGGCGGCCACCGTCGAGGTCGTCCCCCGTGAGCAGGTTCGTCCACCGGCCCGCCGGCAGGTCGATAGAGCCGGGCTCACCGGCCAGGGCGACGCGAATGGGCGCAACCGTGACCAGCCGCGCCCCCCGCGCGAAGGCCACGTGCCCCGGCCCGGCGTCGATGGCCCGGTACGAACCCAGGTCTTGGAGTCGACGCCGAACGTCAAGGGCCTGGCGCACGACCCAGAGCTTCGCCAGCCCGTCGTCGGCTCGCGCCGCGATCACCTCCGGCGCCAGCCCGTCATCGAGCTCGGCCAACCGCGCCCGCCGGGTGGCGTAGTCGACCGGGCGACGGTTGTCGGGGTCCACGAGGGAAAGGTCCCACAGCTCGCACCCCTGGTACAGGTCGGGCACACCGGGCATGGTGAGCTGGACGAGCTTCTGGGTCAGCGCCAGGGTGCGGCCGTCCCGGCGGATCGACGCCACGAAGCGCTCCAGGTCCTCGACGAAGCCGGTATCGCCGTACCAGCGTTCCAACAGGGCCGCCACCGCCTCCTCGTAGGCGTCGTCGGGGCCCAGCCAGGACGTCCGCCGCTTGGCCTCGCGGGTGGCCTTGACGGCGAAGCCGCGCGCCCGCTCGATCGACAGCGGCCACGCCCCCACCAGGGTCTGCAACAACAGGTAGCAGGTGGGTCGGTCGACTTCCCCCGCGATATCTCCAGCGGAGCCCGCGCCCAGGGCGCGACGGGCGAAGACCGCCCAGTGCTCGGGCCGCTGGGACAGGACGGCGAGGCGGGCCCGCACGTCCTCGCTGCGTTTGGTGTCGTGCGTCGACAACGTCGTCATGGTGGCCGGCCAGTCGGCGGCGAGACGCTCGCACTGGCGGTGGAACCCGTCGATGTCGGCGCCGAACCGGCCGGGGGCGCCGCCCACCTCGTTGAGCGCCGCCATCCGGTGGTAGCGGTAGAACGCCGTGTCTTCCACGCCCTTGGCCATGACCGGGCCGCTGACCTGCTGGAAGCGGGCGCACAGCTCCCGGGCCAGAGGGTCCTCGTCGTTGCGCCCGCCACCCAGCACCAGCTCGAGGAAGTCGAGCAGGTCGGCGTCGAGGTCGTCGCGCCGCCGGGCGCGGGCGACGGCCGCGCGGACATGGTCGAGCTCCCGCGGTGGTACATCGCCCTGGTCGGGGATGTAGGCCCGGTACACCTCGAAGCAGGCGAGGATCTCGCGAACGGCCTCGTGCAGCTCGTGGCGGCTGTAGTCCCGGTAGCGACGGTTGGCCTCGCAGACCTGCACCAGCAGCTGGGTCAGCCGGCTGACATCGGCCGCCAGGACGTCACGCATGACCTCGTGGCGAGCGTCGTAGGCGACGGCCTCGAACCGGGCGCGGTCGCCGGTGAGCTCGACGTACAGGTCGTCGAAGTACGGCTCGCGGCCGGGGTCGACCAGTAGCGCCCCCACCATGGCCAGCGCGTCGTAGCCGCTGGTGCCGTCGACGGGCCACGACGAGCGGAGCACTTCGCCCGGTTCGAGGATCTTTTCCGCCACCACCCACGCCCCGGGGGCGGCGCCCCGCAGCCGAGCGAAGTAGCCGGCCGGGTCGCGCAGCCCGTCGGGATGGTCGACCCGCACGCCGTCGACCACGCCGGAGCGGAGCCACCCCAGCACCAGCTCGTGGGTATCGGCGAACACGTCGTCGTCCTCCATCCGGAGCGCGGCGAGGGTGTCGATGTCGAAGAAGCGCCGGTAGTCGAGCTCGCGACCGCCGGTGCGCCAGTGGGCCAGGCGGTAGTTCTGGCGCTCGAGCAGCCCGTCGAGGGTGTCGGCGTCGGCGTTGACCCGTTCGACCACCTCGCCGATGGCGGTGACCACCCCGGGCTCCTCGGCGCACAACCGCGACAGCAGGTCGCGCAGCACCGTCGTCTGGCGGTGGCGCTGGTGCACGCTGATCCGGTCGGTGGCGCTCGACACCGGCAACCGGGCCAGTGACGCCCCGATGAACGCGAGCTCGTCGGAATCGCAGGCACCGGCGGCCACCAGCAGCACGCTGTCGATCGACGGCGGCGCCACCGGGAGCACGTGGTCGAAGTAGCGGACCGTGAACCAGTGCCCGGAGAAGACGAGGCGGATCTCGCCGGCCTCGAGGACCCGCCCGTAGTGGTCGCCCAGGATCGGCAGCAGCAGGGTGTTGCGAAGCTTCGCCTCCGGGGGGTCCCAATCGACGTCGAAGTAGCTGGCGTAGCGACTGGCCGGCCCGTTCTCCAGCACGTCGCGCCACCAGGCGTTCTCACCGGTGATGGCCATGTGGTTGGGGACGATGTCGAGCACCTGGCCGAGCCCGAGGTCCCGAAGGGCGGCGCAGAACCGGCCGTGGGCCGCGGCCCCGCCGAGCTCGGCGTTCACTTGGTGGTGGTCGACGACGTCGTAGCCATGGGTGCTGCCCGCCGCCGCCTGCAGGTAGGGCGAGCAGTAGACGTGGCTGACCCCCAGGGCTTGGAGGTAGTCGGCGACCGCGGCGGCGGCGTCGAACCCGAAACCCGGGTGGAGCTGGAGCCGGTAGGTGGCGGTCGGAATGCTCATGGCTGACCTCTCCCTACCCCCCACCCGGCATTCCGCGACAATCGGTGGGGTCGGGGCACCAGTTGTTGTCGCGGAATCGCCTTGGGGCGGGGAGTCAGGGGGCCTGGCGGCGGAGCAGCACCACCGAACGGTCGGCCACGCTGAGGGCGTCGCCGGCCTTGATGGGCGTCGGTTCGACGCCCGAGCCGAACACCACCGCTCCGACCGCGGTGTCCAGCACGAGCTCCCACCGCTCGCCGAAGTCGCCCGCCGGGACCTTGAAGTCGATCATCTCGAAGTGGCCGTTGAACAACAACAGGAACGAATCGCCGGTGACCCGCTCGCCCCGCGGCCCGGTGCTGGGGAGGACCTCGCCGTTCAGGAACACGCCGATCGACTTGGCGAAGCCGGAGTCCCAATCGGCATCGCCCATCTCGGACCCGTCGGGCTTGAGCCAGGCGATGTCGTGATCGCCCGCGGTGCCGCGGATCGACCGGCCTTGGAACCAACGGCGGCGCCGGAACACCGGGTGCTCCCGGCGCAGGGCCAGCAGCGTCCGGGTGAACTCGTGCAGGCCCTCGTAGGCGCCGGCACGCTCCCAGTCAATCCAGGAGATCTCGTTGTCCTGGCAGTAGGCGTTGTTGTTGCCGCCCTGGGTGCGTCCGAGCTCGTCGCCGGCGAGGAGCATCGGCACGCCCTGCGACAGCAGCACCGTGGTCAGGAAGTTGCGCACCTGGCGGGCCCGCAGGGCGAGTACGTCGGGGTCGTCGGTCGGGCCCTCGACGCCGCAGTTCCACGACCGGTTGTGGCTCTCGCCGTCCCGGTTGCCCTCGCCGTTGCCCTCGTTGTGCTTGTCGTTGTACGACACCAGGTCGTTGAGCGTGAAGCCGTCGTGGGCGGTGACGAAGTTGATCGAGGCGTAGGGCCGGCGCCCACTGGTCTCGTAGAGGTCCGAGCTCCCGGTGAGCCGGTTGGCGAACTCCCCCAGCGTCTGGTCGTTGCCTCGCCAGAAGTCGCGCACGGTGTCGCGGTACTTGCCGTTCCATTCGGTCCACAACACCGGGAAGTTGCCGACCTGGTAACCGCCTTCGCCCACGTCCCACGGCTCGGCGATGAGCTTGACCTGGCTGACCACGGGGTCCTGCTGGATGAGGTCGAAGAAGGCCGAGAGCTTGTCGACGTCGTGCAGCTCGCGCGCCAGCGTCGAAGCCAGGTCGAAGCGGAACCCGTCGACATGCATCTCCTGCACCCAGTAGCGCAGGCTGTCCATGATGAGCTGCAGCACGTGGGGATGGCGCATGTTGAGGCTGTTGCCGGTACCCGTGTAGTCGAGGTAGTAGCGCTCGTCGCCGGCGACGAGGCGGTAGTAGGCGGCGTTGTCGATGCCCTTGAAGCTCAGGATCGGCCCGAGGTGGTTGCCTTCGGCGGTGTGGTTGTAGACCACGTCGAGGATCACCTCGATGCCGGCCTCGTGCATCGAGCGGACGAGTTGCTTGAACTCCTGCACCTGCTGGCCGTTCTGGCTGCGGGCCGCGTAGCCGTTGTGCGGAGCCAGGTAGGCGAGTGAGTTATAGCCCCAGTAGTTTCGCAGGCCGCGCTGGTCGAGGGTGTGGTCGTGGATGAACTGGTGCACCGGCATCAGCTCCACCGCGGTCACGCCGAGGTTGCAGAGGTGGTCGATCACCTCGGGGGTGGCGAGGCCGAGGTAGGTGCCGCGCAGCTCGGCCGGGATGCGCGGGTTCAACGCCGTGAAGCCCTTGACGTGCAGCTCGTAGACGATCGTCTCGTGCCAGGGCGTCCCCGGCGGCCGGTCGTTGCCCCAGTCGAAGTAGGGGCTGGTGACGACGGCCTTGGGCACGAACGGGGCGCTGTCGGCATCGTTGGGGGCACCCTCGGGGTCGTCGAAGCGGTACGGGAACACCGATTCGGCCCACACCACCTCGCCCTCGACGGCCTTGGCGTACGGGTCGAGGAGGAGCTTGGCCGGGTTGCAGCGATGGCCCTCGTCCGGTGCCCAGGGGCCGTGGACCCGGTACCCGTAGCGCTGGCCGGGCCCGACCTCGGGTAGGTAGGCGTGCCAGCAGAACGCCGTCACCTCGGTCAGCTCGACCCGGTTCTCGGCCCCGTCCGGGCTGGAAAGGCACAGCTCGACGCGGTCGGCCGCCTCGGAGAACAGCGAGAAGTTCGTCCCCGACCCGTCGTACGTCGCCCCCAGCGGGTAGGGCTTGCCCGGCCAGACATCCATGGCGAGCGACCTTATCCGGCCCTCCCGGGTGTCTCGCCCGGCCCGGCGATCATGGCCAGCAGACGGGGCCGGGACCGCTGGATCTCATCGCCGAGGAGCCGTTCGAGCACCGGCCCGAACAACGAGCCTCCGTAGTGCAGGCGCATGGTGAGGCGGCTGCCACCCTCCACCTCCTCCACGGTGGCGGTCAGCACCCAGGCCGAGTGCTCACGACCGTCCAGCTCGCGTCGTTCGAAGGCCACTCGCCCGGGGGCGCCGCCGGGGGGTTCGACCTCGGCCCGAACCATGCGCAACCGCTTGGACCGGGCCAGTGGGCCGAGCCGGCCGCGCAGGTCGACCGTCCACGCCGGCCCCGGGTCTTGTCCAAAGGGATCGGCAGGAGCCGGCACGGCTCGAGGAACAATGTCGAGCCACGACGGGTAACGGTCCAACTCGGCCACCAGGGCGAAGAGCACCTCGGGAGGGCACGGGGCATCGAGGCTCTCGACCACGTCCATTCCCCGTTTGTACCCCACGCGGCCCAGCCACGCGGCCCCTCGCGCCGCGTCCCGAACGCGGCCCGGCCCACGGTACGGTGCCCGGGGCGGGACTCGAACCCGCACGCCCTCTCGGACAATGGATTTTGAGTCCATCGTGTCTGCCATTCCACCACCCGGGCAAGCAGGCGGCACTGAGCGTAGCCTTGCCCGGTGCGCCAGCCTCCGAGGGTCTCGCGGCTGGGGAGCAGTGGCGACTTCACCGGATCGTGACAAGAGTGAAACCTCCGCGGCGCAACCTTGGTCGGACCCCGAAAGCCGCACCCGTCCTCCCGCTAGGAACCTACTGACCTATGCCCGCAGACACCTAGGCCGCCTGCATGATCGCCTTCACCTTCCCCGGCCAGGGCTCCCAGAAGCCCGGAATGGGCGCGCCGTGGGTCGACCACCCGTCCTGGGAGCTGGTCGACGAAGCCTCCATAGCCGCCGGTCGGGACATCTCCGATCTTCTGCTCGTCGCCGACGAAGACGAGCTCCGTCTCACCCGTAACGCCCAGCTCGCGACCTTCGTTCTCAGCCTGGTGGTGCTCGATGCGGTGGAACGACTGGGCGTGGAACCATCCCGCCTGGCTGGGCACAGCCTGGGCGAGTACACCGCGCTCACCGCCTCCGGCGCGCTCGACGTCCCCGACGGCGTCCGGCTCGTCACCGAACGCGGCGACGCCATGCAGGCCGCGGCCGACGCCCGCGAGGGCACGATGGCCGCGGTCATCGGCCTCGACGACAGCCTGGTGAAGATCGCCTGCCGCCGCGCGGCGGCGGACGTCTGGGTGGCCAACTACAACGCCCCCGGCCAGGTGGTCATCGCCGGCGACCCCGACGACCTCGCCCGCGCCGGTGCGCTGGCCACCGAGCTCGGCGCCGGGCGCGTTCTATCCATCCCGGTGGGCGGCGCGTTCCATACCCCGTTCATGGCGCCGGCCCGGGACCGGCTCAAGAAGGCCCTCGGTGACCTCGACCTGCGCACGCTCGACGTGCCGGTGGTGGCGAACGTCGACGCCCTGCCCCACACCGAGCCGTCCGAATGGGTCGGGCTGCTGTCGGCCCAGCTCTGTAGCTCGGTGATGTGGCGCCAGACCCTCTACCAGCTTGCCGACGACGGCGTCACCATCTTCGTCGAGCTCGGCCCGGGCTCGCGGCTGACCGGCATGGCCCGGCGAACCGTGGTCGGGGCGAAGCACCTGTCGGTGTCCAAGCCCGCCGACCTCGACGGTCTCCTCGAGGCCTTGGCCGGCCATACCGCGGCCGAGAACGCTCCCGAGGGGGAGCACCTGTTCATGACCGAGCGGGTGGTGGTCAGCCCCGCCGCCGGGCTGTTCACGCCCGATCCCGGCCTCGGCACCGGCCAGCGCGTCGAGGTCGGCGCCCGACTGGGAACGGTCGCCGGCCAGGACGTGCGCTGTCCCTTCAGCGGCACCGTGATGGGGGTGCTCGCCCTCGACGGCGAACGGGTGACCTCCCGCCAACCCATCGCCTGGCTCGCCACGGACGCACCGCATCTCGCGTTCGCGACCGGATGAGGGGCGTCAGGCTCACGGGTTGGGGCGCGGCACTTCCGGACAAGGTGGTGACCAACCTCGACCTGGAGACGATGCTCGACACGTCCGACGAATGGATCGTCTCGCGCAGCGGCATCCGCGAACGTCACATCGGCGGCACCACGTCGGGCCTGGCGGTGACCGCCGCCCGGGCTGCCTTGGAGCGAGCCAACTGCACACCGGACGACATCGGCATCCTCGTGCTGGCGACGTCGACCCCCGACCAGGCCCTCCCGGCCACCTCGTCGGTCATCCAGCACCGCCTCGGGCTCCCCTGCGGGGCCTACGACCTCAACGCGGCCTGCGCCGGCTTCGTCTACGGCCTCGTCAACGCGGCCGGCCTGATCGCCCTCGGCACCGAGCGCGCCCTGGTCATCGGCGCCGACACCATGTCGCGGATCATCGATTGGGACGACCGCAGCACCGCCGTGCTCTTCGCCGACGGGGCCGGAGCCGTCGTGCTCGAGGCCGCCGACGACGACAGCGACCTTCTCGGCTGGGACCTCGGCGCCGACGGGTCGTTGGCCGGGCTGCTCTCCGCCGACATCGGCGGGTACCTCCAGATGAACGGCAAGGAGGTCTTCCGCCGCGCCGTGCTGGTGATGGTCGACTCGGCCGTCCGAGCCTGTGACCAGGCCGGCATGAGCCCGGCGGACGTGGCCCTGCTCGTCCCCCACCAGGCCAACACCCGGATCATCGCGGCCGCCAACCAGCGCCTCGGCATCCCCATGGAGCGCACGGTGGTGAACCTCGACCGCACCGGCAACACCTCCTCGGCCTCGATCCCCATGGCCTTGGCCGAGGCGGCCGACCAGGGTCGCCTGCGCCGCGGTGATCTCGTGCTGTTCGTCGGGTTCGGTGCGGGCATGACCTCGGCCAGCGCGGTGCTGCGCTGGCACGGCCCGGGCGCGGCTCCATGACCCTGGCGCCCGGGACCGAGGCCGGCCCCCGGACGGCCGGCGAGGCTCGTGGCGCGGCGCGCACCGTCGTGGTCACCGGGGGCGCGCGCGGCATCGGGCTGGCGTGCGCCCGCGCCTTCGCGGCGGACGGAGACCGGGTCGCCGTCCTGACGCGCTCCACCATCACGGACGAGTTCTTGTGCCTGACCTGCGACGTCGCCGACCCGGCCCAGGTCGACGCCGCCTTTGCCAGGATCGAGGACGAGCTCGGGGCGGCGCAGGTGGTGGTGGCCAACGCCGGCATCACCCGCGACACCCTGCTCGCCCGCATGGGCGACGCCGACTTCACCGACGTCGTCGACGCCAATCTGAACGGTGCGTTCCGGGTGGCCCGGCGGGCCATCGGCGCCATGATGCGAGCCCGCTGGGGGCGCCTGGTCTTCGTCTCGTCGGTGAGCGCCTTCGTGGGGGCACCGGGCCAGGTCAACTACGCCGCCTCCAAGGCCGGGCTCGTCGGGATGGCCCGCTCGATCGCCCGCGAGTACGCCACCCGCAACATCACGGCCAACGTCGTGGCGCCCGGCCCCATCGCGACCGACATGCTCGACGGCCTCGACGCGCCGCGCCTCGAGGCCATGGTGGCCGCCGTCCCGATGAAGCGCGCCGGCTCGCCCACCGACGTCGCGGCCGCGGTGCGGTTCCTGGCCTCGGACGCCGCCGCCTACATCACCGGTGCCGTGCTGCCCGTCGACGGCGGCGTCGGCATGGGCCACTGATCCGGCGCGTACGCTCGTCCCTGCCCATTCGATTCTGCCGATCGACCGGCCAACCCGATCCCGAGGAGACTGATCTACCGTGAGCGATGCCAGCGACGCCAACTTCGAGCGGTTCCGGAAGTGCGCCGTCGAGATTCTTTCCGTCGAGCCCGCCCAGGTCAGCGCTGAGGCCCGCTTCGGCGACGACCTCAACGCCGACAGCCTCGACCTGGTCGAGCTCGTCATGGCCCTGGAGGAGGAGTTCGACATCTCGGTAGGCGAGGACGAGCTCAACGGCATCGAGACCGTGGGCCAGGCCTACGACCTCATCTCCAAGAAGTTCTGAACGAGCCACCGTGATGCACACGCCGCGCCGGGTGGCCGTCACCGGTATCGGGGTGCTGGGGCCGTGCGGTATCGGTCGCGATGCCTTCTGGTCCGGCCTGCTCGCTCCGGCCCCGGCCGGCGAACACCGGGTGCCTGGCTTCGAACCCGAGCGCTACTTCGCCAACCCGAAGGAGACCCGGCGCGCCGACCGCTTCACCCAGCTCGCCGTGGCGGCGGCCGAAGAGGCACTGGCCCAGTCCGGCGAGTGCCGCATCGACCCCGAACGCTGCGGGGTGCTGTTGGGCGCGGGTGTCGGCGGCCTGGGCACCCTGGAGGAGCAGGTGTGGACGTTCCACGAGAAGGGCCCTCGGCGGGTGTCCCCGTTCCTCGTCCCGATGATGATGGCCAACGCCGCGGCCGCGGCCCTGTCGATGCGCCACGGCTTCCGGGGGCCGTGCGAGACGACCGTGACCGCCTGCGCGGCCAGCACCCATGCCATCGGCAACGCGGCCCGGCTCGTCGCCACCGGCCGCTGTGACGTGGTGCTGGCCGGGGGCAGCGAGGCGGCCATGACGCCGGTCGGCATGCAGGGCTTCGCCAACATGACCGCCCTGTCGCCGTCGGGCACGTCGATGCCCTTCGCCGCCTGCCGCGACGGGTTCATCATCGCCGAGGGGGCGGGCGTGGTGGTGCTCGAGGACCTCGAGGCGGCCCGGGCCCGAGGGGCGACCGTGGTGGGCGAGGTGCTGGGTTCGGCCAGCACCGCCGACGCCCACCACATCACGGCGCCGTCGCCCGGGGGCGATGGCGCGGTCTCCTGCATGGAGCAGGCCCTCGCCGATGCCGGTCTGGTCCCGGACGACATCGCCCAGATCAACGCCCATGGCACGTCCACGCCGCGCAACGACGAGGCCGAGGCCGAGGCCATCGCCAAGGTGTTCGGCTTGCCAGGCCCACCCGTGACCTCCACCAAGGGCGTCACCGGTCACGCCCTCGGCGCCGCGGGCGCCCTCGAGGTGGCGGCCGTGCTGCTGTCGATGCACCACCGGCTGATCCCGCCCACCGCCGGGACCGGCGGCGTCGACCCGGCCCTGCCTCAGCTCGACCTGGTGACCGGGGCGCCGCGGCCCTGGGCGCCCGGCCCGACCTTGTCGAACTCGTTCGGGTTCGGCGGCCACAACGGGTGCGTCGTCCTGGGCCCGCCGCCCGCTCCCTGACGTCCTCGCCCGCCCGCCTCCCGACGTCCGCGCCCGCCCGCTCCCTCCGGCCGGGCACCGAAACCGGTCCGGTGCCCCGCCGAGTCAGCTCGGCAGGGCGCCCTCGAGGCTGAGGAGCCGGCGCTTGACGTCGAGCCCGCCGCCGTAGCCACCGAGGGCGCCGCCGGTACGCAGCACTCGGTGGCAGGGAACGACGACGGGCACGGGATTGGTGGCCATGGCCGAGCCGACGGCGCGCGACGCCCGCGGGCTGCCGGCTCGGACGGCCAGCTCCCGGTAGCTCACGGTCTCGCCGAAGCCCACGCCGGCGAACAGCGACTGCAGCACCAGACGGCGAAAGCCCGAGGCCAGCGACCAGTCGATGGCGATGGCGAAGGCCTTGCGACGCCCTTCGAAGTACTCGTCGAGCTGCCGGCGAACGGGATCGAGACGGACCGGCGCCTCGATCACCCGCGGGGACAGCCGGGCGGCCAGCTCGTCGAGCACGTGACCGGGCTCCTCACCCGAGAAGGCCACTCGGACAAGGCCGGCGCCGGTCCCGGCCACCAGCAGCGCTCCGATGGGCGAATCGACGGTGGCGTACGCCACATCGACGAGCCCATCGGCGAGGGCGCGTTCGGTGAAGGCGCGGACCGCTTCGTCCTCCCCTCGTCGGTCGGCGTCCGGTCGCGGGCCGTTCGCCAGTTCGTCGTCGATGATCATGGGCCCTCCTCTGCGGTACCGCTTCTTCGGGTTTCGATTCTCAGCCGGGCCAGCCCAACCCGCACGCTTTGACGCGCCGCCTCCGGCGTACAGCCCAGCACCGCGGCAACCTCGGCATAGGGCCAGCCGGCCACATGGCGCAGCACGACGGCGCTGCGCTGCTTCGGTGGGAGCAGTCGCACGGCGGCCCACAACTCGTGGTGGCGGTCGCCGCCCTTTTCGGTTGCCGCGGGTCGAGGCGGCTCGGGCACCTCGGCCACCGGCACCGCCCGGCGGGCGCCGGCGCGGCCGGCGTCGATCACCTTGCGGTGGGCGATGGTGAACAGCCAGCCTCCGAGGTTGCCGCCATGGCGTAGCCCGGGGTACGCCCGGAGCGCAGCCAACATGGTCTCCTGGAACGCGTCGGCCGCGTCGTGGTACCCGACCGATGCCACCAGGTAGCGGTACAGCGCCGAGCGATGCTCGTCGACCAGGGCCTGAAAGGGCGGTAGTCGCTGCCCGATGACGGCGCCCTCGCTCAGTGTCGCGGATCTCATCGCCGTGACAAACGACGAACCGGTTCTCGACGTGAGATCGGGTGGTCGGCCGTCCGCCTCGTGCAGGCTCAGGCGAGTGCGGCGAGCAGGTTGGCGACCGTGTCCTTCGGGCTGACCTTGTACCAGACCTCGGCGATGTGCGCGTTCTCGTCGACCAGGAAGGCCGATCGCACGATACCCATGTACTTCTTGCCGTACATCGACTTCTCGGCCCAGACGTCATACGCCTCGGCCACCGCGTGGTCCTCGTCGGCCAGCAAGGTGAACCCGAGGCCGTACTTGGCGTCGAACCGGGCGAGCTTGGCCGGCTTGTCGGGGCTGATACCGACCACGACCGCGTCGCCGAGGTCCCCGAGCACGTCGCGTAGCCCGCACGCCTGGGTGGTGCACCCCGGCGTGTCGGCCCTGGGGTAGAAGTAGATGAAGTGCCACACCTTCCGCTCGTCCAGCGACCTGCCCAGCGTGAAGGAGTTGCCCTCCTGGTCGAGCAGGGTGAAGTCGGGGGCCTTGTCACCGGGCTTGAGCGGCATGCCGTCACGGTAGGCGGGCCGAGACCCCGTTGCGCGCCGAATCCGGTCGGGCCCGTCGGTACCCGATGGCAGGCTGGTTGGTGTCCAGCCGCGGCGTGAGGGACTCCACAAGGTGGCGTGGAAGCACCTCGGTGGGTTGCCAGCGGACCTGGAGTTCCATGGCCGGGAGATCTGGAACGGCACGAGGCACTGGGCGGGCAAGTGGTGCGACAAGCGGATCGCCGTCTACGAGGACGCCATGCAGCTGCTCGACACCTGCGACATCGACATCGCCCACGCCTCCATCGACAAGGCGGGGCTCCACAACCGCTACAACGGCGCTGCGGATGAGAACTCGTACCGCCCGGCGCTCCAGTTCTGCTCGAGAAGGTGGACACCTACGGCTCGTCGCTGAAGATCCTCGTAGCCGACGAGACGAAGGAGCAGCAGATCCCCGCTTTGAAGATGGTCAAGGGGATGCAGAACTGGACCTGGGGTGGCGAGGTCCCCGGCCGTCAGCTCAAGAAGATCATCGACACCCTGCACTTCGTGTCCTCACACGACAGCGCTGGCGTCCAGATGGCCGATCTGATCGCCTTCGTACTGCAGCGCCGGCGAAGGAAGGAATCGCACCCCAACGCGCAGGCGGCCATCGACCGGCTCTCGAGCGCAGTCAACATGCACACCCGCACGTGGCGGGAGCCCTAGCCTTGAGGAACCTCGCAGCCGCGCGCTAGGCTTCGAACACGCGTTCGGGAGGCCGCGTCGGACTCTGCTTCCCCTCTCGACCCTTGGGGTCCGCGCTGGAGCGCGGCCCGCGAACGATCATGGGGAACAATGGCACGGAGCACCCGACTTGCACCCGAGGCAGCGGGCACGCCGAAGACACATTCGGTCGTCGACCTCTTCTCAGGCGCAGGAGGCATGAGCTGCGGATTCGCAGAGCACTCGTCCTTCGAGATCGCCGGCGCAGTTGACGTCGAGGTCGGTAAGCCATCCACGGGTCACGGCGCACTGCAGTGCAACGACACCTATGAGGCCAACATCGGGCTTCGACCCGTCGCGCTGGACCTAGCCAGCGCTCATCCTGACGACGTCGCACAAGCGCTTGACCTGGCCGAGCCGCCGTCGGTGTTGCTCGCCTGTCCGCCATGCACGGGCTTCAGTCGGACCAACGCGCAGAACCACCTACGCGACGACCCAAGGAACAGTCTCATCGGGCGCGTGGGGCTGTTCGTCGACCGCTGGCAGCCCGCGGTGCTGCTGATGGAGAACGCCAGGGAACTGCTCACTGGACGGTTGACCGGTCACGCTGATGCGCTGTTCGACCAACTGGGCGAACTCGGCTACCGAGTGACCTCGGGCGTGCACCGTCTGAGCCGGTACGGAGTGCCGCAGCAACGCGAGCGTGCGCTGATTGTCGCAACTCGGGGTGACGGAGATCACCGAACGCTCGAAGACCTCTGGGACGGGCTGCGAGTCGACGAGAAGGCCTGTCACGTTCGCCGCGCCATCTGGAACCTCCCCGAGGTGACGTCCGGCGAGACCGATCCGGAGGATCTCAACCACACGTCGACTCGGCTCGAGGGCGAGGCGCTCGCGCGAATCTGCGCCATCCCCAAGGACGGTGGGTCGTGGGCTGACCTCCTCGGTGATGAGCGGACCGAGCGATACCTCATCCCATCGATGTGGCGAAGCGTCGAGGCCGGTCGGCTGAATCGACATTGCGATGCCTACGGGCGCATGGCATGGGATCGGCCGGCGCCGACGATCAAGCGCGAGAGCGCCCACCCGGGCAACGGTCGCTACTCGCATCCCGAACAGGACCGGCTGTGCACCGTCCGAGAGATGGCCATCCTGCAGGGCTTCCCGCGTGCATACCGCTTCACCTCGCGGAGCCGAAAGAACGCCTACAGAAACGTCGGAGACGCCGTCCCGCCGGTCATCAGCCACCAGCTCGCCTGGCTCGCCGGCTGGATCCTGACGGGCTCACGGCCATCGCCAGAGGAGTACCTGCTCCCGGGAACGCACCTCGAAGCTGGCGACATCGTCCCCGACGGAACGCTCAGGCTATGACCTCGGGTCGGTGCACGACCCACCGGCCATGGTTGATCGCCTTCGCCGTTCGGAACCAGATCCGAACCTTCTCGACGCTCGAGTCGAGAAGGACCCGGCACACCTTGTCGCCCTCGTCGTCGACGACGTCGGCGCCGTAGCTCTCCTTGCTGCCCTCCTTGGTGAACCAGTCCGGGAGGGCCTCGGACAGGCGCAGGAGCTCGGGCTTGGGCAGTTCGAGTAGCTCGTAGCTCGTCACCCGCGCGGATGCATCCTGCCGCGCTCGCAGGATGATCATGCGCTCGTGGTCCTGCATGTGCGCTGGGACGTGGACCCGAACAGCGGCGGCACACTTCGCCGGGTTGGTGCACTCGCGTATCCAGCGGGCTTCCATGAACTTCTCGATCCGCACGGTGGAGGCAGAGAGCGACTTGCCTGCTTCGGTCTTGAGCGACCAGCGAAGAGAAATAGTCAAGACCTGTGGATCGGATTCTTCCGTTGGTTACGCGGCGGCTTCCTGATCCTGCTGGGTGGGTCGTTCGATCATCACCCCCTTGTCGAACTTCGCGCCGGCGCGCACGAGCGCGACGAGGTGCGGCGCGTTGACCGACCGCCAGCGCTGCTCGGCCGCTTCGATGAGCTTGAACGCCATGGCCAGGCCGGCGGCACGCGAGCCGGGCCCCTTGGTGACTTTGGTGCGCAGGCGCACGGTGGCGAAGGTCGACTCGATTGGGTTCGTGGTCTTGAGGTGGATCCAATGCTCGGCGGGGAAGTCGTAGAACGCGAGCAGCGCCTCGGCGTCGTCGACGATCTTGGCCACCGCCTTGGGCCACTTCACCGCGAACTCCGCCGCGAACGCGTCGATGGCGGTGAGGGCGTGCTGGCGGTCCTCGGCGTCGCGGATCTCGGCCAGCATTCGCCGGGCCGTCGGCTGCGCGGACTTCGGCAACGCGTTGATGCAGTTGGCCACCTTGTGCACCCAACATCTCTGTTCGGTGGTCTCGGGCCACACGGTGCGCAGCGCCGCCCAGAACCCCAGCGCCCCGTCACCCACCGCGACCAGCGGCGCCCGCATGCCGCGGCGTTTCAGGTCGCGCAACAGGTCGGCCCACGAGTCGGTCGACTCACGGTGGCCGTCGGTGATGGCGACCAGCTCCTTGGTGCCGTCGACCCGCACACCCACGATGACCAGGCAACACAGCCGGGCTTCTTCGAGGCGCACGTTGAAGTGCACTCCATCGGCCCACACATACACGTAGTCGCGGTCACCGAGACGGCGTTCGGCGAAGGCCCGCTGCTCACCCTGCCACTGCCGGGTCAGGCGCGTGATCACCGACGCGGAGAGCCCCGCCGCCGAACCGAAGAACTCGGTGAGCGCCGGCGCGAAGTCACCCGAGCTCATCCCGTGCAGGTACATCAGCGGCAACACCTCGGACACCTTCGGGCTCTTACGGCACCACGGCGGCACGATCACGCTCTTGAACCCGCACCGCTCGCCGGTCTCGTCGTCGACGCGCTGGTCGTTCACCCGCGGCGCCTCGATCTCGATCCCGCCCGCCGCGGTGGTGATCGTGCGCCGCTCGGCGTGGCCGTTGCGGGTCACGAGCCGGTGTCCGTTCTCGTCGCGTTCGTCGCCGAAGGCGGCGACGTAGTCGTCGACCTCGGCTTGGAGAGCGGCGGCCAGCATTTCGCCGCGCCCCTTCACGAACGATCTCATCGAGCCCGACGCGCATCTCCGCACGGGCATCGTCATCAGTCAGTACTCTCAACATCGGCGTTCCTTCCTCGCCGGCGTTCCACCGCCGGCTCTCTTCTCGATAGGTCAAGAAGGAAGGTACGCCGCGCCCTCGAACGGGTGGCCGATCCACAGGTTTCGGTTATAACTCCACCAGCGAACGCCGCCCGCCTCAACGTCGTACGAAGCCGCGCCGGATGCAGGGTTGCGGCTTGCGGGTCTGCCCGCGGCTTCGGAGCACGCGACGAACAGGTACTCGAAGGCGGCCTTGTTGAGCGGCTCGACGTGGATGGCGTGGTGCAGGAGGAGGAAGTTGGCGAGGGCCTCGCTGAACTCGTCGCTGACGATGTCGCTCTCGGCGAAGCGCTCGGCCTCGACCGGAACCTGCATTGCTTCAGCCATGCGTAGGAGCAGCCCGATCTGTGTGTCGGAGAGGGAGGCGACCACCTCGGCGATGCGACGTCGGGCTGAGTCGCTCATGGGAGCCACCGTATGCGGTATCGCGGTGGTCGAACGGAGGCTGAGGGAGGTGCGACCTGCCACGCGGACCGGAGAAGCCTGATCCCATCAAGAGCGCCGCCATGGCGACGCAGCGACAGCGCGACACGGGAGTCGAGATGGCCCTGCGGCGTGCTTTGCACCGCCGCGGGCTGCGGTACCGGCTCCAGCAAAGGGTCGTGCCCGGTGCGCCTCTTCGAACCGTGGACATCGTGTTCGCAGGAGCGAAGGTTGCCGTCGACTGCCGGGCCTGTTGGTGGCATGGTTGCCCCGAGCACCGCGAGCCGCCGACGCGGAACCGGGAGTGGTGGCTAGCCAAGCTCGAGTCGAATCGGAACCGCGATGCGGACACTGAGCGTCGACTGGCCGACGATGGCTGGTTCGTCGTCGTTGCTTGGGAGCACGACGACCCCGAGATCGTCGCCGACCGCGTCGCGAAAGCGCTCTTGACGCGCCGGTCAGGCTGAGTCGCCGGACCTCGGTGGAGCCTCAGCCGACGGCTGCGAGTGAACCAACCGCGGCCGGGTCTCGAACCACCGAGGCCAGCGAATCGACTCGCCGAAACGCTCCCCGTTCCGCGCGACCAGTTCCCGCACGAGCCCTTAGGAAACCGGATGCACTCCGTCCTTACTCCTGACGCGTCTGGCAAGTTTCTGGACTAGGGTGCGGGCGTGCCGGACGAGCTGAACCTCAGGCTCGAGCGCACCGAGGCACTTGAGCTCCTGGCGGTCGTGCAAGCCACGCTGAACGCGATCGCGCGCACCCAGGAGCTCACCGTCGCGGCAGCGATCCTCACCGGCATCAAGGCCAAGCTCATCGATGCTCTGGAGGCCGGATGACCAAGACCGCAACTGCTCTCGATCGCATCGCTGACGCCGCGCTCGCTGAACTGACCGCCGCTCGCCCGAGCGACCACGGGATCGGCGCCGCCGTCGCGGCCGCGGCGCTCCTGGCCGAACGCGCCGCACAGGAGATCTCCGATCGAGATCGCGTCATCCGGATCGCCAAGCGCGAGGGAGCGACCCTGCGAGCGCTCGCCGCGGCGACCGGGCTCAGCCGCCAGACCATCGCCAACATCTGTGCCGCGGGGAGCCAGCCGATCCGCAAGCAAGCCCGGGCGCGCTGAGACTCAGCTCCTCGTCTCAGTCCGCCGATCCCGCGGGTACGACCCACTCGACGCGCTGGCCGGTAACCGCGCCGATGCGGTGGAAGTCGGCGTCATAGTGCACGAGCGGCACCCAGTGCCGCCTCGTCGATGTCGGCCGAGTGCTTCGCCACGCCGGGAGTATGTGCTGCCGGTCTCTCGTATATGCGCCGGCCCGGGCCGGTCGCCAGTAGAGCGTGAGGCACGGTGGACCAGGTCGCTGCGGTCCGGGTTGACGCTCGACTCCCGGCCGGGAGCAGGGCCTCACCTCACCCGAGGACCACGCGGCCGCCGGCGTCGAGTGGGTCCCGGACCAGGTCCCACAGCGGCAGCCCGAGGCCGTAGGTGTGGAACGTGCCCGCCGGGGTGATGCGCACGAAGCAGCCGTCGGGGAGCTCCAGCTCGCCATGACCGGTCACGGCCTTCAACCGCCCTCGCTCCACCAGGGCGACGATGACCGGATCGTTCGGGGCCAGGATCTCGGCGGTCGCCGCGAACTGGACGGTGGACGGCGGCCCCACGGGAAGGCGCCGCACGGGGACGCACACGAACACGTGCGGGTTGGAGGCGATGTTGCGGGCCTTGCGGCTCGTCCGCAGCGTGCTCACGTAGAGGACGTTGTCTTCGGCGGCGTAGAGGACGCCGGCCACGTGGGGTCGGTTCGTCGCCGACGAGGTGGCCAGCGTGCAGAACGATCGACTGGCCACCGCCTCGAGCACGTCGGCGGCGTTGGGGTTGGCCCGGGGAGCGGTACGAGTCTCGGTGGAGTTGGTCATACCCGTAGTGAAGACCCGTCCGGTGAGACGTTCCATAGCTGAAACACTTTGGTTCATGCGTAATCGTCTACGATCCCGCCATGGATGCCCTTGCCGGCTTGCTCCACGGGCCCCGCGCTCGGGGCGCCTTCCTGCTTCGCTCCGTACTCGAACCGCCGTGGTCGCTTCGCATCCGGGACGAGGCGCCGCTCACCCTCGTGGCCATGGTGCGCGGCGATGCCTGGCTGCTGGCCGATTCGGCGGAACAGGCGCGCCTGCATCCCGGCGACGTCGCCATCGTCCGGGGCCCTGCCCCGTACACGGTCGCCGACGACCCCGCCACGGAGCCCCAGGTGTTCATCCACCCCGGACAGCGCTGCACCACGCGCGACGGCGAGGACCTGCACCAGGCGATGGATCTCGGCGTGCGCACGTGGGGCAACGACCCACACGGCTCGACCATGATGCTCACCGGCACCTACCAGCTCGAGGGCGAGGTGAGCCGGCGGCTGCTCGACGTCCTGCCCGAGCTCGTCGTCGTGCGGGCCCAAGCCTGGGACAGCCCGCTCGTGGCGCTGCTCGGCGACGAGGTCACCAGGGACGAGCCCGGCCAGGAGGCGGTGCTCGACCGGCTCCTCGACCTGGTGCTCATCGCCGCCTTGCGGACCTGGTTCGGCCGCCCGGAGAGCGCCGCCCCACCCTGGTACCGGGCGCAGAGCGACCCGGTGGTGGGCCCGGCCCTGCGCATGCTCCACAACCACCCCGCCCGAGCCTGGACGGTGCGCCGGCTGGCGGCCGACGTGGGGGTCTCGCGTGCCGCGCTGGCCCGGCGCTTTGCCGAGCTCGTGGGTGAGCCGCCCATGCGGTTCCTCACGGGGTGGCGCCTGGCTCTGGCTGCCGACCTGCTCTGCGAACCGGGCGCCACGGTCACCGGGGTAGCCGCCCAAGTGGGCTACGCCAGCCCCTACGCCCTCAGCGCCGCCTTCAAGCGCGTCCGGGGCATCAGCCCGGCCCAGTACCGCCGGCAAGCCATGGACGGCCTCCCGGGCGCACGGGCCGGCCGGAGCGTCGCCTGACCCTGGCCGCCAAACGCGGTGGTGCTGACAGACTGTCGGGCGTGGAACAGCGGCTCAGCGTGGTCACCCTGGGGGTGCGAGACCTCCGGCGGGCCCGTGCCTTCTACGACGCGATCGGTTGGCACAGCTCGGCGGGCGCCGACGACGACGTCGTGTTCTACCAGGCGGGTGCCCTGGTGGTGGCGCTGTGGGGTCGGGACAAGCTCGCGGAGGACTCGGCCGTCGCCGACGGCGAGGGCTGGGGCGGCGTGACCCTCGCCTACAACACCCGATCGCCCGCGGAGGTGGACGCCGTGATCGACCAGGCCCGCGCCGCGGGTGCCGAGATCGGAAGGGCACCGGGGCCGACCTTCTGGGGCGGGTACTCGGGTCTGTTCATCGATCCCGAGGGCCACCCGTGGGAGGTGGCCCACAATCCCGGCTGGACCATCGACGAATCCGGAGCAGTGAGCCTCGCCGGCCCCTAGCCCGGGCTGCCTTCACCACGGCGCCGTAACGGCGCCTCGATGCCCGAACCAGGCCAGGGCTCGTTTGAACGAGACTGCGGCCATGACCTACCTCGTGATCGCCAACGCCGCCGCGGGCCGCGCCGAGGACGATCCGGTCGAAGCCGCGGTGGCGGTGCTGCGGGCCCACGGCCCGACCGAGGTGGCCCGCACCGCCGACGCCGACGAGCTCGACTCCGTGCTCGACGGCGCTGAGGGGCGCACCGTCGTGGTGGTCGGCGGCGACGGCAGCATCCATGCCGTGGTCGGCGCCCTCTTCGCCCGCGGCCAGCTCGCTTCGACCAGCCTGGCCCTGGTGCCGCTCGGGACCGGCAACGACCTGGCTCGTAGCCTGGGGCTCCCGTTGGCACCGCACGAGGCGGCCGCCGTGGTGACCCGGGGACGACCCCGGCGGCTCGACCTGATCGTGGACGACGGCGGCGGGGTCGTGGTCAACGTGGTCCATGCCGGCCTCGGCGCCGAGGCGGCGGCCAGCGCCGATTCGATGAAGGACCGGCTCGGGCCCCTCGCCTACCCGGCCGGAGCGCTCGTAGCCGGGGCCCGGGAGCGGGGCTGGGACCTCACCGTGACCGTCGACGGCCGGCCGGTCGAGCTCGACGACACGAGCGCGAGCGATCGACCGGGCGCCACACGGGTGCTCATGGTGGCTGTGGCCAACGGCACCTCGATCGGCGGCGGAACACCGATCGCGCCGACCGCGGTGCCTGATGACGGCCTCGTCGACGTGATCGTGAGCTTTGCCACCGGTCCCCTGGCGCGGCTCGGCTACGCCGCCGCGCTGCGCGAAGGGACCCACCTCGACCGTGCCGACGTCGTGCACCGGCGGGGCGAGGTCGTGCGCATCGCCGGCGAGGCCGTGCGCCACAACGCCGACGGCGAGCTCACGGGTGAGCTCGCCGAGCGAACCTACCGGGTCGAGCCGTCGGCCTGGTCCCTCGTCGTCCCCTGATCCAGTCGCTCTCACCAGGGCACACCGCACCGTTGTGGGGCAGTCGACCACCCCATGGCCAACCTGGGCCGGCAACGGCGGGAGGTCGTCGAGGTCGGGTCGAAGGGAACGACGTCAGGGCGGGTCGGACCGGCTCGGGTCAGAAGTGGTCGTCGAGAAGGGTCGAGGCCTTCTCCTTGACCTTCTGGGCGAGGTTGCGATCGGCCCACCGGGACGGGTCGAGCTCCTCGCTGCGCGCGAGGTCCTCCTCGAAGTGACGGTCGAGCACCGCGACGGTGGGGGCATGGAGCACGACCATGTCCACCTCGTCGTCGAGGGTCATGGAGCGGCTGTTGAAGTTGGCCGACCCGACACAGGCCACCACCCCGTCGGCGGTGAGGACCTTGGCGTGCAGCATCGACGGTTGGAAACACCACATCTGCACGCCCGCGTCCAGCAGCGGCTCGTAGCGGACCTCGCTGGCCAGCTGCACGATGCGCTTGTCGGCATGGGGACCGGGGAGCAGCACCTCGACGGCCACGCCCCGGTCCACGGCTTCGACCAGCAGATCGACGAAGCGCTCGTCGGGCACGAAGTAGGCGGTGGTGAGGCGCAGCCGGCGCCGGGCCCGGCGGATGACCGCGGCGAACACGGTCGCCATGTCGGTCCAGTCCACGCCGGCCGAGCCCCGCACCACCTGTACGCAGGCGTCGCCCGCGCGGGGCTGGTCGGGGAACCGGTCGCGGTCGTCGAAGAGGGGGTGGCCGGTCTCGGCCCAGTTGGACGCGAAGCCCGCCCGTACCCCGTCGACCGCCGGTCCCCGCACCCGGAAGTGGGTGTCTCGCCACTCCGCCGGGCCCCGCGCGTCACCGCACCACTCCTCGGCAATGCCCACCCCGCCGGTGAAGGCCACCTCCTCGTCACACACCAGCACCTTGCGGTGGGTGCGATGGTTGTGCTCCCACACCTTCCAGTTGGTGGGTTTGCGGAACCACTCCACGGTGGCCCCGGCCCGGGCGACCTGGTCGAGGATGTCCTTGTCGATGAGCCGGGCGCCGACCGCGTCGAGCAGGATGCGCACCCGGAGGCCGGCCCGGGCGCGCTCGGACAGGACGTCGGCGAAGTCGCGGGCGATCTGGCCCTTCCAGTAGATGAACGTCAACAGGTCGACGGTGGCGCGGGCCGCGGCGATGGCCTCGAGCATGGCCGGGAAGATCTCGTCGCCGTTGCGCAGGACGTCGACCTGGTTGCCCTCGGTGGCGGGGATGCCGACGAGCCCCTCAACGGTGCGGCGGAAACGGTGGATGTCGTCCGGCTCGGGAGTCACCCCGCAACCCTAGATTTCCCAGGCGTAGCACAAGGAACCCGACCATCCGGTCAGCCGCGGTCGAGCGCGGCCCGCACCCCGGCGACGAACTCGCCCACACCCTCCGGGCCGGCACCGTCGAGCAACCGGCGCATCACGGCCGCGCCCATCACCACCCCGTCGGCCTCCTGGCAGGCCTGCACCGCCTGCTCGGGCGTCGAGATGCCGACGCCCACGATCACCGGGCGATCGGTGATGGCCTTCAGCCGCTTGGCGATCACGGTGGCGGAATCGGCCAGCGCGGCGCGCTCACCGGTCACGCCCAGCACCGACACCGCGTAGACGAAGCCCCGGCTGCGGGCGCAGACGGCGACCAGGCGCTCGTCCGACGCGGTGGGCGCGGCCAGCAGGACCGTGGCCACGCCGGCGTCGTCGGCGGCCGCCGCCCAGGCGCCGAGCTCGTCGAGCGGCAGGTCGGGCACGATGGCGCCCCCCACGCCGGCGGCGGCAAGGTCGGACGCGAAGCGCTGGTGGCCGGCCCGGAACACGATGTTGTAGTACGTCATCACGGCCAGGGGAATGCCGGCGTCGATGCCGCGGACCTCGTCCAGCACGGACACCGGGGTGGCGCCCTTGGCCAGGGCCTGCTCGGAGGCGGCCTGGATGGTTGGGCCGTCCATCACCGGGTCCGAGAACGGTATGCCCACCTCGACGGCGTCGGCGCCGGCCGCGGCCATGGCCCGTACGACCTCGGTCCAGTCGGCGCTGACCCCCCCGGTGACGTAGGGCACGAGCAGTTTGCGCCCGCCGTCGCGCCCGGCCCGCAGCGCGGCCTCCAGGCCGAGGCGTTCACCCATCGCCGGGCACCACCGGATCGGTCGCGTCGTGCCGCGGCCCAGCCCCGAGTAGCTCGGCCACCTGCGCCACGTCCTTGTCGCCCCGGCCCGACAGGTTGACCAACACCGTGCGCCCGGCCAGCTCGGCGCGAGCGTGCGCCACCCAGGCCAGGGCGTGGGCCGGTTCCAGGGCGGCGATGATGCCCTCGGTGCGGGCCAGCAAGGTGAACGCCTCGAGCACCTCGGCGTCGGTGACGGCCTCGTAGCGGGCCCGGCCGACGTCGGCCAGATGGGCGTGCTCCGGACCGATCCCCGGATAGTCGAGGCCGGCCGACACCGACTGGGCCTCCTGGACCTGGCCGAACTCGTCCTGGAGGAGGAACGACAGCGAGCCGTGCACCACGCCCGGGACCCCACGGCCCGCGGCGGCGCCGCCGGCCGGTTCGACCCCGACGAGCTCCGCACCCGTGTCCACGAACCCGCTGAAGAGGCCGGCCGCGTTCGACCCGCCGCCCACGCAGGCCACCACCACGTCCGGCGGCCCGCCCAGCAGGGCCCGGCACTGGGCCCGCGCCTCGTCGCCGATCACTCGCTGCAGCTCGCGGACCATCCACGGGTAGGGGTGCGGGCCCATGACCGAGCCGAGGCAGTAGTGGCTCGACTCGACCGTGGCCACCCAGTCCCGCATGGCCTCGTTGATGGCGTCCTTGAGCGTGCGGCTGCCGCTGTGGGCGGTGCGCACCTCGGCCCCGAGCAGGCGCATCCGAAAGACGTTGAGGGCCTGGCGACGGGTGTCGACCTCGCCCATGTAGACCACGCACTCCAGGCCCAACAGGGCGGCCGCGGTGGCCGTGGCGACGCCGTGTTGGCCCGCCCCGGTCTCGGCCAGCAACCGGGTCTTCCCCATGCGGCGGGCCAGGAGGGCCTGGCCGAGCACGTTGTTGATCTTGTGCGACCCGGTGTGGTTGAGGTCCTCTCGCTTGAGCAACACCCGTACCCCGAGGTGCTCGGAGAGCCGCGCGCACTCGGTGAGCGGTGACGGCCGCCCGGCGTAGTCGCGCAGCAGGGCGTCGAGCTCGGTGCGGAACGACGGATCGGCCCAGGCACGACGGAAGGCCCGGTCGAGCTCGGTGCAGGCCGGCACCAGCGTCTCCGGCACGTAGGCGCCGCCGAACCGTCCGAAGCGGCCCTGCGCCGTGGGCTCGGTCATGAGACCAGCCCGCGCCGGCGCCTCGCTATCCATGCCCGGCCGCGCCGGCGTGGTGCGTCACGAGTCGTCCTGCCAGTCGTACGGCATGTGGTCGAGGTCACCGAGGTACTCGGGCGGGGCTGCGGCCTTGGCGTTGCGGATGAACTCGCGCACCTTGCGAGGGTCCTTGTGCCCCGGTCGCTGTCCCGGAGCGAGCTCGACCCCGGTGGCCACGTCGACCCCCCACGGCTTCACCGCGCCGATGGCCTCGGCCACGTTGTCGGGCGTCAACCCCCCGGCCATGATGACCCTGCGACCGAGCGGCGCCCCCTCGGCCAGGGACCAGTCGAACATGTGGCCCGACCCGGGCGTCTCGGAGTCGACGAGGATGGCGTCGGCGCCGTAGTCGTCGACGCGGTCGAGGGCGAGGTCGCCGGCGCTGAACCCCTGGATCACGAAGCGCACCCGCTCGTGCACCCAGCGCGTCTGTTCGGGGGTCTCGTGGCCGTGGAGCTGGGCGGCGCGCAGGCCGGCACCGTGCACGACGTCGACCACCCGCTTGGGCGCCTCGTCCCGGAAGACCCCCACCGTCAGCACCTCCGGCGGGAGCCTCCTGGCGATGTCGCGGGCGTGCCCGGCCGCCACCTGGCGAGGCGAGGGCGCGAACACGAACCCGATGGCGTCCGCGCCCATGGCCACGGCGAGCAAGGCGTCCTCCTCGGTCGTGATGCCGCAGATCTTCACGAACACGCGGCACCCGTCACGGTGCGCAGGGTACCCGCAGGGCCTGCACCGCGACCTCGGGTTGCGCCGCCCGCACGAGCGCCTCGCCGACCAGCACGGCGTGGTAACCGGCGTCGGCCAGGCGCCGCGCGTCGTCGGAGCCGGCGATGCCCGACTCCGCTACCCGCACCACGCCCGCCGGCATCAACGGGGCCAAGCGCTGGGCGCGCGCGGTGTCGACCTCGAAGCTGACCAGATCACGCTGGTTCACGCCGACGAGCGTGGCGCCCGCCGCCACGGCTCGCTCGAGCTCGTCCTCGTCGTGGACCTCGACCAGCGCGTCGAGACCGGCCCGGACCGCCAGGGCATGGAGATCGGCGAGCTCGACGTCGGTGAGGGCGGCCACGATCAGCAGCACGGCGTCGGCGCCCATGATGCGGGCGTCGAGCACGTCGGCGGGCGAGACGGTGAAGTCCTTGCGCAGCACCGGCAGGCCGACCGCGGCGCGTGCCGCGGCAAGGTCGGTCGCCGAGCCACCGAAGAACGCTCGATCGGTCAGCACCGAGAGGGCGGCAGCACCGCCGCGGCCGTAGGCTGCGGCCAGCCGGGCCGGATCGAGGTCGGCAGCCAGCTCGCCGCGCGAGGGGGAGCGGCGCTTCACCTCGGCGATCACGGCCAGCTCGCGGCCGCTGGTCTCGCGCAGTGCTGCCGTGAAGCCGCGCCCGGGCGGGCGCGTCGAAGCTTGGCGCGCCAGCTCGTCGAGATCGCGCTCGTCGGTGACCGCAGCCAGGCGGTGGGCCTGAAGGATCCGGTCGAGGTAGGTCGTCACCGGCGACGGCTACGCGCCAGCTCCAGGAAGGGCATGGCCACCATGAACACCGCGGAGAGGAACGCCAGCATGCCGGCCAGCCCGATGAGCCGAGTGCTGGCCAGTACGACACCAGCGCCCGCCGCCGCCACGGACCCGCCGAACACCACCACCGGGACCAACGTGAACACCCGGGCCCGATCCGTCGGGGTCGCAAGGGGACGGTCGTCGGCCAGGTCGGCCCACAGGTCGGCGTCGAGCTCGGTGTCGAAACGCCCGTGCCCGAAGCCCTGACCGGCGCTGGTCGAGGACATGTCCGACGCCGCGTGCTGCGCTGGTCCGCCGGGGCTGAGTTCGAGGCTGAGGTCGTAGACGCGACGGCGATGCGGGTCGCCCAGGACCGACCAGGCTTGGTTGAGCCGCCTCATCGACTCGGCATCGCCGCCCGCGTCGGGATGCCACCGGCGGGCCGCTTCGAGATAGGCGCGTCGCAACTCCCTAGCGCCGACGCCCGGCCGTACGCCGAGGACGTCGTAGTGGCTCTGGCCCGGTGCCGCCATCACCGACGCTCCCGGTGCCCGATCACGGCGCCACTGTAGGTTTCGTCGCGACTGCCCTCACCCCCCCGGTCGCCCCCCCGGTCGCCCTTCGACGAATGTGCGCCGGTCGGCGTTGGGAGAGGTTGGCGTGGTCAGCCGGAGGTCGTCGGCACCGGGGCACCGGGAGGGAGCGACCCCGTTGTGGTCGTGCCGCCCCCACCGGCCGTCGTGGTGGGGGCCGCTACGGGTGCCGGGACCATGCAGTCGGGAACCGCCACCATGGTGAACTGCCCGGGCAGGAACGGTGACGACTTGACCGATATGTTGACCTGGTTCGGCCCCGGGCTGCGGCAGGTCACCAGGTACGAGACCTCTCCGTTGGCGTCGGTGGTTGCGCTCGGTGACGGCGTGAGCCGAGCCCAGGTGCCGACGCTGAGGAGCTCCACCACCACGTTGGCGGCCGGTTCGAACGCGATGCTGCCGCCGGGACCGATGGCGCGGCGGGTCACCCGCACCACCATGTTGAGCGGCTCGTTGGGGACCGGAGGGGTCGGAGCCACCGCCAGCGCCACGCCGAACTCGTCGAGGTCCTCGACGGTCAGGTCGATCCGGCGCTCCTCACCATCGGGGATGAAGACCAGCGCCGGCTCCACCTGGCCGAACGACGGTGCCTGGAAGGCGCGCACCCGGTACCTGCCCCCGGGGATGTCGACCAGCTCCCAGCGCCCGTCGGGACCGGCCGTGACGTCGACCGTGCTGATCTGGGTTCCCACGATGTGCTCGACCCGCACCGCGGCACCGCCGACCGGCCCCAGCGGGCCGGCCACCGAACCGACCAGGCTCGCCGTACCCGTGCTGCGCGGTGCGGTGGTGGTGGTGGTGCCGGGGACGCCGGCCAGGACGACGGGCCCCAGCGGCAGCGTGGTCGAGGTGGCAGGGGCGGTGGTGTCGGTGGCCACCCCCGCCGGCGCCCGCAGGTCGGGGATGTCGGCGCTGTCACAGCCGCGCAACACGAAGAAGCCGAGCACCACCACCGGCACCAGCGCCAACAGCGCGCTCGGCCGGAACCGGACCTCGGGGAGCCGCTGGCGCAGGTCGTCGAAGCTCTTGGGAAGTTGGTCGCGCGACAGGAACCCCACGGGCTCACCTTAGGAGAGGCTCAGCCCACCAGCGGCAGCAGCTCGACGTTCGCCCCGACCTCGGCGCCCTCCCAGCGGACCAGCGCCCGGACGGGAGGGACCACGGCTCGGGGCACGTAGGCCAGCGCCACCAGCGACGCCAGCCGGCTCGAGTGGGCCACGCTGGTGAGCGACCCGAGCTCGCGCCCGTCGGGGGCGAACAAGGCCGCTCCGGCGGGCGGCGCCCGGTCGCCTTCGATGACCACGCCCCGCAGGTTCCTGGCCACCTTGCCCCCGCGGGAGTCGATCCTGGCCACCAGCTCCTGGCCGGTGTAGCAGCCCTTGGTGAAGCTCACCGACGCGTCGATGAGCCATCGACCGGCCTCGGCCGGGATCGTGCGCTCGGTGAGCTCGGCGCCCAGCTTGGGCACGCCCGCTTCGATCCGCAGGGCCTCGTACGCGTCGATCTCGGCCACGGGGATGGCCTCGGGCAGCGCGACGGCCTCGCCCAGGAGATCGACGCCCTCCAGGCTGGGCCAGCGGGGGTCGATGGCCAGGACGCCGCCCGGCACGCCGACCTCGGCCGCACCCGGTCCCCGGACGGCGACGCACGTCCACGCGGGCATGGCTTCGAGCGTGCACCTGGTACGAAGCTTGAACCGCTCCAGGCGCGCCCGCACCGCGTCGCCGTAGCCGCCGTCGACGTCGAGCACCACCTCGGCCTCGCCGAGGCGCAGCACCCGCAGCAACGCGTCGACCTTGCCCTGGGGCTGGAGCAGCAGCGACCACGCCGCCGTACCCACCGCCAGGGCGGCCACGTCCTGGCTGAGCTGGCCCTGCAGGAAGGCGATGGTGTCCGGCCCGCTGACCCGCAGGGCGTCGCGCTCGAGCCGGATGGCCATCGTCGCGGCCGCAGTGGGGGTGGCGTCGAAGGGTCTCGTCGGAGGGTCGGTCATGAGGCCAGTGTGCCGCGGCCAGGGCCCATCGGGAACGCCTCGCGCCCGGCCTGCGTGGCGGCTCGTACGTATCAGGAGCAACGCCGCCCGCTCTTGTTCTGCGCGCGGCGGAAAGGCGGCGCGGCCCCGAGGGTCACATGCGGAACAGGACAACGACGGAGGTCGAACGGTCATGTCCACGACGACCCACAACAAGGCCGGTGCCGGGTACAAGGTCGTCCAACGCCGCCGCTGGGACGCCGAACTGTCGCACCTGCGCCCCTGGTTCGGGGCCTTCGAGCGGTTCCTGGCGCCGGTGTCACCGGCCATGATCGACCTGGCGGCGCTCGCCCCCGGAGCCCGGGTGCTCGACGTCGCCTCGGGCTTCGGCGAACCGGCGCTCAGCGCGGCGCGGGCGGTGGGACCAACGGGGCGAGTGGTGGCCACCGATCTCTCGCCGGCCATGCTGGCGGTGGCGGCCGAGCGCAGCCGCGCCCTGGGCCTGACCAACGTCGACTTCCTGGAGATGGACGCCCAGGAGCCGACCCTGCCCGAGGCCGGCTTCGACGCCGTCCTGTGCCGGCTAGGGCTGATGTTCCTCCCCGACCTCGGCCTCGCCCTGGAGCGCCTCGGCTCCCTGCTGGCCGACGGCGGCCGTTTCGTGGCCGCGGTGTGGGGCCCGGCGCAGGAGAACCCCTGGCTCACCGGCGCCCGCCACACCCTCGCCGAGTTCGTCGAGCTGCCGGCACCGCCTCCGGGCGCGCCCGACATCTTCGACCTCGGCCGCCCCGGTGTGCTCCGCGACGCGTTCACTCGAGCCGGCCTGGTCGCCCCGGGCACCGTGTCCCTGGGGCTGCGGTTCTCTTGGCGGTCGGCGGTCGAGTATGCCGAGTTCCATCGGGCCAGCCCCCTGGAGCACATGGTCAGGGACCAGGAGCCCCACCTGCAGGCCGAGGCCTGGCGGGCCGTCGCCCGGGAGGCCGAGCGCGGCCGGGGCCGGGGCCGGGGCCGGGGCCGGCGCCGGCTGAGCTTCGCCGGACAGGTGGTCGTCGTGGCCGGGCAGCGCTGACGTCGAGGGCGCCGCCCGGGCCGGCGTCAAGGGCGCGGAGCGTTCCTGCGCGGTCGACTCGGAGCGGTACCTCTCCCGCTACCGGCGCTGATCGAGGTCGATCACCGTGGTCGAGCCCACGGGGCGGAACCCGGATCGGCCACGGCCGCCGGTGGCGTGGCGCCGCCAACGCCGCCAACGCCGCCACCGGCCGCCTGCCGTCGTCGACTCGCCGGGGCCCGGGGCGCCGGCGCCGGGTTCGCCGGTCGGCGTCGCCACCGCCGCACCGAGGTCGGCGGCCAGCACGGCGATCAGCCTCGGGGCGTCTTCGACGGGCAGCCGGAAGGTCCCGGTGCAGGCCCCGCCCTGCCACAAGCTCAGCACCACCAAGCGGCGGTCGGGATGGGAGCTGACCCGCAGGCGGCGGTCGCCGGTGCGCGCATCCACGAACCACACGTGGTCTCGCCCGAGCGGCGCGGCCTCTGCCACGAGCCCATGGTGAGCCCATGGCGGCCCGGCGTCAAGGGTGTCCGCTCGTCCGAACCCGCCGCCGACGAACCGATTCAGCGATCGCGCCATAGTCCCGGTCCCGAGACCGGTCACCGAAGGACCATCTTGGCGCGGCGTCAGCTCTCGAGAGCGGCTCGGGCGCGGCGGGCTGCCGTCATGCGGCGGGCGGCCGGCACCGCGGCGAGCAGCGCCCTGGCCTTGTTGTGGCACTCGAGGTCCTCGTGCTCGGGAACGCTGTCGGCCACCACGCCGGCCCCGGCTTGGACCGAGGCTCGACCATCGGGCTGCACCACCATGGTGCGGATGGTGATAGCCGTATCCAGGTTGCCCGAGAAGTCGATGTAGCCCACCACGCCGGCGTAGGCGCCCCGCTTGACCGGCTCGAGCTCGTCGATGATCTCCATGGCCCGCACCTTCGGGGCCCCCGACACGGTGCCGGCCGGCAGGGTGGCCCGCAGCACGTCCACCGGCCCCAGCCCGGCGGCGAGGTCGCCCGACACCTGCGAGGTGAGGTGCATGACGTGGCTGTAGCGCTCCAGCGTCATCATCTCGTCCATCACCTCGGTGCCGAAGCGGACCACCCGGCCCACGTCGTTGCGGGCCAGGTCGACGAGCATCAGGTGCTCGGCCCGCTCCTTGGGGTGCTCGGCCAGCTCGGCGGCCAGGCGGCGGTCGTCCTCGTCGGTCCGGCCCCGGTAGCGGGTGCCGGCGATGGGCCTCGACACCACCCGGCCCTCGAGGAGCTGCACCATGGGCTCGGGCGACGAACCGACCAGGGTCACCTGGGGGTGACGCACGAAGTACATGTAGGGGCTCGGGTTGATCTGGCGCAGCACCCGGTAGACGTCGAAGGGGTCGGCGGCGAGGTCGAAGTCGAAGCGCTGGGCCAGCACGACCTGGAAGATGTCACCGGCCAGGATCAATTCTCGCCCGGCCTCGACCGCGGCCCGGTACAGGCCGGGGCCCATCGACGAGCGCACCTCGGGCAGCGCCTCGCCGGGGTCGGGCGGTTCGACCAGCGCCTCGTCGAGCGGTCTGGCGCCGTCGGCGGCCAGGCGGTCCAGATCGCCGATGGCCCGGTCGTAGGCGTCGTCGAGCATCGCCTCGGTAGCCCCCTCGGGCACGATGACGTTGCTGATCAGGGTCACCCGCTGGCGCCAGTGGTCGAAGGCCACGAGCTGACCGATCACCGACAGGATCGCGTCGGGGTTGCCCAGGTCGTCGGGCGGCACGTCGGGCAGGCGCTCCACCTCCCGCACGACGTCATAGCCGAGGTACCCGACGAGCCCGCCGTGTAGCGGGGGCAGGTCGGGCAACTCCGGCGAGCGGTAGACGCGCACCAGCTCCTCGACCGCGGCGAGCACGCCGCAGTCGAGCGGCACCGAGGCCGGCACGGTGCCGTCGACCTCGAGCCGACGGCCCCGCGCCACCAGGGTGGCCAAGGGCTGGCGGCCCAGGAACGAGAAGCGGCTCCATCGCTCGCCGTGCTCGACCGATTCGAGCAGGAAGGCCGGCCCGTCGTCGCCCGCCATCAGGCGGGCGAACGCGGCCACCGGCGTGACCATGTCGGCCACGAGCTCCCGCCACACGGGGACCACCCGGCGGTGGCGGGCAAGGGCGGAAAAGTCGCTCCTAGAGGGTGCCGGCACCGAAGGCCCGGAAGAAGCACGACCGCTCGCCGGTGTGGCACGCGCCCCGGCCTTCCTGTTCGACGACGAACAGCAGCGTGTCGCCGTCGCAGTCGTAGTAGGCCTCGCGCACGTACTGGCGGTCGCCGGACGTCTCCCCCTTCATCCACACCTCGCCACGACTGCGGCTCCAGAACACGGTGCGGCCCGTCTCGAGCGTGGTGCGCAGCGTGGCCTCGTTCATCCAGGCCATCATCAGCACCCGGCCCGAGCCGTGCTCCTGCACGATGGCCGGCGCCAGCCCGGCGGCGTCGAAGCGCACGGCGCCGAGCTGGTCGGGCGTGACGGAGATGGGGGTGGCGACAGGCATCGCGGCCGATCTTACGGCCCGGGTGCTTTCCCGATCGACGACCACCGCCGATGTGCGGCCGGTTCGGGCAGACGCGCGGGGCAACTCGTCAGACCGGATCAGAGGTACAGGCCGGTGCTGCCCTCGTCGATGCGTTCGGAGGCCACCGCGTGCACGTCGCGCTCGCGCAGGATCACGTAGTCGTCGCCGCGCACCTCGACCTCGTAGCGGTCCTCGGGGTTGAACAGCACGTGGTCGCCGTTCTCGAGGCTGCGCACGTTGGGCCCGGTAGCCACGACTTCGGCCCACGCCAGGCGCTTGCTGACCTGGGCGGTGGCGGGGATGACGATGCCGCTCGATGACCGACGCTCACCTTCCGCTACGCCGAGACGGACCAGGACCCGATCGTTCAGCATCTTGATCGGCAGCTTGTCGGACGCACCGGGAACGGATCGGGGCACTGCCACGACGGTACCGCCTTCGCCGTGCTCTGGCGGTCAGGGCCGGACGGTTATGCCCCGCGTCGCCAGGTAGACCTTGGCCTCGGCGATGCTGTGCTCGCCGAAATGAAAGATCGACGCGGCCAGCACCGCGTCGGCCCCGCCGGCAAGGACGCCTTCGGCCAGGTGCGCCAGGGTTCCCACGCCCCCGCTGGCCACCACCGGGACATTGGTCGCTTCGACCACCGACCGGGTGAGCTCGAGGTCGAAGCCGTCGCGGGTGCCGTCGCGGTCCATCGAGGTGAGCAGGATCTCACCCGCGCCGCGGTCCTCGACCTCGGCGGCCCAGTCGAGGGCGTCTCGCCCGCTCGGCGCCCGCCCGCCGTGGGTCACGACGTCCCATCCGGCCCCGGCGCCGCCGGCACGCCGCCGGGCGTCGATGGCCACGACGACGCACTGGCTCCCGAACTCGCGGGCCAGCTCGGACACCAGCTCGGGCCGGGCCACCGCCGCGGTGCTGACCCCCACCTTGTCGGCCCCGGCCCGCAACAGGCGCCGGGCATCGTCGACCGCCCTGATGCCGCCACCCACGGTGAACGGGATGAACACCTCCTCGGCGGTGCGCCGGGCCACGTCGACGATGGTGTCGCGGGCGTCCGACGACGCGGTGATGTCGAGGAACACCAGCTCGTCGGCGCCCTCGACGTCGTAGCGGGCGGCGAGAGCCACCGGATCGCCCGCATCACGCAGGCCCACGAAGTTCACGCCCTTGACCACCCGCCCGGCGTTCACGTCGAGGCACGCGATGACCCTCACCGAGCGCACGCCGCCACCGCCTCGGCAACGCTGAAGCGCCGCTCGTAGATGGCCTTGCCCACGATGACGCCGGCCACCCCGGTGTCGGCCACGGCACGGATGTCGTCGAGCGACCCGATACCGCCGCTGGCGATCACCGGGATCTCCGTGGCGGCGGACACCGCCGCCAGGCCGTCGAGGTCGGGACCGGCCATGGTGGCGTCGCGGGAGATGTCGGTGATCACGAAGGCCGCCAGTCCCGGCCAGGCCAGCTCCTGCACCAGATCGGCCACCTTGGCACCGCTGCCGTGCTCCCAGCCCCGCGTACGGACCTCGCCGTCGCGGTGGTCGAGGCCGACCGCCACCCGGCCCGGGTGGTCGGTCACCAGCCGGCGCACCCCCGCCGGGTCGTCCACCGCGGCACTGCCCACCACCACCCGGGCCAGCCCCGCGTCCAGCAGCGACGCGTCGCGCACGCCGCCGCCGGTCTGCACCGGTACGCGCACGGCACCGGCGATGGCGGTCACGATCGCCGCGTTCGAACCGGTGCGGCGGGCGGCGTCGAGATCGACCACGTGGACCCAGCGCGCACCGGCGGCCTCGAAGGCCAAGGCCCTGGCCACCGGGTCGCCGCCGTACACCGTCTCGCGGTCGAAGTCGCCCTGGTGCAGGCGCACGCAGCGCCCGGCGCGCAGGTCGATGGCCGGAAAGAGCTCCATCACGGCGCCGGAGCGGGCGCGGCCCCGGCGCACCGGGCCGAGGCCCGTTCGCAGCCGGCCACGAAGTTGGCCAGAACGGCCAGCCCGTTGGCGGCCGACTTCTCGGGGTGGAACTGGGCGGCCGAGACGTTGTCGCGCTCGACCGCGGCCACCACCTCGGCGCCGTAGTCGCAGACGGCGACGGCGTGCGCGGCCACCGACGGGTCGGTGAAGTCGGGGGCGAAGGAGTGCACGAAGTACATCCAGACCGGGTCGGCCAGGCCGGCGAGCAGAACCGAGGGGCGCAGGCGCCGCAGCACGTTCCACTGCATCTGGGGATGCTTCACCCCGACGGGCAGCCGGCGGACGGTGCCGGCGAGGATGCCGAGGCCCTCGACTCCGCCGTCCTCTTCGGAGCCCTCGTAGAGGAGCTGCATACCGACGCAGATGCCCATGAACGGTCGACCGGATGCGACGGCCCGCCGCGTCAGGTCGTCGAGCCCCGCGTCGCGCAGCGCCTCCATGCAGCGCCCGAAGGCGCCCACGCCGGGTAGCACCACACCGGCGGCCGCTTCGATCAAGGCCGGTTCCGCGGTGAGACGCGCGTCGGCGCCCACTCGCTCGAGACCCTTCTGGGCCGAGCGCAGGTTGCCGATGCCGTAGTCGAGCACCGCCACCAACGGAGCCACGGTCACGGACCGCTCCCCCGCCGACCGCTCCCCCGCCGACCGCTCCCCCGCCGACCGCTCCCCCGCCGAAACAGCGTCCAGATGGCCCATAAATGGGCCATCTGGACGCCAGAAGCGGGGGTGGAGCGGGGGTGGGCGCCAGGAGCGGGGGTGGGGCGGGGCTTCACAGGGCGCGCTCGAGGACGAGCTCGTCGCGCAAGGGTATGCCGTAGTTGCCCAAGGTGGGGATCCCCGGCATCACCACCGCCCGGGTGCGGTCCACCGCGCCAGCGCGCAGCTCGACCAGCCGGAACCGGTGACGCTGGTAGAGGCGCAGCGCGTCGAGGTTGTCGTTGGTCGTGACCAGCCACACCGATGTCGCGCCCGCCCGACGGGCCACGTCGACCGTGGCCTCCACCAGGGCACCGCCGAGCCCCATGCCGCGCTGCGCCGCCGACACGGCCAGAACCGCCAGCTCGAACCGCTCGGGACCGGGTGCCCATGTGGCCAGCCCGGCCAGGCGCCCGTCGACGAACGCCCCCATCCCGGGCAGGGCCAGGACGTCGTGCGCCTGGCCCATGCGGACCTGGTGTCGGCCGGCCATGGCCGCCACCAGGATGGACTCGGCATCGGCGCCGTGATCGGCGCCGAGCCGCGCGAGAGCCATCGCCAGAGCTGGGACCGAAGGCGCGACCAGCCCCCGCGGAACAGGCGCACCCGGCGAACCCGGCGGTCCGGCCGACCCGGGCGGGGAGACCGGCGCCCTCATCGGGGCCCACCGCCCCTGGCGGGGCGGCCTGCGAGGGATGAGAATCGCGCCGTTGACCGGCGGGGGGTGTGGGGGGCAGAGGCTCCGCCGGAGCCCCCCGCCTGTCGATCGATCCGGCTTTGCTGTCGCTCTCGGCGGCCGCCGCCGCCGGGCCGCATGGCCCGGGGCCGGTCGATCGACGTAAGCCTTTCGGAGTCCGCCGAAGGCGGACACCATCCAGCTCGCCGCCGAACCTCTGGTTCGGCGGCGATTCCCCTCATCGGGGCCCGCCGAGCACGCCCTTGGTCGAGGGCACCGCGTCGCCGTCGACGCGCACCGCGGCCCGCAGGCAGCGGGCCACGCCCTTGAAGGCGGCCTCGATCAGGTGGTGGGTGTTGTCGCCGGAACGCTTGTGAACGTGCAGGGTGAGCGCTGCGGTGGTGGCGAAGGACTGCCAGAAGTGCCCGGCCATCTCCGGGTTGAAGGGCGGGTCGCCTAGGGCCAGGACCTCACCGAAGGGCACGTCCCAGACGACGAAAGGCCGGCCCGACAGGTCGAGGGCGACCTCGACGAGCGCCTCGTCGAGCGGGAACAGACCGCTCGCGAACCGGGCCACGCCGGCCTTGGCCCCGGCGGCCTCCCGAAAGGCCTCCCCAAGGGTGATCCCCACGTCCTCGATCGTGTGATGGCCGTCGACCCGCAGGTCGCCGGTGGCGGCCACGCTGAGATCGAACCCGCCGTGGCGACCGAGCTGGTCGAGCATGTGGTCGAAGAAGGGCAGCCCGGTCCCGATGGTGGTGACGCCGGTGCCGTCGAGGTCGACGTGGACGGAAACATCGGTCTCCTTCGTGACCCGGCTGACCGAGGCCGCCCGCGTCGGTCCCGGCCCGGGCTCGCCGCTGAGGGGTGTCATCCGAGCACCACCTTCAACGCGTCGAGAAAGGCGTCGTCCTCGTCACGAGTTCCCACGGTAACCCGCAGGCAGCCGGCCAGGCGGGGCCACGCCCCGCAGTCGCGCACCAGCACCGACCGGTCGACCAAGCCTTGCCAGACAAGGTCACCGGGCCGGTGACGGGGCCGGAACAGCACGAAGTTGGCACCAGAGGGCCAGACGTCGACATCGAGGGCGGCGAGGCGCTCCACGAGCCGCTCGCGCTCGGCGACCACCTCGGCCACTCGTGACTCCATCTCGGCCCGGAAGTCGAGGGCGAGCCGTCCCGCAGCCTGTTTCACCGCGTCGAGGTGGTAGGGCAGCGCCACCTTGTCGAGCTGGGTCACCAGCCACCGTGGCCCCACCAGGTAGCCGAGGCGGGCGGCCGCCATCGACCACGTCTTGGAGTACGTGCGCGTGACGGCCAGAGGCCGCGCCTCGTCGACCAGGGCCAGCGCCGACCAGGAGGCGAACTGGCCGTAGGCCTCGTCGACCACGACCAGCCCGGGCGCCCGGTCGACCACGGCCCGGACCGTGGCCTCGGGCTCGACGAGGCCGGTCGGGTTGTTCGGCGAGCACAGGAAGGTGATGGCCGGTTGGGCGCGGCCCTCCAGGCGCGTGACCTCGTCGAGGTCGAGGCTGAAGTCGTCTCGGCGCGCGCCTTCGACGACGTCGGTGCCGGTCACCCGGGCGATGTGGGCATGGAGCGCATAGGTCGGCTCGAACACGGCCACCGATCGTCCGGCGCCGCCGTAGGCCAGACACAGGCTCTGGAGCACCTCGTTGGACCCGTTGGCCGCGAACACCTGCTCCGGGGCCACGCCGTGCAGGCTGGCGATCGCCTCCCGCAGGCGCCGCGCCCCCCGGTCCGGGTAGCGGTTCCAGGCGATGGTCGCCACCTCCGCCGCCAGTGCGTCGCGCCACGCCGCCGGCGGCGGTGAGGGTGACTCGTTGGTGTTGAGCCGCACGTCGACCTCGAGCTGAGGCGAGTGGTACCCGGCCAGCAAACCTACGCCGGCACGCGGCTCGATCATCGGGGCTCCATCATCGGGGCTCGCTCATCGGGGCCGGAGACGGTAGGCGATCGAGTCGGCGTGCGCGGCCAGGCCCTCGGCCCTGGCCAGCACCTCGACGTGGGGACCGAGTCGCGCGAAGGCATGGGAGTCGGCCTCGACGACGTGCACCGCCTTGGTGAAGTCGTCGGCGGTGAGCGCGCCCGCGAAGCGGGCCGAGCCCGCGGTGGGCAGCACGTGGCTGGGCCCGGCGACGTAGTCGCCCAGCGAGGCGGGCGACGTGGCGCCGAGGAACACCGCGCCGGCGTGGCGTACCAGCGCGACGAGGGCCTCCGGTTCGGCGACGAGCAGCTCGAGGTGCTCGGGCGCGATCCGGTTGGCCACGGCCATGGCCTGCTCGGGCCCGTCGACCAGCACCGCGTAGCCCCCCGCGTCGAGCGTGGACAGGATGTCGGCGCGCCGGGGCGAGGCGCCGACGATACGGGTCACCGCGGCGGTGACGGCGTCGGCGACCTCCTCCAGCCACGTGACCAGCCAGGCCAGGCCGTCGGGACCGTGCTCGGCCTGCACGACGATGTCCACCGCGACGACGTCGGGCGGCACCGTGGCGTCGGCCACCACCACCACCTCCGACGGTCCCGCGAACGCCGACGGCACGCCGACGAGGCCTTCGCCCGCGACCTCGCGTTTGGCGACGGCCACGTAGACGTTCCCCGGCCCGACGATGACGTCGACCGCGGGCACCGACGCGGTCCCGTAGGCGAGGGCGCCGATGGCCTGCGCGCCCCCGATCCGGTACACGGCGTCGACCTCGGCCAGCGCGGCGGCGGCCAGCACGGCGTCGGGCACCCGCCCGTCGGGGCCGGGCGGCACGCAGACGACCACCTCGGCCACACCGGCCACCCGAGCCGGCACCGCGGTCATCAGCACGGTCGAGGGGTAGGCGGCGCGGCCGCCGGGGACGTAGCACCCGGCCCGGTCCACCGGCCGGCGCAGGGTGCGCACGGTGAGGCCGTCCCGGGCCCAGGTCACCTCCGGAGCAGCCTCGGCCCGGTTGAAGGCGTCGATGTTGTCGCGGGCGGTGACGAGCGCGGCACGCAGCTCCGGGGCGATGGCGTCCAGAGCGCGCTCGCACTCGCCCGGCGGCACCGCCAGGTCGTCGAGATCGGCACCGTCGAAGCGCCTGGTGTACTCGCGCACGGCCTCGTCGCCGCGGTCGCGCACGGAAGCGAGGATGGCCCGCACCGCCTTCACGGGCGGGTCGCCACCCGAACCGGGCCGCGGCAGCAAGGGGCCCGGGCCGTCCGGGACGCCGCGCAGGTCGAGCCGGGTCAGCATGACGGGCAACCCTACCGACGTTGCGCTCGGGCCCCGGAGCGAGATCTGCGCCCCAGCAGTAGACAGACGGCATGGAACGCGACCGCGCCGTACCCGAGGCCGCCGCACTCGACGCCATCGCCACCGCGCTCGACGAGCTCACCGCCCGGGTCACCGAGATCGCCGACCGGGTGAGCAACACGGCGAGCGAGGACCTGGCCGCCGATCTCTACGAGGTGGAGCGTGCCCTCAAGGCGGCCGGCCGCCGCCTGGCCCGGGTGACCCGATGAGCGAGCAGAGCGCGCCGAACGCGCCGAACTTGCCCGAACTTGCCCGAAAACGGCGACGACGCCCCCAAGGGGCGCCGTCGCGGGCGACACGGGCGGCGGATCCCATGTCGCCGGGAACCAGGTGGCGGGAACCTGGTTGGCGCCAACATACCCCGATTTCGCGACCACGAATACCCAATCCGAGGAAATTTCTTTGCCCATGCCGTCACGGCTGGGTACACGACGCGGTTTATCGGCGACTGGAGCTGTCCAACGGGGTTCTGAACGCCGCTGGGCAAAAGTCGTTCAGGAGACAGCCGTCACATCGGGGCCGGCGGGCGACGCACACACGCCGACCGTGCAGGATGAGCCGCAGGCTCAGCGCGCCCCGTTCGCGCGCCGGGACCATGGCGTTCATCTCCTGCTCCACCTTGACCGGGTCGATCGAGGTGGTGATGCCCAGGCGCAACGCCAGCCGGCCGACGTGGGTGTCCACGGGTAGGCCGGGCAGACCGAAGGCCACGCTGCGGACGACGTTGGCGGTCTTGCGGCCCACGCCCGGCAGGGTCACCAGGTCCTCCAGGCGCACCGGCACCTCCCCGTCGAAGCGATCGACGAGGCCCTGGGCCATCCCGATCAACGACTTGGTCTTGGCCCGGAAGAACCCCGTCGACCCGATGGCGACCTCGACCTCATCGGGGTTCGCGCCGGCAAGGTCGAACGGCGTCGGATAACGGGCGAACAGCGCCGGGGTCACCATGTTGACCCGGACGTCGGTCGACTGCGCCGACAGGATCGTGGCCACCAGCAGCTCGAACGGGTTGGCGTGGCCGAGCTCGCACAGCTCGGTAGCCGAGCCGGGGTACTCCACGGCCAAGCGCCGCATCACCTCGCGGGCGCGGCCCGAGGGTGTCCGGGGGCGCAGCACAGCGACGAACCGTACCCAGTCGCCCGTACGCTGCCCCCCGATGAGAAAGCTGGAGATCAAGCGCCAGCTCGACGAGGGTGACGTCGCCGCGGTGTCCGACCTCCTGGGCGTGGCCGAACGCGCCGACGGCCACCGCGCCCTCGGGGACCACGACTGGATCGACCTGGCCCTCGGCGGGCGAAAGGACTTCGCCGCGCTGCTGGCGTCGGAGCCGGACCACGAGCACCCGGTGGGCTACGCCCAGGTCACCCGCAACGACCACAGCTGGGCCGTCGAGCTGGTCATCGACCCGCACCACCGCTACGAGGCCCTGACGATCGGGCCGGACCTGCTCGGAACCGCGCTCGACCTGGTTCGGGCCGAAGGTGGCGGCCACGTGCACTGGTGGGTGTACAAGCCCACCGGTGCACACGACGACATCGCCGCGTCGGCCGGCCTTCGGCGCGGCCGCGATCTCCTGCAGCTCCGTCGCGACCTGCCCGCCGCGGCACCGGAGGAGATCGAGACCCGCTCGTTCGTCCCCGGCCAGGACGAGCTCGCATGGCTCGAGGTGAACAACCGCGCCTTCGACTGGCATCCCGAACAGGGCGGCTGGACGATGGAGACCTTGTGCGCCCGGGAGGCGGAGCCTTGGTTCGATCCGGACGGGTTCCTGCTCCATGAGCACGACGGCCGCCTGGCCGGGTTCTGCTGGACGAAGGTCCACCACGATCATCAGCCCGCGCTCGGGGAGATCTACGTAGTAGCGGTCGACCCCGACTTCACCGGCGGAGGCCTGGGACGGTCGCTCGTGCTGGCCGGGCTCGACTCGCTGCACCGGCGCGGGCTCGGGAGGGCCATGTTGTACGTCGATGCCACTAACACCGCGGCGACCCACCTCTACCACGAGCTGGGGTTCAAGCTCGACCACGTCGACCGGGCCTTCGTCGGCGACGTCGAGCCCTGACGCCGCGGACCTGGGGCGCCGCCGCGCTCACGACGCCGGCCGCGCTCACTCGCCGGCCGCGCTCACTCGCCGGCGGCGCTCACGACGCCGGCAGCGATGCCTCGCACCAGATACGACCACCGCGGCCCACCACGGCCACCGCGACCACGTCGTCGAGGTCCACGTCGACGTTCGACCCCCACGAGCCGTTCCCGGTGACGAGGGACCCGATATCGACGATCGCCTCGTCGCCGTCCACGAGCTCGAGACGGAGCCGGTACCCGGTCCCGTCCTCCCGTGGGGGCCCGGCCGGGCCCATCCGCTCGCTGGCCTCGTCCTCGTCGTCCTCCCACACCCGCCAGTTCGGCACCGACACGAACACCCAGCTCGGGTCGCCGTCGCGGGCATAGACCTCCCCGACGTCGCGGCCGTCCGGTGTGCGCATGACGGCCGTCACGATCTCGTCGCTTGGCGATCCGCCATCCGCGCCCGAGCGGACCAGGCCGGCGGCGCCGGCGGCCACGACGACAGCGGCGGCAACCGAGGCCGCGGCAATGCGGGCGCGGCGTCGCACCCGCCCACGAGGGTGCTCCGGTGCCCGGGGCGTGCTCGGGGCGATGCCAGCGATGGTGTCGAGGACACGGCATTCGAAGCCTCCGGGCGGCTCAGCCCCAGGCGCCAGCTCCAGTAGGGCGTCGACCGCCCGGGACAGCTCGTCGACATGGGCGCGGCACCGCTCGCAGCGTTCGAGATGGGCCAGCGTGGCCGATCGTTCGGGCCCGGCCAACAGCCCGAGCGCCAGGTCGGGCGCCACCACCTCGACGGCCTGGCACCTCGACGGCTCGCTCATCGGTTCACCGGCACAGATCCCCACCCACCGGGCCGGTGGCCACCGATCGACGAGCATCGGCGCCACGGAACCGGCGGGGGACTAGGAGGCTGGTGTTGAACCAGCCGTTCAGCGTCCGTTGCAGGCGGGCGCCATCAAGCTCGCCCGAACGCAGCGAGCGCGGCGAGCGAGCGGGGGTGAAGCTCATTCGGCCCGCTCCGGTACGAGCTCGTCACGCAGGCGCAGCACCGCGGTGCGCAGGCGCGTCTTGGCGGTTCCGAGCGGGATGCCCTCGTCGTCGCTGATCTCGCGTCCGGTCCGGCCGTAGAGGGCGGCCGCCACCAGCGCCCGGCGCTGTTCCGCCGGAAGGCGGCCGAGGGCCGCCGCCACCCTCGTCACCGCATCGCCCTGGGCGGCCAGGTCGTCGGGACCGGGACCATGGTCGGCGACGGAGAGCCCGGGGCCGGCGACGAGATCGGCCGGCCGGGCCCGTTCCACCCTCAGGGCGTCGATGGCCACGTTACGGGTGATCGCCAGCAGCCAGGTCGCCACCGTGCCCCGGCGGGCGTCGTAGGCCGCGGCGTGCCGCCAGGCCCGTACGAAGACCTCCTGGGCGGCGTCCTCGGCCCGGCACCGGTCGCTCAGGATCATCAGAGCGAGGCCGAAGACGCGACGCTGGAAGCGACGAACGAACACGAGCGCGGCGGCGCCGTCGCCGGTCCCCAGGCCCGCCAGCAGGGCCTCGTCGGACGCCTCCCACATGCTCGTGCCTACGTCCCTTCGCCCCGCCCGGATTGGTCCAATCCGAACCACGAGTTCGACCGTAGTCCCGGGCATGCGCCCGCACCGTCGCCGCGTCGCCGCCGTGGTGATGGCCCTGACCCTGGTCCTGGCAGCCGCAGCCTGCGGAGACGACGACGACGGTGCCTCGGGCTCGGCGTCAGCCTCGGGCCCCGAGGAGTCGACGACCGCTCCCGCGGCCGGCGAGGGGGGCGAGGCGCCGGTGACCCTCGAGGGCGAGGTGAACGACCACGGCACGGACGTGATCGGCGATTCCGGCGAGGTCGAGCTCGAGCTCGACGACTTCTACTTCGGTCCGACCTTATCTCCGGGGCGAGCCGGGGTCGACGGTGACCTTCGTACTCGAGAACGAGGGTGACGCGCCGCACACCTTCACCATCGACGCTCTCGACATCGACACCGAGGTGGCGCCGGGGGGCTCCGCCGAGGTGGAGGTCACCCTTCCCGGCCAGGACGCCACGCTGTTCTACTGCCGCTTCCACCAGGGCCAGGGCATGCAGGGTGCCGTGTACTTCGAGGAGGGCGACCAGGTGGCTGCCGCGGGAGGGGCAAACCCCGCCGGCGGGCCTTACGGGGGCTGAGCCCGCCAGCACCAGGGTCAGCGGCCGACGATGACCGGATTGACCCGATGACCCGATGACCCGCTGACCCGATTGACCCGATGACCCGCTGAGGCGCTGAGACGTGTGCGCTGGGCCACGGTGGGCGCGGCTCGACGCCGCATCCGTTCCCGTGGTCGAACGCACGGGGAACCTGCCCCAGCGGCCCCCGCTCGGCCACGCGGTGCGGCCCAGGGCACGCGGCTCGCCGGGCCGTGGGACTGCGTGGCGCTCGCGGCCGGGCCCGATCAGGTGACGCCCACGCCGATGGCGGAACCGATGACGTAGGTCACCGCCGCGGGGACCAGGGTGAACAGGAGCTGGCGCCCGACCGCACGCGACGCCGGCCGGCCGGTGAAGCGGGCGATGGCGATACCCACCGCCATCGCGGCCACCACGGCGACCAGCAGCGAAGACACCACCGCGGCGGTGCCGCCGCCGATGAACCAGGGCACCAGCGGGGCGACCGCACCGGCGGAGAAGGCCACGAGCGACGATGCCGCCGCCCCCAGCGGCGAGCCCAGGGCGTCGGGGTCGATGCCGAGCTCCTCCCGGGCGTGGGTCTCGAGCGCCACCTCCGGGTCACGCATCATCTCGATCGCCAGCTCCCGGGCCCGGTCGGGGTCCATGCCCCGGGACTGGTAGATCTGCGTCAGCTCGACTGTCTCGACGTGAGGGTTGCGCCGGAGCTCGATCCGCTCCAGCTCGAGCTCGCGTTCCAACAGCTCGGTCTGCACGCGCATCGAGTTGTACTCCCCCGCCGCCATGGAGATGGCCCCGGCCACGAGACCGGCCAGACCGGCCAGGCGGACCACCCCGGCGCCGGGGTCGGCCCCGGCCACGCCGACGATGAGGCCGACGTTGGAGACCAGCCCGTCGCTCACACCGAAGACCGCGGCGCGGGCCGCGCCGCCCCGAACGTCACGGTGGTGATGCTCGGGCGCGGGGGCGATCTGCGGGTCGGGCGCCTGGCCGCCTGCCTTCGCGTGCGCAGCCATGGCGGCGAGGCTACCGCCGTATCCTGGTCCGGCCCATGACCCGCGTCCCGCTACCGACACGACAGGCCCTTGCGGGCCGGTCCGCCAGTCGGTACGACCACAGCGCGGCGGAGCTGCAGGCGCTGCTCCCGGACGAGCCGGCCTACCGCACTCGCCAGATCTGGAATGGCCTCTACCGCCGGGGGGCCGAACCCGACGAGCTCACCGAGCTGCCCAGGACGCTGCGGGCCCGGCTGGGCCGGTTGCTCCCCCCGGCGTTGGCCCCCGTGACCGAATCGGTGAGCGACGGGGGCGAGACGGTCAAGTGGCTCTTCGAGCTACAGGGCGGCGCCCGGATCGAGACCGTGCTGCTGCACCACCGCGACCATTCGACCGTCTGCGTCAGCACCCAGGCCGGCTGCGCCATGGCCTGCGGGTTCTGCGCCACCGGGCAGGCCGGCTTCGAGCGCCACCTCAGCGCCGGTGAGATCGTCGAGCAGGTGATCCGGGCCGGGCGGCGGGCCGCCGTCCGGGTGGCCGCGGGGCGCGGGGCGCCGCGGCGGGTGTCCAACGTGGTGTTCATGGGCATGGGCGAGCCGCTGGCCAACTACGGGCCGACCTGGTCGGCCGTGGAGAAGCTGCACGGTGCCGTAGGCATCTCCGCCCGTCACCTCACCGTTTCGACGGTGGGCGTCGTGGCCGGCATCCGGCGCCTGGCCACCGAGGCCCTGCCGATCAACCTGGCGGTGTCCCTTCACGCCGCCAACGACACGCTGCGCGACGAGCTGGTCCCGATCAACCGCCGCTACCCGCTGGCGGTGCTGGCCGAGGCCTGCGCCGAGTACGTGGCGGCCAAGGGCCGGCGGCTGTCCTTTGAGTGGGCGCTCATCGACGGCGTCAACGATCGTCCGCTCGACGCCCGCCAGCTCAGCGCGTTCGTCCAGCCGTTGCGGGCCCATGTCAACCTCATCCCCCTCAACCCCACGCCCGGCTACGCGACGCGGGGCACGCCGGCGGCGCGGGTGCGGGCGTTCCGAGGCCAGCTCGTCGCGCTGGGCGTGAACGCCACCATCCGGCGAAACCGGGGCACCGACATCGCCGCGGCCTGCGGCCAGCTCGCCGCCCACCCCCGGTAGGCCGCCCACCCCCCGGTACCGTGTGCGCTCCCCGGTACCGTGTGCGCTCCCCGGTACCGTGTGCGCTCCCCGGTACCGTGTGCGCTCCCCGGTACCGTGTGCGCTCCCCGGTACCGTGTGCGCTCAACGTGAATTAGTCACGCTCAGCGCACAGAGTACGGAGGAGCGCACAGAGTACGGAGCGAGATCGTCTGCGCCGGGAGCGGGCGGGGGGTTCACCGGACCGCGACGGTGAGCGGGCCGGCCCTGATGGCGTCGACCAGGTGTTCGCCGGCGTGGACGTGCGACCCGGGCCACACGACCGAACGCCGCAGCTCCCCGGCCACCGTGGCGCCCCGACCGATCACCGACGCCCCACCCGAGGCGGCCAGGTTGGCGGCCAGGTAGCGCGCCGGTGTCCCGCAGTCCACGAAGGGCCCGTGATGGGCCACCACCTCCAGGCGCCCGGCGGCCGCGGCCGAGGCCCAGACCGCCTCGTACAGCCCCGATGGCTCCGGTACGAGCCGGGCTACGGCGGGCCAGGCCAGCAGCGCGCCGGCGACGGCCACGCCGGGGCCGAACCGGTCACCGCCGGGGACGAGCAGCCGGGCCCGCTCACCGTCCCACCCGTCGACCAGGCGCTCCAATCCGCCGGGGCACCACGCGTCGGCGTTGACCACCACCACCGGGCGGCCGTCGACCCAGTCCCGTAGGCGACCGAGCGCCCCGGCCGTGCCGAGCGGGCGCGAGTCCTCGATCGAGAGGTGGACGCGCCCCCCCAGGTGCGTCTCGAGGGGCACGCGGCCGTGGTGGACGTTCACCGCCACCGACGTCGTCACCGCCGCCAGCCGGGCCAGGGCGAGGTCGACCAGCGCGACGTTGCCCACGGGGCACAGTGGTTTCGGCAAGAGCCCGGTGAGCGGTTGCAGCCGCTGTCCCGCTCCGGCGGCCAACACGATCCCTGCCAGACTGTCAGCCATGGAGACCCGCCGATGGCTCAACCAGTCGCAGCCCCAGACGCTGCAGATCGCCGTGTTCCTGCTCTACTTCCGAGCGGTCTTCACCCTCCTCTTTGGCGCCGACGACCAGATCCAGGTGGTCTTCCCCGCCGACGACCTGCTGCGGGTGGTCATGGGGTCCCTGCTGGCCGGCGGCGGGTTCCTCATCGCCAACGAGAAGCGCTCGGGCTACGCCATGGCCCTCGTCGCGGGCGTCGTCCCCTTGCTGGCCCGGTTCCTGCTGGCGCTGGGCATCGGCTTCGACGGGGACATCCCGGCCATCGGCCCCTTCGAGTACGACCCCATCGGGCTGCTCTTCGAGGTGGCGCTCCTGGCACTGCTGGTGCATCCCCAGAGCCGTGAGTACCAACGCATCTGGTTCAAGTGATCCGGGTGCGATCACGGCTTGGGCCCTAGCTCCTGGGTTCACCTGAACGCGGGCATGACCTGTTCGGCGAAGAGCCGCAGCGTCTCGGTGCTGGGGTAGTCGGAGCACCACGGTACAAAGCCCCGGCAGCCCAGGTCGAGGTAGGCCTGCACCTTGTCGGACACCTGCTCGGGCGTTCCCACGAGGTTGCCGGCCCGCCACGACTCGAACGGCTCACGCCATATCGACCGGCTGCCCTCGGCGACGAGGTCGGCTTCGCTCTCACGGATGAACACCTCCGGTGACCATGTCTTGACGATCTCGGTCTCGTCGCGCCCGACGGCACGACAATGCGCCTTGAGCACCTCGCGCTTGGCCGCCCACTCGGCGGGGTTACCCCCCCAGTTGCTGCGGTCGGCATGGCGGGCCACGACCCGCAGGGTGAGCTGCTCGCCCCCGCCACCGATCCACACCGGCGGGCGCGGCTTCTGCAGGGGCTTGGGGTCGCACTGGGCGCCGGTGAGCTGGAAGTGGCGGCCCTCGTAGGTGGTGTCGGGATCGCGCCACAGCGCGGTGACGATCTCCACCGTCTCGCGCAGGACGCCGATCCGGTCCCTGGCTTCGGGGAAGTCATAGCCGTAGCCGACAAACTCGTGCTCGTACCACCCGGCGCCGATCCCCCAGTCGAGGCGGCCCCCGCTCATCACATCGAGGTTGGACGTGACCTTGGCCAGCAGCGCCGGGTTGCGGTACGGCGCGCAGCCCACCATCTGGCCCAGGCGCACCCGTGACGTGTGCTGGCTGATGGCGGCCAGGGTGGTCCAGCACTCGAAGACCGCCTCGTGGGCGGGGGCCGGGACATTGTGGAAGTGGTCGTACACCCAGACCGAGTCGTAGCCCAGCTCCTCGGCCAGCACCGCCACCTCCAACGTCTTGGCCCACTTGGCCCGGGGGTCCTCGAGGCCGACCAGCTCGGTCTTCCACCCCTGGGGGACGAAGGCCCCGAAGATCACGTCGCTCACGGCGCTCACGCTAGAGCGAGGCGACTGCGTACCATCCCCCCGGTGCGAGCCGGGACCGTGGTCACGATGGTGGCGGTCGCCGCCGTCATCACCGCCGCGTGCTCCGGGGACGACGGTGCCGACAGGGCCACGTCGTCGCCGGCGGCATCCCGGCCCCCCGACACCACCATCGAGCCGGGCGGCGGGGCCGGCGCGCCGCCGGCGACGGCCGCCTTCGCGCCCGAACCGCTCGCCTGGCAGCACTGCGGGGGCGGCCACGAGTGCGCCACCCTGGCCGTCCCCCTCGACCACGACGACCCCGGCGGCGCCCACCTCGAGCTCGCCCTGCGACGCGACCCGGCCGACGATCCCGACCGCCGCATCGGATCGCTGCTGATCAACCCGGGCGGGCCGGGGGCGTCGGGCGTCGACTTCGTCGGGTTCGGCTTCGACCCGGCCATCACCGACCGCTTCGACGTCGTCGGCTTCGACCCCCGAGGCGTCGGAGCCAGCACCGCGCTCGAGTGCGGGGGGGCGCCCGTCGAGGCCTTCCTGGCTGTCGACTCAGGGCCGGACTCGCCCGCCGAACAGGACGAGCTCGAGGCCGCGGCGCTGGCCGTGGCCGAGGACTGCGGGGCGCGCGACGGCGAGTTGCTGGCCCATGTCGGCACCGACGACGTGGTGCGCGACATCGACCTCATCCGGCGCGCCCTGGGCGAGGAGCAGATCTCCTTCATGGGGTTCTCCTACGGGACGCTCCTGGGCGTGCGCTACGCCGAAGCCTTTCCCGGCGGGGCTCGGGCCATCGTCCTCGACGGCGTGGTCGACCCGGCCCACGACTTCCGCGCCTTCCTGCGAGGACAGACGGTGGCCTTCGAGGCCACCATGAGCGACGTGTTCGCGGCCTGCGACGACTCACCCTCGTGCCCCGCCGGGGGTGGCGAGGCGGCCTACGACGAGGTGGCGAGGCGCGTCGAGAGCGAGCCGATCGACGCCGGTGACACCGCGCTCGGGCCCTCCGATCTGGCCACGGCCGCCATCTACGTGACCTACGCGCCCGCGCTGTGGTCGTCGTTCTACGCCGCCATGGCCGACGGCCTCGGCGGAGACGGCGAGGCGCTCTACGATCTGGCCGAGGGCTACCGGTCCTTCGGCGGCTTCACCGCGTACGTGGCGGTCGAGTGCGTCGACTCGGCCCATCCCACCGGCGCGGCCGAGTACCAGGCCTTCGCCCAGGAGCTTTCGGCCATCTCGCCGCGCTTCGGCGCGGCCATCGCCAACGAACTGCTGCCGTGCGCGTTCTGGCCGGTGCCGCCCGCCGGTCAGCCGGCGTCGATCACCGCGCCGGGCGCCCCGCCGATCCTGGTCATCGGCAACACCGGCGACGCCGCCACCCCCTTCGTGCAGGCCCAGCGGGTGGCCGACAACCTCGAGTCGGGTGCGCTGTTGACCTACGAGGGCCAGGGCCACACCTCGTACGGGTCGAGCGCCTGCGTCGACGACGTCGTGGCCGCCTTCCTGATCGACGTCCGGGTGCCCGACCCCGGCACCATCTGCCGCTGACCGCCTTCCCCCTCCCCAAGCGCCCACCACCCTCCCCACCGCCCACCGCCCCCCGACCCCCACCCTCCCCACCGCCCCCATTCCAATGTGCGGCGCTTACCGGCGCTATGGGGGCACGGATAAGCGCCGCCGGTTCGGTGGGGGCGGATGCGCCATACCGGGATCCGCACTGCCTAGCCGATGACGACGGCCTCGACCTCGGGGACGTCGTAGACGAGCTCGGTGCGGACCTGGTGAGCGCCCAGGGCGAAGGTGACCGGGGCGGGGGCCGAGGGATGGGTGACGGTGTACGACCCCGACCAGGTGACGGTCATGGTGATGGTGCACGGCGCGCACTCGTTCTCGTAGACGTAGGTGGCCGACGGGTCGTCCTCGGTGCCGGGGCCGGTGCCGGTGACCACGTCGCCGTTGCCCATGTCCCAGGCCAGCGCGGCCACCGACAGGTCGGCGTCGACGGACCAGCCGTCGAGCGCCACGGGCGGCAGGGTGACGGCGGCGGCCTGGTCGTACCAGAGCCAGGTCTCGATGCCCACCAGGCCCCGCACGTGGGGGTTGATGTTCACCACGGGCACCGGGATGGGCGCCTGGGCGACGACCTCCTCGGCCGACGGAGGCGTGGCGATCCCGTCCGACCCGGGCCGTGGTGTTCCGGGCTCCCAGCAATAGCCGCGGGACTCGAACGGCGGCTGTTGGCCGTCAAGGTAGACCTTCTTCTCGACGATCCGAAGCCCGTCCGGGACGTGGCCACAGCCGGGCTCGCCGACGGTCTCGGTCACCTCGAGGCGATAGGGCCGGCCGCTCGACGTTCGAACAACCGGGCCGGCGGCCGGATCGACGGGGCCGCCCCCGCGCCGACAAGTAACCAAACCAACCAACGACTTCTCCACAACTGCGGACCCAGCGCCACATCCGTGCGCGCTGGCCGGCATCGCGGGCCGGGCGGAGGCAACCGTGGGCGACGCCAGCGGCACCAGGGCGAGCGCGGCGAAGGTGGCAAGCCCGCAGCGCCGTCGTGCCCTCATGGAAGGCCTTCGGCGGTCAGGTCAGCCACGTAGGCCGCATCGACCTCCAGCACGACCGCGCCGTCGACGAGCCTGCGTCCGTCATAGACGGAAACAACGAGGGTGATGGCGATTGGTTCCGAGCCGGCGAGCTCCCTGATGACGCTCCCGTCAGGCGCCAGGAGCCGGCGGGGCCCGGATTCAAGGGCCATCGCCACCGCGAACGAGTCCGCCGTCGACGAGGTCAGGTCGGCCCGAACCCCGACGGGCACCGAAGGGGGACCGTCGATGCGGCCACCCTGGTCGATGAGGCTCTGGAGCGCGATCAGCTCGTCCTCGTAACACGAGCACTGGGGGTGGAAGATCTCGGCCAGGGCCGCGCCAGGGTCGGCCGGAGGGTTCTGGTAGAGGTCGTTACGGGCATTCCAGAGTTCGACGGCGATCGTCCGGAAACGGTCGGCCTCGGAGAGCGTGGTGGTCGTGGCCGGCAACGTCGACGTGGTCGTGTCGTCGACCTCGACGTCGATCGTCGTGGTGGCGGCGCCGGCCGACTCCTCGCCATCGTCGTCGCTGCCCCCGCAGGCGGCGGCCACCACGACGAGCGCGCTCAACAGCATCGTCACCGCCCGCAACCGGGCGGGCCGCTGGTGCTCCATCGACGTCCTTCAACACTCGGCACCGCCCGGCCCGGCGAAGATAGACCGAAAACACCAGAGAGTCAACGGAACAACTACATCTGGCAGATACCCCGACTGGTTCTGGGGCGCCATGGGCGGGATCATGGGGGCGGCAGTACCGTCCGGGCCGATGGAGGTGAACCTGGCCAGGCTGCACGAGGCCGTCGCGGCGGCCGTGCCCGACCGCGAGTGCATCGTGTGGCGCGACCGACGACTCACCTACGCCGACGTGACCCAGCGGTCACGCCGCCTCGCCAACGTCCTCGTCGGCCGGGGCCTCGGGCCATGCCGCATGTCCCGCGACGGTCTCGACGGCCATCAGAGCCATCAGGACCACCTTGCCCTGTACCTGCACAACGGCAACGAGTACCTCGAGGCCATGCTCGGCGCCTACAAGGCCCGGGTCGCGCCGCTCAACGTCAACTACCGCTATGTGGCCGACGAGCTGCGCCACCTGCTGACCGACTCGGGCGCGCGCGGGGTCGTCTACCACGGCGCCTTCGCACCGACGCTGGCCGCGGTGCGGGCGGAGGTGGTCGGCCTCGAGCTACTCCTCCAGGTGGACGATGGCTCGGGCCACGAACTGCCTCCCGGGGCCCTCGACTACGAGGCCGCGCTCGCCGCGGCGTCACCCGAACTGCCCTCCGACCTCGTCGCCGCCTGGTCACCGGACGACCTCTACATCCTCTACACCGGTGGCACCACCGGCCACCCCAAGGGCGTGCTGTGGCGCCAGGCCGACATCTGGGTGGCGTCGTTGGGCGGCCGCGAGCTGGCCAGCGGCCGCGAGGTCACCGACCTCGAGGCGGTGGTGGCCAACGCCCGCAACGGCGGCGCCCGGACGCTGACCGCCGCGCCGTTCATGCACGCCGCCGGGCACTGGCTGGCCTTCGTGGCCTTCACCGGCGGCAACACCGTGGTGCTCCCCGACGTCACCAGCGAGCTCGACGCCGCCTCGGTGTGGTCCACCGTCGAGCGCGAACAGGTCAACGCCGTGCTGATCGTCGGGGATGCGTTCGCCCGCCCGCTGGTACGCGAGCTCGATCGGCACGCGTACGACCTCTCCGCCCTGCGCATGCTCATCACCGGAGGGGCACCGTTGAGCGCCCCCCTGAAGGACCGCGTCCTGAGCGCCCTGCCCGAACTCATGATCGTGGACACCGCCGGCGCGTCGGAGACCGGCACGCAGATGGTGCACGTGAGCGCATCGGGGCCGGCCGCCCGCAGCGGGACGTTCGGCGCCGCCCCGGGCGCGGTGGTCGTCAACGAGGACCTGACCGGCGTCCTCCCCCCGGGCCATGACGGCATCGGCTGGCTGGCCCAGCGGGGCCGGGTGCCCCTCGGCTACCTGAACGACGAGGCCAGGACGACACGCACCTTTCCGATGATCCACGGTGAGCGCATGGCCGTCCCCGGCGACCGGGCCCGCCGCCACGTCGACGGCACCATCGAGTTGCTGGGGCGCGACTCGGCTACCGTCAACTCCGGCGGGGAGAAGATCTTCGCCGAGGAGGTGGAGGCCGCCATCGCCCGGCACCCCGACGTGGGCGACGTCGTGGTGGCCGCCCGGGACAGCGAGCGCTGGGGCCAGGAGGTCGTGGCCATCGTGGCGCTGGCAACCGGTGCCACCGCGACCGAGGCGGACCTGCTGGCCGAGGCCGCTCGCCATCTCGCTCGCTACAAGCTGCCCAAGGCGTTCGTGTTCGTCGAGTCGGTGGTCCGCAGCCCGGCCGGCAAGGCCGACTACCGCTGGGCCCGCACCGTGGCCGAAGCGGCCGCCTCGGCCCCTGCCCCTCCCTGACCGCGCCCGACCTGTCAGGGGTCGTACGGCGGGGCGAGGGGCTCGTCCTGGCCGGCCGCGGGCGCCAACTCCTCGGGCCGCGGGGGCACTGGGGGGCGGGCGGGTGGTGCCGACCCAGCAGGCGTCCCACCTCGTGGTTGACCAGCATCTGGCGGTAGGTCTCGAGATCCCCCGGCCACCCGACCGTGCCGACGTCCTCGACGCCCCTGCTGACCCTGGACGAGCGGCTCGTCCGAGCATCAGGCCCGCGCGGCCTCTTCGACGTCGTCGCCTGAGATCCCCCAAGCTTCCCGCGACAAGACGTGGGGTTGGGGCCCCACCGCTTGTCGCGGGATGCAGGAGCGGGGCGATCTCGCGACAAGACGTGGGGTTGGGGCCCCACCGCTTGTCGCGGGATGCCGGAGCGGGGCGAAGGCTCGGCGGACGTCGTCGCCTGACGCTGCTCGCCGTAGCATCGGCAGGTCCATGACCAGGCCCGCACCCGCCGACGACGAACTCCTCCCCCAGGGCCCCGAAAAAGCGCGGGCGGTCCGCTCGATGTTCGACGCCATCGCCCCTCGCTACGACCTGGTCAACCGGATCATGACCTTGGGCATGGACGTCGGGTGGCGCCGACGCACCGTGCGCACCATCGCCCTCCCACCCGGCTCGACCGTCGCCGACCTGGCCTGCGGCACCGGCGACCTGTGCCGGGAGCTGGCCCGGGCCGGGCACCGCCCGCTCGGGTTCGACCTGTCCTTCAACATGTTGGCGGCGGCGCGCACCGGCGCACCGCTGGTGCATGCCGACGCGCTGGTGCTGCCCGTGCCCGACGCGTCGATGGACGGTGCCACCTGCGGCTTTGCCCTGCGCAACGTGGTCGACCTGGCCGCCTTCTTCACCGAGCTGGCCCGGGTGGTCCGCCCCGGTGGGCGCATCGGCCTGCTCGAGGTGGCCCAACCCCCGAACCGCGTCCTGGCCCGGGGCCACGCCTTCTACTTCGGCACGGTGGTCCCCCGGATCGGGGCGCTGCTCTCCGACGGCGCGGCCTACCGCTACCTGCCGCGCTCGGTCGCCTACCTGCCCGAGCCGTCCGAGATGCTGGCCATGCTGGGCCGGGTCGGGTTCGCCGACGCCGAGCGCATGCTGCTGTCGGGGGGCATCGCTCAGCTCCTGCACGCCACCCGCGACGCCCGATGAGCGCCCCGCGACGCCCGATGAGCGCCCCGCGACGCCCGATGAGCGCCC
>Ga0187893_10001381_pt1 | contig 58687 bp, 57 predicted proteins | sample MA1701074metaG_FD_139574 | JGI IMG/M metagenome (GOLD analysis project Ga0187893, IMG submission 139574) | White microbial mat communities from a basaltic lava cave in the Kipuka Kanohina Cave System on the Island of Hawaii, USA - MA170107-4 metaG ...
CAGGCCCTCGCTTGTCCGAAAACTGCGCGCAAAAACCCGCCCTGGCCACACCGCCTCGACACCTCGCCTTTCCCTCCCTCGATCGCGTCTTCGCCACGACAGTTTGAGAAATGCGGGCTAGAGCTTAGGTGCCGCGCGAGCCCGAAAGAGCATGGCCCGTCCGAGCGCAGCAATTTCCTTCCCCGCGAAGAACCGCGCCGGGTTAGGGTAGGGTTGAGAACGGGTCCGCGAGGTTGCGGCCGCCGGCAGCAAGCACGGCTTGCCGCAGCTGAGCTCGCCGTCGGAACCCCTTCGGCCCCTCGCGCGCGGGCTGTCTCGCGGGAGAGAGGAAGGAGATCGATGCGTCATGCACGAGCCCTGCTGATCGTCGCCCTTTTCTCGCTTGCGCTCGCCGCCTTCGCGCAGGAGGCGCCTCAGGCCTCGCTCAAGGGCAAGTTCCTGGTTGCCGATCCCGGCATGCCCGATGCGCGCTTTGCGGGCACCGTCATCTTCATGATCGCGCATTCGGGCGAGGGCGCGCTCGGTCTTGTCGTCAATCGGCCGCGCGCTCGGCGGCCGGTAGCGGACGTAATGCGCGCGTTCGGCCTTGCGCCGCGCGAAGGTCAGGGCGCCGACGCCGAGCTCGAGCTCCACTGGGGCGGGCCGGTCGAGGGCGACCGCGTGCTGCTGCTCCATTCGGACGAGTTCAAGGTGTCCTCGACGGTGGCCGTCGCGCCCGGGGTCGCGCTCACGATGCCGAAGGACGCGCTCGACGCGATCGCGGAGCGGCGCGGGCCCAAGCACCTGTTGCTCGCCATCGGCTACGCCGGCTGGGCGCCGGGCCAGCTCGAACGCGAGCTCGAGATGAAGGGCTGGGCGGTGATCGGCGCCGGCGCCGACCTTCTGTTCGACGCCGATGCCGCGGCGAGGTAGGCGCGATCCTCGGGCGTAACCTTGTTGGCGGAGCCCAGCATCCGTGCGAGCGCGAACATCAGCGACTTCTGCCGCGACGAGGTGACGGCGCGCACCGCCGAGGCGTTGCGCAGCGCGAATTCCTGGATCGCGTTCTTGATCCACCACTGCGCGTAGGTCGCGAAACGCACGCCGCGCGCCGGATCGAAGCGGTGGGCCGCTTCGAGCAAGCCGATATGCCCTTCCTGGATGAGATCGCCGAGCGGGAGGCCGCGGCGGCGATAGCCGCTCGCGATCTTGAGCACGAGCGGGCGGTGCGCGGCGATGAGGGCGTCGAGCGCGGCCTGCTCGCGCGCCGCGCGCCAGCGGCCGATCAGCCCCTTTTCCTCGGCGGCTTCCAACAACCGGGTCGCCGGCTTCTTGCCGCGGCTGCTCATGGCGGAGCTCGCCCCTTGCACGACACGAGATCTACGCGCGTGCCCGCGTTGCAGATCAGCCCCGCCCAACCCTAATCCAAGCGAAAACGCACGCCGTACAAGTCCGCGCAAAGAAATACGCCCGGCAAAATGTTCGACGCACCGTTCGGGGCACGCCTGCTCGATGATCGCCGCGCCCTGCCGCCCGATGCGGGGGTCGCGGTCGTCGGCGGCGGCATCGCGGGCTTGTCGGCGGCGTGGCTGCTCTCGCGCCGCTATCGCGTGACCCTGTTCGAGGCGGCGGCGCAGCTCGGCGGCCACAGCAACACGGTCGACGTCGAGGTCGGCGGGCGCGCCGTTCCGGCCGACACCGGCTTCATCGTCTACAACGAGCGCACCTATCCCAATCTCACGCGCTTGTTCGCGCATTTGGGCGTCGCGACTGAGCCGAGCGACATGTCGTTCGGCGTCTCGATCGCCGGCGGCCAGCTCGAGTATGCCGGCGCGCGGCGTCTCGCCGGCCTTTTCGCGCAGAAGCGCAACCTGCTGCGCCCCGGCTTCTGGCGCATGCTGGCGGACATCGTGCGCTTCTGCGGCGCGTTCGGCGAGCGCGACGTCTGCTCGCTGGCGGGCATGACGCTTGGCGATCTCCTCGCCGAGCGGCGCTACGGCCGCGTCTTCCGCGACGCCCACCTGCTGCCGATGGCGGCCGCGATCTGGTCCGGCACATTCCGCTCGATCCTCGATCTTCCCGCCGCCTGCTTTCTCGCCTTCTGCCGCAACCACGGCCTGCTGCAGGTGAGCCGGCGCCCCAAGTGGCGCACGGTGAGCGGGCGCAGCCGCGACTATGTGCAGCGCCTCGCGGCCGGCATCAGCGGACCCATCTTTCGCAATGCGCCGGTCGCCGGCATCCGCCGCGGCTTGGGCGGGGTCGAGGTTGCGCTCGCCAACGGCGCGTGCGCGCCCTTCGATCGCGCGCGATTTGACCGCGTCGTCGTGGCCGCGCACGCCGACGCGACGTTGCGGCTGCTCGCCGATTCGTCGGACGAGGAGCGGCGGCTGCTCGGCGCTTTCGCGTTCCAGCCCAACCGTGCCATTCTCCACGGCGATCCGGCGCTCATGCCGCGCCGCCGCGCCTGCTGGGCAAGCTGGAACTACATCGCCGACGAACCGTCTGGCGAGGAGGCGCCCATCTTCGTAACCTACTGGCTGAACCGGTTGCAGAACCTCGACACCGCCGCTCCGCTCCTCCTCTCGCTCAACGCGGCCCGGCGGCCGCGCGCGGAAACCATCCTGGCCGAGTTCACCTACGACCACCCGCAACTCGACGGCGCCGCGCTCGCGGCGCAGGCCGAACTCCACCGCATCCAGGGCGTGCGCGGCACCTGGTTCTGCGGCGCGTGGACCGGCTACGGCTTCCACGAAGACGGCCTCGTCTCCGGCATGGCGGCGGCCTCGGCGCTCGGCGTCGAGGCGCCGTGGGCCGCTTCGGTCCCGCAGCCGGTTGCGGCGCGGGCGCTGCCCGCGCTGGTCCCCTTCCGCGCGCCGGCCTGAGCCATGCGCTCGGCCATCTACCGCGGCAGCGTCATGCATGCGCGGCTGGCGCCGGTGCAGCACGGCTTCCGCTATCGCGTCTTCACGCTGCTGATCGATCTCGACGAACTGCCCGCGCTGGTGCGGAGGCTGCGCTGGCTTTCGCACAACCGCTTCAATTTGACGAGCCTTCACGACCGCGACCACGGCGATCCGCCGTCAGGCGCGCCGCCCTCGGGCACGAGGCCCGGCGAGACGCTGCGCGCCTGGGCCGAGCGCACGCTATGCGCGGCCGGTATAACGCCTCCCCGCGGCCGCATCGAACTCCTCTGTTTTCCGCGCCTGTTCGGGTATGTTTTCAATCCGCTGAGCCTGTGGCTCTGCCGGGATCGCGACGAGCGTCTTCGCGCGGTCATCTATGAAGTGCACAACACCTTCGGCGGCCGACACGCCTATGCCTTGCCGGTGGCGGCGGGGCAGGATGAGGGTGCGTTGGCGCAGCGCTGCGGCAAGGAGTTCTACGTGTCGCCGTTCATTCCGATGGATGCACAATACAGCTTCCGCCTGAGGGCGCCGGCCGAAGCCTTTTCGCTGCTCATCCGCGAGCGCGGCGAGGCGGGTGAGATTCTGCGTGCCGCGATCACTGGCCGCCGCCGCCCGCTCACCGACGGTGAACTCTTGAAGGCCTTCGCCGCCCATCCGCTCATGACGCTGAAGGTTATCGCCGCGATCCACTGGCATGCGCTGCGGCTCTGGCGGAAGGGTGCGCGCTTCCAGCGCGATCCCGCGAACCGGCGCCGCGCAAACGAGGCACGCGCGCCATGAGCGCCCCGCGCGGATGGCGCGCCCGGCTGATCGGTGCCTTCCTCAAGAATCCGGCGTCGGGATCGCTGCGGCTGCGCTGGCCGGATGGCGTCGAGACCGTCAGCGGCGGCGAAGCACCTGGCCCGGTCGCGATCGTTCATCTCCACCGCTGGCGCGCGGTGCGCCGCGCGCTCATGGGCGGCGCCATCGGCCTCGCCGAGGCGTATCTCGACCGCGATTGGGACAGCCCGGACGTCGCCGTGGCCATCGAGTTCGGCGCCCATCTGCAGCGCGCCGGGAATCTGAAGCGCCGCCCCTCGCTGCCGCAGCGCTGGCTCGACCGCTGGCGCCACCGCGGCAACGCCAATTCGCACGACGGCGCGCGCGCTAACATCGCGGCGCACTACGATCTCGGCAACGCGTTCTACCAGCACTGGCTCGACGAGACGCTGACCTATTCCTCCGCGATCTTCGAGCGCGCCGGTCAGCCGCTCGACGAGGCCCAGCGCAACAAATACCGCCGCCTGCTCGCGCTGCTGGCGCCCGCGCCCGATGCCCGGCTGCTCGAGATCGGCTGCGGCTGGGGCCAGTTCGCGTGCCTCGCCGCGAAGGAAGCCGGCGTCAAGGTTACGGCGATCACGCTCTCGCGCGAACAGCGCGATTTCGCGCGCCGGCGCGTCTTCGCCGAGGGGTTGGCGGAGCGCGTCTCGGTCGAGCTCTGTGACTATCGCGACGTCGAGGGCCGGTTCGACCGCATCGCCTCGATCGAGATGATCGAGGCCGTCGGGGAAGAGTATTGGCCGGTGTTCTTCGCCAAGCTCGCGCAAAGCCTGGCACCGGGCGGACGCGCGGCGCTCCAGGCGATCACGATCGACGAGACGCTGTTCCCGCGCTATCGCCGCGGCGCCGATTTCATCCAGAAGTACGTCTTTCCCGGCGGCATGCTGCCTTCGGCCGCGGCGCTGAAGCGCGAGGGCGAGCGCGCGGGCTTGGCCTGGCTCGGCGCCGACGGGTTTGGCAGCCACTACGCCGAGACGCTGGCGGCGTGGCGGCGGCGCTTCCACGCCGCCTGGGACCGCATCGCGGCGCTCGGCTTCGACGAGCGCTTCAAGCGCCTCTGGACCTACTACCTTGCCTACTGCGAGGGCGGATTCCGGGCTGGGAACATCGATGTGCGCCAAGTGGCTTTCGCCAAACCCTGAACGCCTTTTCCGGAGCGGCCGTATCTGAGCTAAGCTGCCATTCGCGCAAGCGTCGCCTCCAACCTTGGCTGCTTTCCACGAGCCCTCATGCAGGACGGCCCCTCCGGCGAGAATCTGACCGTCCGCGACTGGGCCCGCGCGATCCGCGACGTCGAGGGGACCGGCGACTATTTCCACGCCTTCGAGCTTGCGCGCAAGGCGATCGCGGCGTTTCCGGAGGACGAGCAGCTCAAATACATGGCCGTCCGCGCGCTGGCGCGCAGCGGCGCGGCCGAGCGCGCGCTCGAGCTCTTCGATCGCTACGGTCTCAAGAACACCGCCGATCTCGACATCCAGATGCTGCGCGCCGGCCTCGTGAAGGATCTCGGCTTGCGCGCCCGCACCACCGAGCGCTGGGCCCTGCTGCGCGACTCGGCCTCGCTCTACGAGAAGGTGTACGACGCGAGCGGCGATCATCTGCCGGCGGCCAACGCCGCCACGCTGTATGTCATTGCCGGCGCCGCCGACCGTGCGCGCGAATGGGCGCGGCGCACGCTGCGTGCCTGCGAAGCGGCCGCCGCGGACAGCGAGATGGAGAAATATTTTCGCGCCGCCAGCCGCGCCGAGGCGCATCTCGTGCTCGGCGATGCCGGAGCGGCGCGGGAGGCGCTTGGCGAAGCGAACCTTTACGCGAAGACGCGGCTCGCCGTGCGCGCCGCCACGCGCCGGCAGCTGCGGTCGTTGTGCCACGCGATGGAGATCGATCCCGCGTTGCTGCAGCCGATCGCGCCTCCGGCGGTGATCCACTACACCGGCCACATGATCGACCCCCCCAAAGTCCGCGGCCGTTTCCCGCCGGAATTGGAGCAGGGCGTGGCGGCGGAGATCGCGGCGCGCCTCGACGGGCTCGGCGTCGGCTTCGCCTACGGCTCGCTCGCTTGCGGCGCGGATCTGCTGTTCGCGGAGGCGTGCCTTGCGCGCAACATCGAGCTCAACGTCGTGCTGCCGTTCGCGATCGAGGAGTTCAAGCGCCTCTCGGTGGAGCGCGGCGGGCCGGGCTGGCTCGATCGCTTCGAGCGCTGCCTCGCCAAGACGCGCTCGCTCACCTATGCGACCGAGGGCGAGTATCTCGGCGACGAGATGCTGTTCGCCTACGGCTCGCAGCTCGCCATGGGCTTGGCGCTGCTGCGCGCGCAAAACCTCGAGGCACCGGCATTGCAGCTGGCTGTGTGGGATGGCGAGGCGACGAGCGGTCGCGCCGGCACAAGCATCGACATCCGCACCTGGGAGCGCCACGGCCGCAAGGCCGAGGTTATCGATTTGCGCGCCAGCCGGCCGAACCGGACGCGCCCGCTCAGCGAGCCCGTGGCCTCCGAAGAGGGCTCGCGCGTGCTGACGGCCTGGAAATACGGCGACGTCACGCGCGCGCTGCATGCGATCATGTTCGGCGACGTCGTGGGCTTCAGCCAGGTGCCCGAGCGCCTGCTGCCGGTATTCCAGAAGCACTTCATGGGCGAGATTTCGGCGACGCTCGATGCGTTCGCCAAGCAGGTGCTCTATCGCAATTCGTGGGGCGACGCGATCTACGCGATTCTCGACACGCCGGAGGCGGGCGCGCGCTGCGCGCTGGAGATCCAGACGGCGCTGAAGCAGCTCAACCTGCGCCAGCTCGGCTTCACCCATCCGCTCGAGCTGCGCTTGGCCGTGCACTACGGCCCGATCTTCCGCGGGCGGGATTTCCTCACGAAGTCCGAGACCTTCTTCGGCGCGCACGTGACGCGGGCCGCGCGCATCGAGCCGGTGACGCCGCCGGGCGAGGTGTTCGTGACCGAGGCCATGGCCGCGGCCCTGGCTGTCTCCGGCGCCGCGTCCGTGCGGCCCGAATATGTCGGCAACACGCAGCTCGCGAAGAACTACGGCTCGCTGCGCATGTACGTGCTGCGGCCGGAGGCATAGCGGTTCCTTCACCGCCCCCTTGAGGGGCGGTCGGCAGCGCCGACGCGCTTGCGCGACGGCGCTGACGGGTGGGGTTCTCCTCTCCGGCGATGAGTGGCGGAAAGGCCCCCTCAGTCCAGCGCGCAGCGCGCTGGACAGCTGCCCCTCAAGTGGGGAGCGTAAGATGTGCGCCGATGAGAATTGTTTCGTGTATCGCGTCCGCGTAGGTTGGCCGCAACCAAAGCCGCAAGCTCACATGCCCCAATCCCAGCCCGATCATCTTCTGTCCCGCTTCCTCGGCATCCTTCCGAGTACGTCCGAAGAGAAGATCCTGCGCATGCTGATCGAGCTTGGCTGCGAGGTGGTGGGCGGGCAGGAGGGATCGCTGCTCGTCTACGACAAGGATGCCGACGTGCTTCGCTTCGCGATGACCGTGGGCGATCCCGAATCGGAGCGCAAGCTGCGCGGGCAGGCGGTGCCGCTCGGCGCGGGCTTGACCGGCCTTGCGGCGGCGACGCTCGAAGTGCAGACCGGCGCCCCCACCTTCAAGGACGTCGAGCAAAAGCAGCGCACCGGCGACGGCTCGACGCCCGACGCGGTCATCGCGGCGCCGATGGTCTCGGGCGACGAGCTCGTGGGCGTCGTCACGGCGGTGAGCTTCGAGAAGGGCAAGCGCTTCTCGAGCAAGGATGCCCGGCTCTATGCCGGTTTCGCCGCGATCGCGGCCATCGTGGTCGACCTTCGCCGCCGGCTCTCGGCCTACGAATCGGGCGAGGCGGCGGCGCCGCAGGAGGAAAGCGAGCGTGCCCGCCTCGAGCGCCGCGTGCTCGCCTCGATGCAGCGGCTCGTCTCGGGCGATGCCGCGCGCCTCGCGGCCGTCGCCGAGCTTCTCGCCGCGATCGAAACCGTGGCTCGGCCGGCCGGGCGCGCGGCGCAGTGAGCGCTCCGTCCGTGCTTGCCGCCTTCCAGGAGCAGCTGAGCGCGCTTGCGGCGAAGCCGCTGCAGCCGGTCGATGTCGCCGTGCTCGACAGCGGCATCGACGCGACGCATCCCGATCTCGCCGGCCGCGTGGCGCAGGCGTTTCATTTCCGACCGGACGGCGAGGGCGTGGCGCGCGCCGAAGTCGCCGCCGGCGCCAACAACGACACCTACGGCCACGGCACGGGCGTCGCCAGCATCCTGGCGCGTCTGGCGCCCAATGCGCGGCTCTACGATCTCCGCGTACTGGAGCCCGGCAACAAGGGCGTCGCCGCTTGCGTGATCGCCGGGTTGCGCTACGCGCTCGAGCGGCGCTGGCGCGTCATCAACCTTTCGCTGGCGGTGGCCGAGAAATTCAGCGCGCAGCTCGTTCCGCTCTGCGAGAAGGCCTATTTTCAGAACCAGGTTCTGATCGCATCCAAGCGCAACTTCCCGTTCCCGGACGTGGGCTTTCCCGCGGCCTATGCCTCGACCATCGGCATCGAGATCGGCCGCTTCGATTCGCCGTTCAAGCTCGTCTTCAATCCCGGCGATACGATCGAGTTCACGGCGCTCGGCGAGGACATCACGATCGCCGTGGTCGGCGGCGGCTACACGACGAAATCGGGGACGAGCTTCGCCACGCCGGTGGTGACCGCGCTGTGCACGCTGCTCGTCGGGCTCTATCCCGATCTCAGGCCGTTCGAGATCAAGTCCCTGCTGAAGCACTACGCGGCGCCGGCGTAGGCGGCGTGAGTAGATCCGGCATTCGAACCCGCAGTTGACAGGCCCCTTCGCGTGCGCCTAGAATTGCGAATGCTTCTCATTCGCGCTGGGCGGCGGGGACCGCCGGCGCATCGAGAGGTCCGGCGGAGGTGCTTGCGATGCGCTTCGGCCGGGTCAGGCAACCGGTAGCAAGCCACCACGCGAGCCGCGTTCGGCAGCCAGCCACCACCGATCCGTCCGGAACACCGGCGGCTCTCTGGGGGAGATCATGTGGCTGCGAAAGATACTGCTCGGCTCGGCCAGCGCCGTCGCGCTCGCACTTCCAGTTCATGCGCAACAGGGTGAGGTCGTAACCGAGCTCGACACGGTCACGACTCTGGCCACGCGCACGGTCAAGTCGATCTTCGAGACGATGGGTTCGGTCTCGACGGTCACCGGCGACCAGATCGAGCGCGAGCTGCCGTCGAACTTCGGCGACATCGTCAAGGACCTGCCCAATGTCGACATCGCCGGCGGGCCGCGCACGATGGCGCAGCAGTTCAACATTCGCGGCTTCGGCGACGACCGCATCGTCCTGCGTATCGACGGCTCGCGCTCGAACTTCAGCTCGGGCCATCGCGGCCGCCTGTTCATCGATCCCGAACTGATCCGCATGGTCGAGGTGTTCCGCGGCCCCGGCACACTCTATGGCAGCGGCGCGCTCGGCGGCGCGATCGCGGCCGAGCTCAAGAGCGCCGAAGATTTCCTCGACCCCGGCAAGAGCTTCGGCTTCCGCGCGAAATTCGGCGCCCAGAGCGCCAACGAAGAGTTCCTGCAAAGCTACACCGGCTTCGGGCGCGCCGGGCCGATCCAGGGGCTGGTCTCCTTCACCCAGCGCATCTCGAGCGACGTCGCCGCCGGCAACATCGATCCCTCTTCGAACAGCCCCTTCTCCGAAGTGCCGTTCTCGGCGGACAAGATCCGCGCCGGCCTTGCAAAATTCAATTTCGAGCCGCTTCCGGGCCACAAGTTCTTTTTCTCGTACCAGGTCTTCAATGACCGCAACCTGCTGCCCGTGGCGCCCGACGGCAATTTCAGCCCGAGCCAGAATCCGCTCGCGCGGCGCAAGACCGACGAGATGCACTATATCGGCGGCTACAATTTCAAGAGCCGCGGAAGCGACTTCTTAGACCTCACCGCGCGCGTCTACTACAACCGGGTGCGCATCGACGAGACGGTGGTCTCGGGCACGGCGACGAATCTCGGCCGCTTCGACGAGACCGATCTCAACACCTTCGGCATCGACGTCTACAACACCTCGCGCGTTGCGCTCTGGGGCGGGCGCGTGAAATCGGCGCTCACCTACGGCGTCGAGTACTACAAGGACAGCCAGCACGGGACCCGCAACCGCGCGCCGCGCACGCAGTTTCCGGACGCCACCGCCAACGTGATCGGGCTCTATCTCCAGAACGAGCTCACGCTGTTCGATCAGTTCATCCTTCTCGGCGCGCTGCGCTGGGACAGCTTCCGCTACACCGCCGCGGGTCAGCGCGATTTCAGCGAATCGCGTTTGAGCAAGACCGGCGCGCTCGGCTGGCGGCCCACACCCTGGTTCCTGGTGTACGGCAAATACAGCGAGGGCTTCCGGGCGCCGGCCTTGAGCGAGCTTTTTCCGACGGGCGTCCACTTCTCGCTCGGTGCACTCGGCAACAACGTGTTCTTGCCGAACCCCAATCTCCGGCCGGAAATCGCGAAGACCTACGAGGCGGGTGCGGCGTTGCAGTTCAAGAACGTGCTCATGCGCGGCGACCGTATCTGGTTCAAGGGTGCGGCCTTCCAGTCCGAGGTCGAGGATTTCATCGACCTCAACGTCATCGTCAGGCTCGGGCCGCTACCGCCGCCTTTCTTCTTCGGCTGCATCCAGTGCTCGAGCCAGGCCGTCAACATCCGCGACGCCCGTATCTTCGGCGTCGAGGCCGAGGCCGGCTATGTCTCGCCCTGGTTCTTCGCGGGAATCGCCGGCTCGTATCTCATCGGCGAGAACCGCAGCGCCGGCAATTCACTCGCCTCGATACCACCGCACAAGCTGGTGGCGACCATCGGCACGCGCATTCCGGACTACGACCTCCTCTTGGGCTTTCGCCTCACCGCCGCCAGCGACCAGAACCGCGTGCCTCCCGCCGGCGATGTCAGCGCCGTGCCGCCCACGCCCGGCTGGGTGACGGGCGATCTCTATGTCTCGTGGATCCCATCCGGGCGCTACATCTCCCCGCTGTTGCGCGGCTTCCGGCTCGATGCCGGCATCGACAACATCTGGGACAAGCGCTACCGGCGCCATCTCTCCGTATTTCCCGAGGCCGGGATCAATCTCAAATTCGCCGCCTCCTACACCTGCCAGTTCTGACGTGTCGGCCTTGAAAATGCGAACTAGTCGCAATATAAGGGTCGCGGGGGATCGGAGCGAACGCGCCGGCGCGGCCCGAGGGCTGGGCATGAAACCGCATTTCATTCCGATCGCTGGCGAGCGTGAGCCGTCTTCGCGCAGCGAGCGTGCGCCGGCCAAGCCACGCCGGGTGCGCATCGAGGATCTGCTCGGCGGTGGCCGCGAGTTGATCATCGAACACCGCAACGAGGAATACCGCTTGAGGATGACCAGCAATTCGAAACTGATCCTCACGAAGTAGACGCAACCAGCCAGCCAGTCGGTTATCGCCGGCGAGCCAGCCAGAGGGAAAGACCGGCGCGAGACGCCGATTGGACCGATGGCTGAGCCGAGGTATCTCCAATTCGATGCGAACCAGCGCAGCGTCGGCGGCGCCAGCCGGCGCCGCAGCGCGTGTCTATGGATCGCGCTTTCGCTGGCGCTGCACGGCGCCCTCATCCTGTTCGCGCTCGTGGGCGCCGCGCGGGGAGGGCATTCGGAATGGGCCGGCACCTTCGAGGTGACCGTGGTCGGCGCGCCCTCGGCTGGCGAGCCCGCGGGTGCCGAAAACGAAAAGCGCTATAGCCGGCCTGAGTCGGGCGCCGTACTACGGCGGCCGGAAGCGCCGCCTGCCGCATCACTCAAGACCTCCATATTGGTGCAGCCCGCGCAGCCGACTGTGCCCGAAGCTGCACGGCCCGCTCCGAGTGCGCCGGATAGGCCCCCGGTGTTGGAGCGTCCGCCGACTACCGATCCGCCGGATCCTACAGCGCTGCCGCGTCCAATGGCTCCAGCGCAAGCGGCGTCGAGCGAGCCGCGCCCGGCCGTGGTGGACCAAGCTCCGAAGCGGCCTCGGGCGCCCGCGACGATTTCGAACGCGCCTACACTGCAGACTCCGAAGGCAGCGCGCGAGGCGACCGCGAAGCCACGCGCCGCACCGCGCGCCGGGCTCGAGCAAGCGCCGCCAGGACAAACCGCATCGCTCGGATCACCGCAAGGCGGAGAGCGGCTCGGGCGCTCGGACAGCGACGACGCATCGGGCATGCTCAGCGTGAATTTGCGCCCGCGCTTCCGTTCGCCGCCACCGCCGCCCGTCTATCCAAAGCCTTCCATCGAGCGCGAGGAGGAAGGCGTCGTGCTCGTGCGCGCGCTCGTCGACCCCGCCGGCGCGCCGCAGCGCGTCGTCATCTGGCAGAGCTCGGGATTTGCACTCCTCGACGAAGCCGCGCTCGAGGCCGTGCAGGGCTGGCGCTTCGAGCCGATGGTGCGCGATGGGCGCGCCGCCGCTTCATGGGTCCAAGTGCCGGTGCGCTTCCGCCTCAACTGAATGTCCGCCGAGTTTCGAGAGGAGAAAGATCATGTCTGCCATTGCCGTCGACGAGGCTCGCGTCGAGCGACTGCGGCACGCCTACCGCGGGCTGGCGACGACCCGGCCGGCCGCGCGCATCCGCGATGCCGCCGACGAGCTCGGCGTCTCGGAGGCCGAACTGGTCATGACCGAGGTCGACGGCGCCGCGCGACGGCTCGCGGGCGGTTGGGGCCAGCTGCTGCAGCGCCTGCCCGCGCTCGGCACGGTGATGACGCTCACGCGCAATCCGCACGTCGTCCACGAGAAGGTCGGGCGCTTCGATAGCGTCACCGTCAACCCGGGACATGGCGGCATCGGCCTCGTGCTCGGGCCGGATATCGACCTCCGCATCTTTCTGCGGCACTGGCGCTACGGCTTCGCCGTCGCCAAGGCCATGAAGGAGGGCGTGCGCAACTCCTTCCAGTTCTTCGACGAGACCGGCACCGCCGTGCACAAGATCTTCCTTCGCGCCGAGAGCGATCTCGGCGCCTACGAGGCGCTGGTCGAGGATTTCGTGATGGGGGCGCCGCGCGCGCTCGAGATCGCACCGCCGCCGGCCCGGCGCGCGCCGCGGCCGGACGCCGAGATCGACGTGCCCGCGTTGCGCCGGGCCTGGCTCGCGCTCAAGGACACGCATGATTTCGCCCCGCTGCTGATGAAGCAGAAACTCCAGCGGCTGCAGGCGCTGCGCCTCGCGGGCGAGAATCTGGCGGCACGGGTGGCGCCTGCAAGTCTCCGCCGCACGCTCGAATGGGCGGCCGCGACCGGCGCCGAGATCATGGTCTTCGTCGGCAATCGCGGCTGCATCCAGATCCACACCGGCCCGGTCGAGACGCTGCGCGCGATGGGACCGTGGTTCAACGTGCTCGATCCCGGGTTCAACCTTCATCTGCGCGAGGACCGGATTGCTTCGGCCTGGGTGGTGCGCAAGCCCACCGCGGACGGCGCCGTCACCTCGCTCGAACTGTTCGACGCCGAGGACGAGCTGATCGCGACGCTGTTCGGCAGGCGGAAGCCCGGCGAACCCGAGCGCGGCGAGTGGCGCGGATTTGCCGAGGCGCTGGCGGCCGAGAGCGAGCGCGCATGAGGCGGCGCTCGGCGGCCATAGCGTTCCTCATTTGCCTCGCCGCGGCGCCCGCGCACGCCGAGCCGCCGGCGCTCGCCGATGCCGACGGCAAGCCGATCGAGCGCGGCGACGTGCGGCGCGTGATCGTGATCGGCGGCGCCCTCACCGAAATCGTTTACCTGTTGGGCGCCGAAGGGACCGTTGTCGGCGTCGACACGACGAGCCAATATCCGCCCGACGCGCTGAAGCGCCTGCCGAACGTCGGCTACATGCGCGCGCTCTCGGCCGAGGGCGTGCTTTCGCTGAAGCCGACGCTCGTGGTCGCCGAGGGAGAATCGGGTCCACGGGCGGCACTGGCGCAGCTCAAATCTGCCGGCGCCGCCGTGGTGCTGCTGCGCAAGGGCGCCTCACCGGAAGGCGTCACCTACAAGATGCGCGCGCTCGAACGGTTGCTTGGGCGCGAGGCCGAGGGCGAGAAGCTCGCATCCGCATACGCGGCCGACATGGCCGCGCTGGCGGCCGCCATTACAAAAGCCGAACGGCGGCCTAAGGTCGTCTTCCTGCTGAGCGCATCGCGCGGCCTGCTCGCGGCCGGGCAGGACACGGCGGCCGATCGCGTGATCGCGCTGGCGGGCGGCGTCAACGCGATCCAGGGCTACGCCGGCTACAAGCCGCTTTCGGCCGAGGCCGTCATCGCCGGCAAGCCCGACGTCATCCTCGCCACCGAGCACGGCCTCGCGCAGTTGGGGGGTGCCGAACGGCTGCTCGAGCGGCCCGAGCTCGCGGAAACGCCGGCGGGCCGCGAACGCCGCGTCATCGCACTGAATGCGCTCCTCATGCTCGGCTTCGGTCCGCGCACGCCGATGGGCGTGCGTTTCCTCGCCGAGAAGCTCCACCCTGGTCTTGCCCTGCCGCCGCTCATGAGCGCGAACGGGGCGCGATGAGGCGAGGGGGACCGCCGCCGGCCGCCGGAATCGTGCCTCCGCTCGACCGGCGGCGCGCTGCGCTCCTGGCGCTCACCTTGCTCGGCATCGCGATCGTCCTCGTCTCGATCGGCCGCGGCGCCATCGCCATTCCGTTGACGCGCATTCTCGAAATCTTCGGCGCGCTCATCGGGCTCGGCGGGGAGGCGGGCACCGACGGCGAGACCGCGATCGTGCTGCAGATCCGTGCGCCGCGCACCGCGCTGGGCTTCGCGGTCGGCGGCGCGCTGGCGCTCGCGGGCGCCGCGATGCAGGGCCTCTTCCGAAATCCGCTTGCCGATCCCACGCTGATCGGCGCGTCGAGCGGCGGTGCGCTTGCCGCCGTCGCCGTGATCGTGCTGGGCGGCGCGCTGATGGGCCCGGTCGGCAGCCTTGGCCGCGCGCTGGCCTTGCCCGTCGTCGCCTTCGCCGGCGCGCTCATCGCGACGTTCCTTGTCTATCGCTTCGCGAGCCGCCATGGCGAGACCAGCGTCGCCACGATGCTCTTGGCCGGCATCGGCGTCGCCGCCATCGCCAATGCCGGCATCGGCATCCTCATCTTCATCAGCGACGACGATCAGCTGCGCACGCTGAATTTCTGGCTGCTCGGCAGCCTCGCCGGCGGCAACTGGACGCTCGTGCTGCCGGTGCTCGCCTTTCTCGCACTCCCGATCGTGCTGCTGCCGCGCTATGCCGCCGGCCTGAACGCGTTCGCGCTCGGCGAAGCGGAGGCGGGGCATCTCGGCTACGACGTCGAGCAACTGAAGCATCGCCTCATCGTGCTGAGCGCGCTCGCGGCCGGCGCCAGCGTGGCCGTGGCCGGAATCATCGGCTTCGTGGGCCTCGTGGTCCCGCATCTCGTGCGCTTGGCGCTCGGCGCCGATCATCGCCTCGTCATGCCGGCCTCGGCGCTGTCGGGCGGCAGCCTCCTCGTCGCGGCCGACATCCTGGCGCGCACGCTCGTCATCCCCGCCGAACTGCCGATCGGCATCGTCACCAGCCTCGCCGGCGGACCGGTCTTCCTCTGGCTGCTGCTGCGCCGCCGGCGCGGTCTTTGATCCATGCTCGAAGCGGACCAGGTCGATTTCACGATCGGGCGGAAGGCGCTGCTGGCTGACGCCTCGCTGACGCTGGCGCCGGGCGAGTTCGTCGCCGTGGTCGGCCCGAACGGCGCCGGAAAATCCACGCTGCTGCGCCTGCTCGCCGGCGAAATCAGGCCGAGTTGCGGCGCCATCCACCTCGACCGCAAGCCGCTCGCGGCCTGGAACCGCCGTGCGTTGGCACGCCGGCGCGCCGTGTTGCCGCAGAGCTCGAGTCTGTCATTCCCGTTCACCGTCGGCGAAGTGGCGCTGCTGGGACGCGCGCCGCACACCGGCGGCGTCGAGACGGCGCTCGACCGCGCGGTGGTCCGACATGCGCTCGAGGCGGTCGGCGTCGGCGAGCTTGCGGAACGCGTCTATCCCAGCCTTTCGGGCGGCGAGCGCCAGCGCGTCCACCTGGCGCGCGTGCTGGCGCAGCTGATGGCGGCGCCCGGGCAATACGCGCCCGGCTTCCTGCTGCTCGACGAGCCGGTGACCAGCCTCGATCCGCGCCACCAGCACGCCGCGCTGGCACTCGCACGCAGCTACGTCGCCGCGGGCGGCGGCGCGCTTGCGATTCTACACGATGTGAATCTCGCGGCGCGCTACGCCGATCGCGCGATCGTGCTCGCGAACGGCCGCATCGTGGCGAACGGCACGCCTGCGGAAGCGCTCGCGCCCGAGGTGATCTCGCCGGTGTTCGAAATGCCCTTCCGGCAGGTCACCGATCCAGCGGGCGGCCCGCCGATCCTAATGGCCGCCTGAGACCGGCTCGTCGAAGAACACCAGCGTCCGCGCCTCGATGCTTTCGCGCGGCCGCGCATCGGGCGGGCTCGAGGGGTCGTCGAACGCGCCGTGCGCGGCGAAACGCGCGCGGCCGTCTTCGGCCGAGTCGTAGCACTTGATGAGCACGGCCTCGTCGGTCTCCATGCGCGGGAAGTAATACCAGCGATGCGCGGGATTGTGGGCGAGCGAATAGGTTTCGCCGATGCGGTCGCGGTAGACGAGGTCGGTCGCGACAAGGTCGGCGGGCGCGATGCTCTGCGCGTCGCAGAGCGCGAGCGGCGATTCTTCGACCGGTCCGGTGATCGGGCGCCAGACGTTGACGACCGCGAAGCGGCGCTTGAGCAGCGCCTCGGCCTCGCCGCCCATGAGATCGCGCACGCGTTGCGGACCGGATTTCACCGTGTAGTCGTTGTGCGCGCGCTTCACCGGCTCCTTGGCGCCGTTCTTGCGCTCGAGCGCGCTCGGCGCGTGCCGCACATTGTGGTCGAACACCACCACGCGGGACGCGCCGGTCTCGTGCTTCACCAGCGCCTCGACCTCGGGATAGTACGCGGCTTTGACCGCATCCGGCTCGTTGAACTGCGCGAAGGCCGTCGGCGCGCGCGCAAGAAGAAAGCCTTCGCCGTCGAGCGAGAGCCGGCCCCGGAAAACGCGTGCGTTGCGCACGAGCACGGGACGCTGCGCATAGGTGCCGGAGCGGAGCGGGACGCCCGGCGGCGGATCGTATTGAAATACGCGCGGCCGCCCGACCGATGGCTCGAGATAGTTGATCGTCGCGCGCACGCCGTCCAGCCGGCGGGCCAAAGCATCATCGTTGGCGGAACGCGCGGCCGGCTGCCGAAGCTGCCGGTCGACCGACGCAGGAAGGGTCTCGCTCATGGACTGATTCCGAACCTTGTTGAAACGCGGCGGAGCCCTTGCGGGGCTGCGCACGTGATGTGGTGCGTCCGCCGCTGGAGGCGAATCAGATTATCTATCTGAACGCGATACTTTTTCTGGCGCCGGGGCGGCGTGCCCGGCGGCGCTTATGGGAATTGCCGCGAAAATCCGATCTCTCGCCCCCTGTGATCCACTTCATACCCCGGCGCCGGCGCATTCTCCTAGCTTCAGCACGTTCGCTGCACGGGCGCCCCGGCGTCGGCCAAGGCCACGGAGGCACAGGGGGAACGGCAGCAAAGCAAAAGCTTTCATTTGCGCTCGTTGCCGGTATATCTACCGCATCCGAGCCTTATGAAAGCGACACGTGCCTTACGCCTCCGCGCCCCGAAACTCCGTCCCGGTGCGGCCGTGCGTAACTCTGGTGGGGTGGGCGGAGGTTTACTCAGACGGAGCGAAAGATGGCGAGTGCCAACATCCAAGTGATCGATCCCGAACGGGTCTCGGAAGAGGACGCCAAGAAGATTCCCGCCGGCCAGATTGCGCGCACGCTGCAGCCGGGCCCGATCGAAGAGAAGGAAGTCGAGGGCCAGTATCCCTATTGGAAGTATTATCGCTGCAGCTGCGGCGCGGTGTTCCGCGTCGTGCTCGACACCGACTACTACAAATACTTCTACTGCGCCTGCGGCCGGTATATGTACCGCGCCTAAGCCACGGCCAGGATCATCGAAAAGGGCGGGGCGCGCGAGCGCCTCGCCCTTTCTGTTTTTCCGCCGGTGCGGATCAAAGCGATTGCCCCTCTGTGCCGCCGGGCCGCATAATGCCGGCCGGGAACGCGGGGAAGGGTTCGATCGCGCCATGAACATTGCCAAGGCCGAGGCCGTCCAGGCTCCTGGCGCCGGCAACATTGCCGCTGCGCCCATGGCGATGGAGGTGGGCGGCGGCAAGGTCCCTTACGGCAGGCTGCTGCGCTTCGCCTGGCTGCTGGTCAAGGGCTCCCTCGGCGTGCTGGCCGGCACGGTCGCATTTTCGACCTTCGTCCAGCTGCTGACCCAATACAACAGCCAGATCCTCTCCTCGGTTACCTCGATGCTGTCCTCGGCCGCGGCCGGGCCGGCCGAGAAGAAAGGCCCGCCCGGGATGCTCGACTTCATGCTGCCCGGCGATCTGCAGTCGGCGGCGATCGTGTTCGCGGTGACGGCGATTCTGATGATCGTGCTCATCTTCGGCGAGCGCATCTACAACGCCTGGACCGACAACCTCATCTCGACGCGCCTCCAGCACCGCCTGCACGACAAGCTGCTGGCGCTCGGCCCCGATTTCCACCGCAAGCATGATCTTTCTGAGACGAGCCTCACCGTCACCGCCTTTGCGCCCGGCGCGCAGCAGATCGCTTGCGACCTGATCGCGTTTCCGGTCGTGCGCGGCATCGGCCTCGTCACCGCCATTTTGTTTCTCATCCACAATCTCCAGGCGCTGCGCGGCGCGCCGGCGTGGATGCAGATCGTGCTGATCGGCGCGGTGATCCTGCTGCCGTTTGTCGGCTGGTGGTTCTCGCAAGGCATCGTGCGCTCCTCGCGCCAGCTTGTTGACCAGCAGACGGCGGTCGCGAACGAATTCATGAATTCGGCCGCCAATCCCACCGAGATCCGGCTCATGGGCGCCGAGCGGCAGCGCTCCGAGAGTTTTGGCGGCCGACTCCGCCGGCTGCGCTCGGCGGCCGTCGCCGCCGCCGTCAAGCGCGAGCTCGGCACGCAGTTCCAGGCCGCCGTGCCGCGCATTCTGTCGGCGGCATTCCTGCTCTACGGAATTCTCTTCGCCCTGCGCTCGGGCGATCCGGCGGCGGTGGGCGCCATCGTGGCGTTCGTGCTGTTCATCCCGCTGGCGGTCAATCCGATCAACGAGCTGCTCACCTTCTTCATCGGCATCAGCGCCACCTGGCCGCAGATCGAGAAGGTGGTCGAAATCGCCGAGGCGGCGGAAGAGAAGGAAATCTCCGGCGCCGAGCCCCTCGCGCCCGCGGGGTCCGGCGCCGTGTCGTTCGACCGCGTCACCTTTGCCTACAGTCCGGCGACGCCCGCGGTCGTGCGCGATCTTTCGCACGGCTTCGCCGACGGCAAGATCACGGCCATCATCGCGCGCTCGGGCGCCGGCAAGTCGACGATCCTCAATCTCATCGCACGCCAATATCGGCCGCAATCGGGCGCGATCCGGCTCGCCGGCGAGGACATCGCCGGCGTCACGACCGAGAGCCTGCGCAACGCCGTCGTCAAGATCTCGCAGTTCCCGGTGTTTCTCGCGGATACGGTGCGCGCAAACTTCCGCCTCGCCAAGGCCGACGCCAGCGATGGCGAGATCGAGGAGGTGTGCCGGCGCACCGGCCTCTGGCCGATTCTCGTCAATGCCGCCGCCGGCGGGCCGCCGCTCGATCTCGTGCTGCCGAGGAAGCTCGAGACGCTGATCTCGGGCGGGCAGCAGAAGCTTTTCGCCGTCACGCGCGGGCTGCTCAGGAAGCCGCGCGTGCTGCTTGTCGACGAGCCGACGACGGGCATCGACAATATCGGCATCGCCGAGCTGTCGAAATTCCTGCGGCCCGCGTGCCAGGGCGTCACCGCCGTCGTCGTCGATCACAAGATGTCGTTCGTGGGCCCGTTCGCCGATGTCGTCTGCTGCATGGAAGAAGGCCGTTTCGCGGACGTCGGCACGCCGGCCGAGCTCGACCGGCCGGGCACGCTCTACCATCAGCTCAAGGAGCTCGAGCGCGCCGAGCCGGCCGAGGGAGCGCCGGGCGCCGCGCCGATCGCCGAGGCGCTCGAATTGCCGCCCGGTGCAATGGTCGGCCCCGGCGGCATGCCGCCCGGGCCCATGAAGAAGGAAAAGGGCGCAGCGGGCGGGCCGATGATCGTGGATCCGGCGTCATTGCCGCCGGGCATGCTGCCGGGACCTGCGGGCGGCCCGCTTCCGGCCGGGCCCATGAAGAAGATGGGCGGGGTAGGTCCCGCAAGTGCTGAAGGGCTGGAGGCCGTCCGGTTCGGCACGGCCGAACCCAAGCCCAAGCGCGGTTGAGGCTCCCCGGGGAAAAGCCATGGCCGCTCCTCGCTACGGCTCCGACGTCCGCCGCGCCCTGCTGGCCAAGCATTTCCTGCTGCGCGAGGCGGACGGGAAGACGCTCGACCAGCTCGTTGCCGCTTCGGTGGTGGTGAGCTACGGCAACCGCCAGCGCATCTTCGACAAAGGCGACGAGGGCGACCGGCTGCTCGGCGTGCTCGGCGGCCAGGTCCGCATCTACGTGATGTCGAGCGAGGGCCGCGAGCTGATCATGAATGTGATCATGCCCGGCGAGCTGTTCGGCGAGATCTCGCTCATCGACGGCAAGCCGCGCTCGGCCAGCGCGGTCGCGATCGGGCCGACGGACCTTCTGCACATTCGGCGGCTCGATTTCCTCAATCTGCTCAAGGCCAATGCCGAGCTCTGTCTGAAGTTCATGTCGATCCTTTGCGAGCGCGTGCGCTGGACGAGCGGCCTGCTCGAGGACGCTTCGCTGCTCGACTTGCCGGCACGCCTCGCCAAGCGCTTGCTGAACCTCGCGCAAGGCATCGGCGAGAAGCAGGGCGACGGCATCCTTATCGGCTTGCGGCTCTCGCAGACCGACCTCGGCAACATGCTGGGCGTGACGCGCGAGGCCGTGAACAAGCAGCTCCGCGAGTGGAAGAAGGACGGCCTCGTCGACATGCAGGACGGCCAGATGCTCATCTTGAACCCCAAATCCCTGTCGGCGCTTGTGGGCCGCTGATGGGCGGCCTTGAGGTTGACCCGGCCGTCGACACCCGATAGGGGTCTGGAATAATGCGCACTGGCATGCCACACGGCGGCGCCAAAAAAGACCATAAATCCTAGAAAACATCCCTAAGTCTAAGTGTCTCAGATGAAAAGCGATATCGAGATCGCCCGGGCCGCACGCCTTCAGCCCATCGAGCAGATCGGAGCGAAGCTCGGTATTCCCGCGGATGCGCTATTCCGCTACGGGCCGACCAAAGCCAAGCTGGCGCCCGATTTCGTGGCCGGGATCGGCGGCCGCCCGCAAGGCAAGCTGGTGCTGGTGACGGCGATGACGCCAACCCCCGCCGGCGAAGGCAAGACCACCACCACCATCGGCCTCGGCGACGCGCTCGCGCGCATCGGCAAGCGCGCGGCGATCTGCCTGCGCGAGCCGAGCCTGGGGCCGGTATTCGGCATGAAGGGCGGCGCCGCCGGCGGCGGCTACTCGCAGGTCGTGCCGATGGAGGACATCAACCTCCACTTCACCGGCGACTTCCATGCCATCGGCGCCGCGCACAATCTGCTCTCGGCGATGATCGACAACCACATCTACTGGGCCAACGAGCTCGGCCTCGATCAGCGCCGCATCACATGGCGCCGCGTGATGGACATGAACGACCGGGCGCTGCGCGCGATCGTCGTGAGCCTCGGCGGCGTCGCCAACGGCTTCCCGCGCGAAAGCGGTTTCGACATCACCGTGGCCTCCGAGGTGATGGCGATCCTCTGCCTCGCCGACGGGCTCATGGACCTGAAGGCGCGGCTCGATCGCATCGTCGTCGGCGAGACGCGCGATCGGAAGCTGGTGACCGCCGGCCAGTTGAGGGCGGCCGGCGCGATGGCGGCGCTGCTCAAGGACGCCGTCCTCCCGAACCTCGTGCAGACGCTCGAGGGCACGCCGGCCTTCGTCCATGGCGGCCCGTTCGCCAATATCGCGCATGGCTGCAACTCGCTGATGGCGACGAAAACGGCGCTGAAGCTCGCCGACATCGTCGTGACCGAGGCCGGATTCGGCGCCGATCTCGGCGCGGAGAAGTTCTTCGACATCAAGTGCCGCGCCGGCGGCTTGACGCCCTCGGCCGCCGTCATCGTCGCCACCGTGCGCGCGCTCAAGATGCATGGCGGCGTCAGGAAGGAGGATCTCGGCAAGGAGAACGTGGCGGCGCTCGAGGCCGGGCTCGCCAATCTCGGCCGCCACATCGCCAATGTCGGCCGCTTCGGCATCCGCCCGGTCGTCGCCGTCAACCGCTTCGGCACCGACACCGGCGCCGAGCATGAGGCAATCAAGAGATACTGCGCGAAGCACGAGGTCGAATCGTTCATCTGCAGCCACTGGGGCGAGGGCAGCAAGGGCGCCGAGCACTTGGCGAAGAAGGTGGCCGAAATCGCGCAAGCGGCCGGCGGCTTCAAGCCGCTCTACGACGAAGCGATGCCGCTTTGGGAGAAGATCCGCACCATCTCGCGCACCATCTACGGCGCCAAGGACGCGACCGCCGACGCCAGCATCAAGGAGCGCCTCCAGCGCTTCGAGAAGGAGGGATACGGCAAGTTCCCGATCTGCATGGCCAAGACTCAGTACAGCTTCTCCACCAATCCGGCGCTGCGCGGCGCGCCCGAGGGCCACGAGGTGAACGTGCGCGAGGTGCGATTGGCGGCCGGCGCCGGCTTCGTCGTCGCCATCACCGGCGATATCATGACCATGCCGGGCCTGCCCAAGGTTCCCGCCGCCGACAGCATCGGCGTAACGGACGACGGCCGGATCGCGGGATTGTTTTAGTGGCGAAGGATCGCCGCATCGCTCCCGCTGCTGGCCGGCGAAAGTCGCTGAACCATCCGAAGGGCCGGCAGGTCGACCCGGTGGCACTGGAGGAAGTGCGCGCGCTGCTCGGCGAGCGCGAGCGCCGGCGCGATCTGCTGATCGAGTTCCTGCATCTCGTTCAGGACGGCTACGGGCACCTGGCCGCGCGCCATCTGGCGGCGCTGGCCGAAGAAATGCGCCTGCCGCAAGCAGAGGTCTACGAGGTCGCGACCTTCTATGCGCACTTCGACGTGGTGCTCGAAAAGGAGGCGCCGCCGCCCGCCATCACCGTGCGCGTGTGCGAGAGCCTCTCCTGCGCGCTCGCCGGATCGGCGGCGCTGATGGAGCGCCTCGCGCGCGAGCTGGGCTCCGGCGTGCGCGTCGTCCCGGCGCCTTGCGTCGGACGCTGCGACATGGCGCCGGCCGTCGCCGTGGGCCAGGGGCAGGTAAATGCTGCGACCGCGAAATCCGTCGCCGACGCGGTGCGTCGGCGCGCGACGGCGCCTGCTATTCCGAAATATCCGAGCCTTGAGGCCTATCGTGCGTCCGGCGGCTACGGCGTGCTCAAAGCTTGCCTCGACGGCGGAAAAACGCGCGAGGGGCTGATCGCCGAGCTTTCCGACGCCAATCTGCGCGGCCTCGGCGGCGCCGGGTTTCCGACCGGGCGCAAATGGGGCTTCGTGCGCGCCGAGCCGAAGCCGCGCCTGCTGGCCGTCAACGCCGACGAGGGCGAGGTCGGCACGTTCAAGGACCGCCACGTGCTCGAGACGGCGCCGCACCAGTTCCTGGAAGGCACGCTGATCGCGGCCTGGGCAGTCGAGGCGGACGAGGTCTTCATCTATCTCCGCGACGAGTATCCGCAGATCCGCGAGATTCTCCTGGCCGAGATCGCCGCGATCGAGAAGGCGGGGCTCGCGCCGCAGACCAGGCTGCATCTCCGCCGCGGCGCCGGCGCCTACATCTGCGGCGAAGAATCGGCGATGATCGAGAGCATCGAGGGCAAGCGCGGCTATCCCCGCCATCGCCCGCCGTTCGTGGCGCAGGTGGGCCTGTTCGGCCGGCCGACGCTCGTCAACAACGTCGAGACACTCTATTGGGTGCCGGAGATCGCGCGCCGCGGCGCTGCGTGGTTCGCCGGCCACGGCCGGCGCGGGGCCAAGGGCTTGCGCCATTTCTCGGTGTCGGGCCGCGTCAAGTCGCCGGGCGTGAAGCTGGCGCCGGCCGGCATCAGCCTCAGGGAACTCGTCGAGGAATTCTGCGGCGGCATGGCCGAGGGTCACGCGCTCAAGGCCTATCTGCCCGGCGGGGCTTCGGGCGGCATCCTGCCGGCGAGCCTCGCCGATCTGCCGCTCGATTTCGGCACGCTCAAAGATCACGGCTGCTTCGTCGGCTCGCACGCCGTCGTCGTGCTCTCCGACAAGGACGATCTTAAATCCGCCGCGCTCAATCTCATGAAGTTCTTCGAGCACGAGAGCTGCGGCCAATGCACGCCCTGCCGCGTCGGCACCGAGAAATCGGTGAAGCTGATGGAGCGCAAGGCCTGGGACACGGCGCTGCTCGACGAGCTCGGCAAGACGATGACCGACGCCTCGATCTGCGGCCTCGGCCAAGCCGCGGCCAATCCCGTATTCTCCGTGCTGCGCTTCTTCGCCGACGAGGCGAAACGCTAGTAGTCGTCTTCGTAGTTGGGATCGTTCCAGCCGCGCGGCACCTGTCCGCGCGCCGGCGGCGATTGGGGCGGGTATCGCTGCGCGTCGCCGGGCGGAGGTGACCGCCGCGCGGCCGGAGGCGCGGTGGGCACGGCGTCGCGCCGGGGCTCGGCCTGATCCGCGGGCGAGGTCTCGACCTCGCGCCGTGGCTCCTGGGCGGCGCGCGGCTCGGCCGGCGCGGCTCGCCGCGCCTCGATTTGCCGCCGTTCGGCTTCGAACTGTTCGAGCTGCTGGCGCTGATAGTCGGCGAACGCCTTGTTGCGCCGCTCCTCGACCTCGCGATGCTCGGCGCGGCTGCGGTCTTCGGCGTTGCGCCGCTCCTCCTCTTCGGCCTTTCGCTTGGCCTCGTCGGCCTGCCGTTTGGCCTCGTCGGCCGGCCGTTTGGCGTCGTCGGCCGGGCGATTCGCGTCATCGGCCGGGCGGCGCCCTAGCTCGGGAGGCGCCGCTTGGGCGGGGACGGGCGCCGTGACCTCGGAGCCGGCGCGGCGGAAAGCCTCGGGCAGCCAGTTGCGCTGATCGCCGACGTAGGCGGCGCCGCTCGCCGCCGCCAGCATGACGCCGCCGAAAACTACGTAGCGCGCGGTCCGCCGCGGTTTGCGGCGTTCGGCCGCGTACCAGGGCGGCAGATGGCGCGGCGTTTCGCCCTGCGCGGCATCGGGAATGAGCGTCGCCGCCGAAGCCGGCGGCGCGGCGGCGGCGGCCGGCAGCCGTATCGCCGCGGGCGCCGGCGAGACAATGAGCTCGCGAAAGGCCGCGATCGACTGCGGGCGCTCCTGCTCCACCACCCGCATCGCCGCCTCGATCGCGAACGCGAGGTCGGACGAGACGCGGTTCCTGAGCTCGGCGAAATCCTGGGCCATCGGGTCGGCGATGCCGCGCAGCTTGGCGACCGCGCGGCGCGGCGCCTCCACCGGCGACTTGCCGGCGAGGCAGCGGAACATCACGGCCGCGAGCGCATAGATGTCGCTCCACGGCCCCTGGTTCCCGGTCCCGGCGTATTGCTCGAACGGCGCGTAGCCTTCGGTCAGAAGCGTGGTGAACGCCTTCGAGTGCTCGCCCAAGGCCTGGCGCGCGGCGCCGAAATCAAGCAGCACCGGCGTTCCGTCGCTGCGGATGAAGATGTTCTCGGGCTTGATGTCGCGGTGCAGGAAGTTGTGGCGGTGGACGTTCTCGACGCCGTCGAGCAGCGGCACCATGAATTGCAGCACCTGCGCCTGCGAAAGGGTCGGCGCGTTGCGCAGCGCCTCGCCGAGGCTGGCGCCGTCCTGGAACGCCATCACGAGATAGCCCGTGCCGTTGGCCTCGAAGTAGGCAAGCACGGGCACGATGTTGGGATGGCGGAAGCTGATCAGGAGCTTGGCTTCCTCGCGGAAGCGCTCAAGCCCCCATTCGAAATCGCGCGCCGCGCCCTCGCTGAGCGGCCGCACCGTGGCGCCGTCGCGGTCGCGCACGGCGAACGCGGTCGGGAGATACTCCTTGATCGCCACATCGCGATTGGTGATGTCCTCGCGCGCCTTGTACGTGATGCCGAAGCCGCCGGCTCCGAGGATCGCGCCGATCGTGTAGGTGTGGAGCCGCGCGCCGGGCTGCAGCGCGGAGAGATGGTCGTCCTGGCGCAAGCGTGGACCTCCGCTCATGACACTCCGGCCGGGGGCCGGGCTGGGTCGAAACCGGATGGACCCCGCCTTTGGCCGTGACGGCCTCCTGTCCCTCGGCAAAATCGCGGCCCGAGTGCGCCGCATGAAATCGCTGCGCTCAATGATCGCGAGCCACCGGCAAATGAAACGATTCGAGGCCGAAAAGGTTGCTGGCAGCCCGCCGACGCGGCGTCGCGGATTCGGGAAAATCACGGAATATTTCAAGAATCGACCGGCGGCGCGCGGCGCCGCCGCCGTTTTAGACCGCCTTGAACGCCACCACGGCGTTGAGCCCGCCGAAGGCAAGCGAGTTCGAGAACGCGGCGCGCAGCCTCGCCTTGCGTGCCGTGTTGGGCACGTGGTCGAGATCGCATTCGGGATCGGGTCCGAGATAGTTGGCCGTGGGCGGCACCACGCCCTCCCTGATCGCCATCACCGTCGCCACCGCTTCGAGCGCCGAGGCGGCGCCGAGCGCGTGGCCGTGCATCGATTTGGTCGAGGTGACCATGAGCTTTTCGGCGGCCGCGCCGAACACGCTCTTGATCGCCTTCACCTCGGTCGCGTCGTTGAGCGGCGTGCCGGTGCCGTGGGCATTGATGTAGTCGACGTCGTCGGGACGGAGCGACGCGGTTTCGAGCGCCTGGCGCATCGCGCGGGCCGCACCGTCGGCGTCCGGCATCACGATGTCGCCGGCGTCGGCCGAGAGCCCGTAGCCGGCCATTTCGCAATAGATAGCGGCGCCGCGCTTCCTGGCGTCGTCGAGCCGCTCGAGCACGACGATGCCGGCGCCCTCGCCGATCACCATGCCCTTCCTGTCCTTGCTGAACGGGCGGCAGGTATCGCTCGCCATCACGCGGAGGCTTTCCCAGCTCCGCTGCGAGGTGAGCGAAATCTCGGCCTCGGAGCCGCCGGCAAGCGCCGCGCGCGCGCGGCCCGTGCGGATCATCCAATAAGCCTCGCCCAGCGCGTGGTTGGAGGAGGAGCATGCCGACGAGATGCAGAAAGCCGGGCCCTTCAACCCGTACTTCATGCTGATCTGGCTGGCCGCGGCGCTGATCATCATGCGGGGTATGGTGAGCGGGTGCGCGCGCGGCTTGCCGAGCTTGTGGAGGAAGTAGAAGGCTTGATCGATCGTGCTCCAGCCGCCCACGCCCGAAGCCACGATCACCGCCGTGGCGAGGCCGAGCGCCTCGTCCTTCTTGAAGTCGATGCCGGCGTCGGCGACGGCCTCGCGCGCCGAAAGCAGCGCGAACTGCGTATAGCGGTCGTACACCAGCAGCTCGCGCTCGTCGAACAGCTTCGTTTCGTCGTAGTTCTTGACCTCGGCCGCGATCTTGATGTTGACCTGATCGAGCGGGGCCTGCGTGAGCGGGCCGATTCCGCTCTTGCCGGCCCGAAGCGCGGCCCAGAATTCGCCCACATCGTGCCCGAGCGGCGAAATGCAGCCGATACCGGTGACGGCGACGCGGACGGGCTCTGCCATGCTCGAGCGAACGGTTTGGTGATGAAAGCGCGGCGCGATGATCAGACGGTCTGCTGCTGCTTAGCCGTGACCAGGCGCTTGACGCCGTCGACGACATCCTTGAGCGTGGAGAGCTTGAAGCTCTGATCGTCCTGCGGCACGTAGACGTCGAACGCGTCTTCGATCCCGAACAGAATCTGCACCATATCGAGCGACTCGATCTTCAAATCCTCGAGCTTGGTCTCGAGCGAAAGCGCGCCGCGGTCGATGCGCGCCTCCTTGGCGATGATGTCGAAGATCTTTTCGCGGATCTCTTCGTCGGTCATTACTGTCTCCCACTTGGGCGGGCCTCTCCGCTCGCCAGCAGTTTCTTTCCGAGTTCTGCGACGCGTGCGCGCAGCGCCACGAAATCGCGCACCAGGCGCGGCAGCCGCTTCACGTGCAGATAATAGCTTTTCGATTCGTCCCACGGCATCGCGGGATACCCGCCCCAAATCTGGCATGGCGGAACCGATTGCCATACGCCGGAGCCCGCGATGAGGATCGCATCCTCGCCGATCGATACGTGATCGGCAATCCCCACGCCGCCCGCCAGCGTCACGCGGTCGCCCACGGTGACGCTGCCGGAAATGCCGACATTGCCGGCGATGAGGCAATTCGCGCCGATCGTGCAGTTGTGCCCCACCTGCACGAGATTGTCGATCTTGGTGCCGCGGCCGATGCGCGTCGGGCCGAGCGTGCCGCGTGCGACCGTGGTGCCGGCGCCGATTTCGACTTCATCGGCGAGCACGACATTGCCGATCGAGTTGATGCGCACGATTGCGAGGTTCTGCGCCTCGACGCGGCCGGTTTCCCGGGCCGATTCGACGCTGCCCTTCTCGGGGGTCACGTAGCTGAAGCCGTCGGCGCCGATCACCGCATTGGGCTGGACGATCACGCGGTGACCGAGCACTGAGCGGTCGCCGATGCGGACGCCGGCATGGATCAGGCAATCGTCGCCGAGCGCAACGTCTGCACCGATCGTGACCTGCGCGAGGATGCGCGTGCGAGCCCCGATGCGGGCGCGCGGCCCGATGTGGCAGAGCGGGCCGATCGACACGTCGGGACCGATCGTGGCCGTGGGATCGACGACCGCGGCCGGATGCACGCCGGCCTGAACGGCCGGCGGGCGGTCGAAAATCATCAGCAATTGCGCCAGCGCGAGACGCGGCCGCTTGACGACGATGCCGCCCTGCAATCCGGCAAGCGCGGCGGCCCGTCCTTCGGGGACCGCGGCCGCAGCGGCCTTGGTGCGGGCCAGCGCCTTCTCGGCGCTTTCCTCGATCGCGAGCGCCAGCGTGTCGGCGCCCTCGGCCATGGCCGGATGGGCCACGCCGCGCACGAGCACGCTGCCGTCGCCGACCAGCTGGGCGCCGAGGGCGGTCGCGATATCGTTGAGGCTGCGCGCCGGAGCGGATGCGGCGGTCACGAAGCGAACTCTCCTGGGCCCCGCTGGGACCAACCAAGGATCATATTGCGGTGCGATGCTTACTCTGTCCGGGCAGGCTCTTTCAACCGAGTTAAAGCGCGTCAGGCCGGCGCATTAATGCCTTGGCGGGCAAGGAAAATCTCCATGGCGCGCAGCGCCTCCCGCGGGCGCTCGATCTGGAGGAAATGCGTGCTGTCCGGGATCATGGCATAGGGAATGCGCTGGTCCCGCGCCAGCCCCTCGGTGAGAAAAGCCGGCGCCTGCTGACCCTCGACGGCCGTATCGGCGCCGATCAGGAACAGCGGCACAAGGCAGGCGCCCAGGCGCGGCCAGACGGAGGGATCGACGTTCTGCTCGAAAATGCGCGCCTCGAGCTCGCGCGGGCAGCGCAGAACCCAGCCGTTGCCGACGGGATCCGGCCTGAGCGTCGCGCGGGCGAAGAGGTCGTGCGCGCCGGGCACCCAGCGCGCGAACATCGGCTGCGCCGCGATCTGGGCGGCGAGGGCGGCGGGATCGGGATAGCGCTCGGGGCGCCTGCGCGCGAGCGCCGCCATCTCGGCCATATGGCCGCGCTCCATCTCCTCGAGCGGGTGACCGAGTCGCGGGAAGATCGGCGGATCGAACAAGACAAGCGTCTTCCAGCGCGGGCCGAAGCGCAGCGTCGCCATCGCCGCCGCCACCGCCGAGAGCGAGTGAAAGGCGCCGGCCGCGCTACGACATCGTGCTGTTCGATCAGCGCAACCACGGCGAAAACCCGCTCCATGGCCCCAACGGGCACAATTGGGATCGCCTGACGCGCGACAATGTCGAAATCTACGAGGGCATCGTGCGCACATTCGGGGCCAGGCCCGCTCGCGCAGCAGCGACCAGAACGGGAAATAGGCGTCGATCGCGAGGCCGTTGCCGTGGGAGAGCGCGATCCGCGGTCCATCGGGATTGCCGTGCCGGCGCAGACGGATGACGGCGCCGTCCGCCATCGTGAGATCGGCGGCGGCGTTGGGCGTGGGGACGGTCAGGCGGGGCGGGAAATGGCGCATGAGGCGGCGGCAAACTCGCACAGGCTTCGGCGCGCGTCACCCCTTACCGGCGGAGCAGTGCCGCCATGACGCATCGGCGCGGAGGAGCGCTCGGGTGACGGTTGCGGGTGCGGGCCGCGCGATGCGCTTGGCCATTTTCGCCAGCAGACTTGGCCGCACGGAGGGACGCGTCCAGGGGCATACGGCGATGCAGATGCCGCACGACGCCTCCTCGACGAAATACGGGATGCATTTGTCGAAGTCGACGTACCAGCGCTCGACGCCGCGCACCAGCTGCTTGTCGTCGGCAATGGCGCCGGGCGGACAGGCATTGGTGCAGACCTGGCACTTGAGGCAGAACTCGTCGGCGCCGAAACGGTCGGGCGCGGTCGATACCAGCGGCATGGAGGTAGTGACGCCCGCAAGGCGCACGCCGGAGCCGAATTGCCGGCTGATGATCGAGCCGTGCTTGCCGAGCTCGCCCAAGCCCGAGGCGATGGCGGGCGGAATCAACAGCAGCGCTTCCGCGCTCGGGCCGGGATAGGCTTTGGCGTGATAGCCCTCGGCGCGGATCCAATTGGCGAGTGCGAACGAGGCCCGGGTGCCGCGCGCATATTGCATGCCCACATCGGTGACGCCGGCGCCGTTGGTCTCGCTCGACGGCACCTGCTTCAGCTGATCGTAATTGTGCGCGAAGGCCAGAACGATGACCCAGGTGTCGGTGATCTCGTAGCCCTCGAACACCCAGAGCGGGTCGAGCGGCACCATGCCGACCGCGTCGGCCTCATGCGCGAGCGCGAAATCCTGGACCGCGGCGGCGAAATCCGCCGGCGCGCCGGCGCGCGGCGCGGGCGCGATCGGGACGAGCGGCGGATGCTGGTACGCGGCTTTGAAGGCCTCGGCGGCGCCGGGGCATTTCCGCGAATTGCGGCGCGCTTCGACCTGAAGGTCGCCGTAAGGGTGGCGGTCCGGCGGATGCCAGAAGAAGGGCGAGGGGCGGCGCTGCGCGGCCTCGCCGAGCCCGTTGATGGGATTGCCCGAGACACGCAACAGCGCAAGCGTTTCCGGCTTCGGCACGTATTTCAGCATGAGGCGGCAATCCCCGGACACGTATGGCTTGAATTCTAACGCATCTTAGGATGCTGCGCTGCGGGCGCCAACCGGCTGTTTCGCGAGGCTTTTTATGCGCCCGTCCGTCGGCGCGTGATCGCGAAATAGAGCTGGTAGGGGAGCAGCCGCAGCAGCTTCAGCTGCCAGGTGAAGCGGCGCGGGAAGGTGATCTCGAACCGGTTGCTCGCCATTCCCGCGATCATGCGCTCGACCGCCTTCTCGACCGGCATCAGAAACGGCATCTTGAATTGGTTCTTGTCGGTCAGCGGCGTCTTGATGAAGCCCGGATTGACGAGCTGCAGTTTCACGCGCGCGCCGTCGAGATCGTATTTCAACGACTCGGCGAGATTGATCAGCGCCGCCTTGGTGGCGCCGTAGGCCGCGCTGGTCGGCAAGCCGCGATAGCCCGCGACCGACGCGACGATCGCGATGTGACCGTGCCGCGCGGCGAGATAGGCCGGCAACAGCGCTTCCAGCATGTGCACCGTGCCCATGAGGTTGACCTCGACCTGCTCGCGGAAGCGCGCCGCATCGAAACCTTCGGCCGACATGGGCAAGAAGATGCCGGCATTGAGCACGGCGAGATCGGGCGGGCCGTGGAAGACGCGGATCGCCGCCTCGGCGGCGGCCCCGACCGCCGAACGGTCGGCGACATCGAGCGGCGTGGGCAGGATGCGGGCCGCGCCTTCGCCCGCTTCCCTGGCGAGGTCTTCGAGCCCCTCGTGCGATTGCGCGCTGGCCGCGATCGTAACGCCGCGCCGCGCCAGCGCGAGCGCGCGCCCGATGCCCGAGCTTGCGCCGGTGATCCAGGCGGTTTTCCAGGTGAGAGACATGCGAACGCGGAACTCTAAAGCGGTCTTCGATCACCGCAACCGGATCGATGTGACGGCTCCGGCGACGCCTCGGGCGGCACGGCCTTGGGCCCGGCGATCGACATGGCCTTGATGTAGGCCGGCCGCGCGCCGATGCGCTTCACATACGCCACAACGTTCGGCAGGTCGTCGATGGTGCGGCCGCCGAACAACGGCAACGACACGAGATCGAACATCGCCATCAGGTCGGCGCAGGTGAATTCCGCGCCGGCGAGATGGGGGTGCGCGCCGAGACGCTGATCGAGGAAAGTGTAGTAGCCGCGCTCGCGGCGCTTGATGAGGCCGTCCATTCTCTGCACGTCGGGCCCGTGCGGTTGAGGGACGGCCTGAAGCGCGCGCCTGGCAAAGAAAAGCCCGAGGACGTTGTTGTGCCAATGCATCCAATAGAGGTAGTCGGCGTAGTTCGGCTGCTCCGGGCGGACCGTGAATCGGCCCCCCGCATAGCGGTGACAGATGTATTCGACGATGGCGCCGGACTCGGGAAGAACGCGGTTGCCGTCCTCGATGATCGGCGCGGTCGCCGCCGGATGCAGCGCGAGAAACTCGTCCGGCGCCAGGCGGTCGGCCTTCCGGCTGTACCACTTCAGCCGATAGGAAAGGCCCAACTCCTCCATCAACCACACGACCCGATCCGATTGCGAAACGCCGAGGTGGTGGATGGTGATCATCGCACGTTTCAATGAAATCGCTCGGAGGGCGTCGAAGCCGGATGGAGGGGCCCCTTGGACCCTCTCATTCGGTTAGAGCTTCACGAACGGATTCGCGAGCCGCCCGATCGGGCCCGTGAACCAGATCGGCGCATCGAGGGCGACAAAGCAGATGCAATCCTCGCCCGCCTGCGCGATCGGCTGATGGTCGATCGTGGGATCGGCCACCTGGATGTCGCCGCGCACGAAGCAGTTGGCGGCATCGCAATAGGCGCCGGCCAGCACGAGCGTGAGCTCGAGCCCGCGATGGGTGTGACGCGGCACCGGGTGCCCGCTCTTGACGCGCAGCAGGAAGGCCGAGCCCTTGCCGGCGTCGGCGCGGATTTCCGCCGTCTCGATGAAGGGGCTTCGGCGGCGCCAGGCGAGGTTCTCGAGATCACCCTTGACGCAGGGCCAGACGGGCGGCGGCAGCAGCGCGCGCGTCTCGGCCGTGGCGGCCGCCCGTAGCGGCTCGGCCTCGGCGCGGTCGAGCGCCGCGAGCGCGCGGTCCAGCGCGTCGGGCTTCAAAGGCGACGGTTCGATCCCTTCGAGCAGCGCGCCGCCGACGCCTTCGAGGCGGCGGACGGCGCCCGCGGTCTCGGGGCAAAGCGCGGCGTGCGATGCCAAGACCAGGGCGATGGGCTCGGTGAGGCTGCCGGCGGCATAGCCGAGCAAGAGCTCCTCGGGAGGCCGATGCGTGATCATTTGTCCAAATCCTGTATCAATCCGCGCAGCCGGGCGATCGCGAGTCGGATGCGCGACTTCACGGTTCCCAGCGGCAAGTGCAGCTCGGCTGCAATGGCCGAGTGCGATTTGTCTTCGTAGAACGCCATCTTCACGACGGTCGCCTGGTCCTCGGGCAGCGCCTCGAGCGAGCGCGCCAGGCGCCCCTCGACTTGGCTGCGTTCGGCGGCGTGGTCGCCGCGCTCATGGCCGCCCTCGGCGGTGCCGAGCGCGGCCGCGTATTCCTCCTCGCTCATCGCCGGCCACCGCTCGCGGCGCAGCCGGTCGATGCGCTTGTTGCGCGCGATCGTGTAGATCCAGGTCGAGGCCGCCGCGCGCGCGGGATCGAAACTGTCGGCCCGGCGCCACACCTGGATCATCGCCTCCTGCGCCAGTTCCTCGGCCGTATCGCCCTCGGCCCCGCCCTTCAACATGAAGGCCTTGAGCCGGGGGGCGAAGTGCCGGAACAACTCGGCGAACGCCGCGCGGTCGCGCCGCGCGGCGATCGCGTGAAGAAGCGCCTCCATCCGGCTTTCGCCGGCGAGAAGGCTCGGACGGGCCTCGGCCTCGCCCTGAGGTGTCATCACCTTGCGCAAGGCATCCACCCCCGGCAGGGCCGCACCGGGCAAGGACAGGGCCGCGGCAGAGACCATCGCTGAGGGCTCCCTCGACAGACAGACAGCGTGCAAGCACTCATACGCGGCCTCTCGCCGGGCGGATCACGGGCGCGGACATGAGGCCCCTAGCTCCGGTAGCGCAGCACCCTCGGCTCGATGGGGTTGCGGAAGGGCCGGTTCTCCTCCGAGGCCTTCAGGTATTCCTGCTTCAGGCGATGATACCACTTGGCCTGGGTGTCGGCGTCGTCGATGAGCATGAGATTGGCCTTGTAGGCGAGGCCCTCCTGCTGTTTCACCACCACGTCGCGGTCCTGGCCCAGGAAAATGCGCGCGAAGTGCCGCACGAACGGCCGCGCCCAGCCGAGCAGCGGCAACGTCCAGTAAATGCGCTGGTGCACCTCGCAGAGCTTCTCGGTCAGCGGCGTGATCGCGGTGAGCGAGACGACGCTGTGGCGGTCGCCCTTCACGTGCTCGATGCGGATTCCGGGCAGATCGAAGGTGATCTCGGTCGAGGTGCCGCGGCCGAGTAGGCGATAGGGCTTGGAGCCCTTCTCGCCGAGCACGAGCCGCTCCATGCGAAAGCCCGCGGCCGTGGGCAGGTAGGATTTCTCCTTGAGGCGCACCTTGCGCGGGTTCTTGCGCCACCACCACGATGTGTGCACGTAAGCGGCGTGGGTCGGGTCCATGAGCCCCAGCGCCGCGTCGTCGACGCCGCAGGCGAAGTCCATCGCGATCGAGACAGCGGGCGGGCGCTCGCCCACGCCGGGCGCCAAGGGCGGATCGGGCAGCGCCGCCGAATCCGCCGCGGCGCCGGCCGCGGCGCCCGCGCGCGGGAAGTACACCCAGATGTTGCCCTGCACCTCGCGCACCGGCGGCGCCGCGACGCGGATGCGTTCGAGATGCAGTTTCTGCTCCGGCACCAGCGACGGGATTTCGATGCAGCGGCCGTCGGCGGTCGAGAACTTCCAGCCGTGATAGCAGCAGCGCACCGCGTCGCCTTCGATCCAGCCGTGATGCAGCGGAATGCCGCGGTGGGGGCAGATATCGCGCAGCGCAAAGATCCGGCCCGCCTTGTCGCGGCCGAAGACGAGCGGCTCGCCGAGCATCACCTTGGGCACGAGGCGCCGCGGCTTCACGGCGCGGCTCGGCAGCGCGAGATACCAGAAGTCGCGCAGCCAGGCGGTCATCGCGGGTCTTGCAGGATCGCGTTTACTCCGCCGCGCTTGCGCGCGCCTGCCTGGCTTGCACCAGCGGCTCGACCTTCGCGGCGCAGTACTTGAATTCGGGGATTTTCCCGATCGGATCGAGCTGCGGGTGCGTCAGGAGGTTGGCCGGCGCCTCGGCAAAACAGAACGGGATGAACACCATGCCCCGTGGGACGGCCGTGTCGCGCCGCGCCTTCAGCTCGATCGCGCCGCGGCGCGTTTCGACGCGGATCGAGTCGCCCGGTTTGATGCCGAGCGCCGCGAAATCGGCCGGCGACAGAGAGGCGACGGGCTCCGGCTCGAGCGCATCGAGGATCGTGGCGCGCCGCGTCATGGCGCCGGTGTGCCAATGCTCGAGCTGGCGGCCGGTCGAGAGCACCATCGGGTATTCGGCGTCGGTGGGCTCGACCGGCGGCGCCGGCGTCGCGGGCACGAGCTTGCCGCGGCCGCTCGCGGTCGGAAAGCCGTCGCCGAACACGATGTCGTTGCCCGGCTTGTCGGGAGCATCGCAAGGATAGGTGACCATGCTCTCGCGCTCGAGCCGCTCCCAGGAAATGTTGTCGAGCGAGGGCATCGCCGCCGCCATCTCGCGATAGGCATCGGCGGGGCCGGCGTAGGTCCACGCGAGGCCGAGGCGGCGCGCGAGCTCCTGGATGATCCACCAATCCTGGCGCGCATCGCCGGGCAGCGGCAGCGCCGCCCGGCCCATCTGCACTTGACGGTTCGTGTTGGTGACGGTGCCGATCTTCTCCGGCCAGGCCGAGGCCGGCAGCACGACATCGGCATGGAACGCGGTCTCGGTCAGGAACAGGTCCTGCACGACGAGATGGTCGAGCTTGGCGAAGGCCTCGCGCGCGTGATGCACGTCGGGGTCCGACATCGCCGGGTTCTCGCCCATGATGTACATGCCGCGGATCTGATCTGCGTGGATCGCGTTGACGATCTCGACCACGGTCAGCCCGCGCTTCGGGTCCAGCTTCGTGTCCCAGAATTTCTCGAAGCGCGAATGAATCTCCGGCGTCTCGACCGATTGATAGTCGGGGAACACCATCGGGATGAGGCCGGCGTCCGAGGCGCCCTGCACGTTGTTCTGGCCGCGCAGCGGATGCAGGCCGGTGCCGGGGCGCCCGACCTGGCCGGTCGTGAGCGCCAGCGCGATCAGGCAGCGCGCATTGTCGGTGCCGTTGATGTGCTGCGAGATTCCCATGCCCCAGAAGATGATCGCCGCCTCCGCGCGGGCGTAGATGCGCGCGACCTCGCGCAAGGTCTTGGCCGGGATGCCGCACACCGGCTCCATCGCCTCGGGCGTGAACGCCTTGATGTGCTCGGCCAGCGCGTCGAAGCCCACCGTGTTGGCGGCCACGTACTGGCGGTCGTAGAGCTGCTCGGTGACGATCACGTTCAGCAGCGCGTTCAGCATCGCCACGTCGGTGGCGGGATTGAACTCGAGCATGTGCGTGGCGTGGCGCTTCAGCGCCTGGCCGCGCGGATCCATCACGATGAGCTTGGCGCCGCGCTTGGCCGCCTGCTTGAAATAGGTGGCGGCAACCGGGTGGTTCTCGGTGGGATTGGCGCCGATCACGATGATCACGTCGGAATCCCGGCACGCGGTGAACGGTGCCGTCACAGCCGCCGAGCCGATGCCCTCCATGAGCGCGGCCACCGACGAGGCGTGGCAGAGCCGCGTGCAGTGGTCGACGTTGTTGGAACCGAAGCCGGTGCGGACCAGCTTCTGGAAGAGATACGCTTCTTCGTTCGATCCCTTGGCCGAGCCGAAGCCCGCGAGCGCGCGGCCGCCATGGGCCTCGCGGATGCGCTTGAGGCCCGCGGATGCAGCCTCGAGCGCCTCGTCCCACGTCGCTTCGCGGAAATAGTCGAGCGGGCGCGCCGGATCCATCTCCGTGTCCGCGTGCTTCGGCACCCCGGGCTTGCGGATGAGCGGCTTGGTCAGGCGATGCGGGTGATCGACGTAGTCGAAGCCGAAGCGGCCTTTGACGCAGAGCCGGTTCTCGTTGGCCGGGCCGGCGCGGCCGTCGACCGAGACGATCTTCCCGTCCTTGACATTGTAGGTGATCTGGCAGCCGACGCCGCAATAGGGGCAGACGCTGTTCACCTGCGCGTCGGCCCAGACGGTGCGTGGGCCCGCCTTGTCGGCAAGCAGGCTAGCCGGCATCAGCGCGCCGGTCGGGCACGCCTGCACGCACTCGCCGCAGGCGACACAGGTGCTGGCGCCCATCGGATCGTCGAAGTCGAAGATGATCTTCGCGTGATGCCCGCGATAGGCCATGCCGATCACGTCGTTGACCTGCACTTCGCGGCAGGCGCGGACGCAGAGATTGCACTGGATGCAGGCGTCGAGGTTGACCGCCATCGCCGGATGGCTGGGGTCCGCCTCGGGGCTCGCGCGCGCGGGGAAGCGGCTGTCGGCGAGTTCGAGCTGCTCGCTCCAGCGCCAGAATTTTGAATCGGGATCGTGCGAGCCGGCGCGCGCGGGCTGATCCGCCATCAGCATCTCGAACACCATCCTGCGCGCGCGCTTCGGGCGCTCCGACGCCGTCTTCACCTTCATGCCGGCCGTGGGCTTCCTGATGCAGGAAGCGGCGAGGGCGCCCTCGCCTTCGACCTCGACCATGCAGGCGCGGCAATTGCCGTCGGCGCGGTAGCCGGGCTCGGGCGAATAGCAGAGGTGCGGGATCTCAATGCCGAGCCGGCGCGCGACCTGCCAGATCGTCTCGCCCTGACGGGCTTCCGTTTCGGTCCCATCGAGCGTGAACTTGACCGTCTTCGTCATCTCGCTTTCGCCCGCAATTGGTTGGACTTAGGCCCTTCAAAAAAGGCGACGGCGGCGCTTCAGCCGCCGTCGAGGTGTGATTGTATATTGCGTAAGCCGCAAGTCCAGCCGGCCAGGCGGGCCTTGCCGCCGCATTGGCAGCGGCCGAGAGTCATCGAGGTCATGCGGGCAATGACGGTGGCAGCAGCCGATCGCCAAAGCGGCTCGACGTTTCCTGGCTGCTCCGTTGACAATCGATTTGCGCATCGGGATAAACCTTCGCGTTCCGCTCTTTCGCGGGCGGCCAGGGATTAGTTGCGGGATTTCATACGCGGCCCTTTGCGGCTTTTGCCGGTTCTTTCCGGGAAAATACTCATGAACGGCGCCGATCTTCCACGACGCTCAAGCCAATGCTGCACGAAGCCGCCACGCGCCGCCTTGCCGCGCTGATGGCCGGCGATATCGCCGGCTACAGCCGAATCATGGCCGGCGACGAGACGGGCACCTTCGCGCGGGTCAAGACGGCCATGGAGGAGCTGGTGGCGCCGGCCGTGGCCCGGCACGGCGGGCGGCTCGTCCGCACGATGGGCGACGGGTTCCTCGCCGAGTTTGCGAGCGCGCACAACAGCGTCGCCTGCGCGCTCGAAATCCAGCGCGGCATGTCCGTGCGCGGCCAAGACATCGGCGCGGAACGGAGGCTGGACTTTCGCATCGGCATCAATCTCGGCGACGTCATCGCCGACGGCGCCGACGTCTACGGCGACGGCGTCAACGTCGCGGCGCGGCTCGAGGCGCTGGCGGAGGCGGGGCAGATTTTCGTCTCGGCCAAGGTGCGCGACGAAACCGTCGGCAAGCTCGCGGCCGAGTTCCACGATCTCGGCGAAAAGCGGCTCAAGAACATTCCGGAGCTTGTCCGCGTGTTCCGCGTCGATCCGGCCGGCGCGGAGCCCGCCGCCAGGCCCCGGGCGCCGGCGCCAACCGCGCGTCCCTCGATCGCGGTTCTGCCCTTCGACAATCTGAGCCGCGATCCCGAGCAGGAGTTTCTCGCCGACGGCATCACCGAGGACATCATCACCGCGCTGGCGCGCCTGAGCTGGCTCTTCGTCATCGCCCGGAACTCGACCTTCGCCTACAAGGGGAAGGCCACCGACGTTCGGCAGATATCGCGCGCGCTCGGCGTACGCTACGTGCTCGAGGGCAGCGTGCGCGTGTCGGGCCAGCAGATTCGCGTAACGGGCCAGCTCATCGATGCCGAAACCGGCAACCACATCTGGGCCCAGAAGTACGACCGCGTCCTCAAGGACCTGTTCGCGGTCAAGGACGACATCGCCGAACGCGTGGTGGCCGCGGTGGAGCCGCACCTCTACGCCGAGGAGGGCTTTCGCGCCTCCAGCAAGCGACCCGACAGCATAGATGCGTGGGGTCTCGCCGTCCGCACATTGGGCCTAATCAGCAAGGTCGAGCATCGCCAGAACCAGGAGGCGCAGGATCTGCTGCGATCTGCGATCGCGATGGAGCCGCATTACGCAAGGGCCCACGCCCTGCTAGCTAGCCTGGGCGGTGTGGTGGGCGGCGCACTGTTACTGGTATCCGGGCACCCGTGAGGGTTACCGGCAGGCGGCGGTGCATGCTCAGGATGCGCTGTCGTTCGACGCCAGCGATCCCTGGGCGCGCATGGTCTTCGGGCTGAGCCTCAGCAACGCGGGACAGCATGACAGGGCGCTGGGCGAGCTCCGGGTCGCTCTCGATCTCAATCCCAGCTCCGCGCTCGGCCATATGGTGTTCGGCTGGGCTCTGCTGCGCTCCGGCCGCTTCGGCGAGGCGATTTCCGAGACGGGGCAAGCCTTGAGCTTGAGCCCGCTCGACAGCTTCTCGGGCTTCTATGCGGCCATTCATGGCTTGGCGCTGCTGGGCGCCAAGCGATTCGCCGAGGCGCTTCCGTTCCTGCGCAGTTCAGTCGCCGCCTTCGCCGAGTTCTCTGGCCACTACAATACGCTCATTAGCTGCTGCGGCCACCTCGGCCTTCTCGAGGAGGCGAAAGAATACATCGCAGCCCGCAATCGGGTCGGGCCGCCGCTGCGGCTCAGCGTGTTGCGGGTAAATCTGGCAAACTTCGCCCACCGCGATACCTTCATCGCGGGGCTCGAGAAGGCGGGCGTGCCGGAGGAAGCGGCGTTTACCGGCCCTTGAACTCGGGCTTGCGCTTCTCGACGAAGGCTTTGACCGCTTCGAGGTGATCGGCGGTCGTGTGCGCGAGCGCCTGATGGGCAGCGGCCAACTCGAGGAAATCGCCGAGGTCCATCGCCTCGGCCGAGCGCAGCAGGCGCTTGGCCTGCCGCACCGCGCGGGGCGGCTTGCTCGCGATGACGCCAGCGAGCGCCTTCGCTTCCCCCATCAGCGTCTCCGGCGGCACCACTTTGAGCACGAGCCCCTTCGCCAGCGCTTCCTCGGCCCCGAGGACGCGGCCGGTGAAGGTCATCTCTGCGGCGAGCTGATAGCCGATGCGGCGCGGAAGGAACCACGAGCCGGCATCGCCCGGTATGATGCCGAGATTAACGAACACCTCGCCGAACTGCGCCGCCGTCGACGCGATGCGTATGTCGCACATGAAGGCGAGGTCGCAGCCGGCGCCGATCGCGGGGCCGTTCACCGCCGCGATGGTCGGGAGGTCGAGGCCGTAGAGCGCCTTTGGGATGCGCTGGACGCCGGTGCGGTAGCACTCGGCGATGTCGAGCGGCGCGCCCGCGAACATGCCGGTGCGGTTCGCCATAGCCTTCACGTCGCCGCCGGCCGAGAAGGCGGTGCCGGCGCCGGTCAGGATCATGACGGAGACGCCGCGATCGGACTCGACATCGTGGAACGCCGCGAGCAGCGCTTCGATCATGCCTTCGTCGGTCATCGTGTTGCGCGTCTCGGGCGCGTTGATGGTCACGACCGCGACTCGGTCCGATTCTTCGACGAGGACTTTGGACATGGGCGGCGCTCTTGAAGGCGAGACGTTCCGGCGGCCGTTCCGATAAGGTGCGGCCATGACCGTGATCTATCACATCTGCCGCCGCGAGGAATGGGAGGCCGCGGCGCGCGCCGGCCGCTACCTCGGCTCGTCGCAGGACAAGGCCGACGGTTTCATCCACTTCTCTGGCGCCGCGCAGGTGAAGGCCAGCGCCGCCAAGCACCGCGCCGGCCAGAGCGGACTCGTGCTGCTCGCCGTCGACGCCGAGCGGCTCGGTGCCGCACTCAAATGGGAGCCGTCGCGCGGCGGCGCTCTCTTCCCGCATCTTTACGGCGCGCTGGCGGTCGAGGCCGTGCTCGCCGTCCGCGATCTCCCGCTGGGCGCCGACGGCGCGCACCTGTTTCCCGAATTGCCTTCGTAAGCGAGTTCGCTACTCTCCGCGCCGTTCCTGCCGGGGCCTCATGAACGTCTACCCGCTGCTTCGTCCGCTGCTGATGGCGCTCGACGCCGAGGCGGCGCATCGGCTGGCGATCTGGGGCTTGAAGCGGATGACGCCGAAGAAGCCCGCGCCGGACGATCCCAGCCTCGCGACCCGCGTCTTCGGGCTTGATTTTCCCAATCCGGTCGGCATCGCCGCCGGTTTCGACAAGCACGGCGAGGCGCCGCTCCAGCTAGCGTCGCTCGGTTTCGGCTTCGCCGAGATCGGCAGCGTGACACCGCGGCCGCAGCCCGGCAATCCGCGCCCCCGCGTCTTTCGCCTACCCCAGGACCGCGCCGTCATCAACCGCTACGGCTTCAATAGCGTCGGACTGGGCCAGCTCATCAAGAACAGAATTGCCACGTTCGAGCGTCATCGGTGGTCTCCGGATTTCGCCAAGGCCTGCATCGGTATCAATCTCGGCAAGAACAAGGACACACCGCCGGAACGGGCCGCCGAAGAGTTCGCGGAGGCGGCGACGTCTTGCGCGAACCACGCGAGCTATCTCGTGATCAACGTTTCGTCTCCGAACACGCCCGGATTGCGGATGCTGCAGGGAAGGGCGGAGCTGAGTGCTATCCTGCAAGCGGTGCGCGATCGCTTCGCGCACACATTTCCCGTCACGCTTGCGAATGACGCGCCGCGCCCGACGCGCGAGCCGCTGCCGATGCCGCCGCTCCTGCTCAAGATTGCGCCGGATCTGGCCGAGGCGGATCTAATCGATGTTGCCGGTGTCGCGCGCGAGCAGCAGATCGACGGCCTTGTCGTCTCGAACACCACGGTCCGGCGACCCGAGTCCCTCAAGAGCCGGCACCGTTCGGAGACTGGCGGCCTCTCGGGCGCGCCGCTGAAGCCCTTTGCGCTCGAAAGCCTGCGTGCGATGTATCGGCTCACCGAGGGCCGCGTGCCGCTCGTCGGCGTCGGCGGCATCGCGAGCGGCGCCGATGCCTATGAGCGTATCCGAGCCGGCGCCTCGCTGGTGCAACTCTATACCGCGCTGGTGTATCAGGGGCCGGCGCTGGTCGGGTGCATCAAGCGAGAATTGGCGGCGCTGCTCCGCCGCGACGGATTCTCGTCGGTCGGCGCCGCGGTCGGCGCCGATTTCCGCTAGCCGGCGTCAATTACGCGTGAGCGGCGGCCGCGGGTCTGGCCAATCTCCGATCCGGATTCGATCTCAGAGCCGAGGGTGGTCACATGCTTGCGGCTTTGCCGCCCAGAGGTGATTTCATGTTGAGGATCGTATTCGCCCTTTCCGCGACGCTCTTTCTCGCCGCCTGCGCGACGCAGGATCAGGTCTATCGCTACTCGCCCGCGCCGAGCTCGACCCGGACCTGCCAGACCGGAGGATTCGGCTGCGGCTGACGCGGCCTCGCGCAATGCGCGAAAACGGCACGAAGGCCGCGGCACGTCCTCTGCAGCGGTTGATGTCGGAGGCCGCGTGACAGCCCTCGCCCGTTTCGCGCTCGCGCTGGCCGTTTTTACGCTTGCAGGCTGCCTCGCGCCGGCGGGGCCCGAGGATCCGCGCTCGTGGGGCCATGCCGCCTGGTGCGGCAGCAGTCCGCCGAGCGGCTATTGCATCGTTCCCGAAACCGGACGGTGAGACCGACCCGCTAAGGCCTCCCGCGGCGCCGCCGCGCGGCCAGCGCCGCCAGCAACTGCTCGGCCTCCAATCGCGTTTCGAGTTTCGCCGCGTCCGCCCGATCTTGCGGCGAGACGCGATGCGCCGGCGTGCGGGCGCGCTCGACCAGGCTCAGCGCCGAGCGGTGCGCGCCGCGGTCCAGCGCCTCGATCGCGCGCTCGATCTGCGCGAGCCGCCACTGGCTCATGGCATCGCCATGCGCCTGCATTTCGGCCATCGCCTGCTCGATCGCGAGCAGCGCGTTTTCCTGATCGCGCGAGAGGCCGGCCGGCTCGCCGGGCCTCCGTTTCGGTTTCGTCGCCTTCGACATGCCAGCCCAACGGGCGGGCCGGAGCCGAGGTTCCCCTGCGACGCGCACGGAATAGCGAGCGAATTGCGCGAGATAAGATTGCGGCATCGCCGACGCTAACGCTTCTTCAACGAAAAATAGCGGAAACGTTAAGCATACCGAGATATATCAGCGCCCCCAATGGGAGGCCGCGCGAATGTCCGGCGTGTGGGACACGGCAGAGCTGTTGATCGCGATCGCCGGCGACGGCGGGGCGGCCGCAGCCGCGGCGCGCGACTTGGCCGCCGATTGCCGCAAAGGCCGCCGCCGCGGCGAGGCCGCGTTTTGGCTGGAGGTGGCGACGGCCGTGATCGTCGTCGCCAATCCGCAGCCGCTGATCGCGCCGCGCCTGCCGCCGGTCTCGGGCGCCGCCGTGCATCGGTTGACGCCGCCGGCGCGCGCCGGCGCCAGGGCTTCGCCGAGCGCAACGATCCACCGCCTTGAATTTGCCGAGCGGCTGCCGCGCGGGCGCAAGCGCATGCTGCGCATCAAGCGCAAGCTCCGGGCGATCCTCGAGCGGATCGAGCGCCCGGCAGCTCCGCATCCGGCTCCGCCGGAGAAGCCCAAGCGCGGGCGCTGAAATCGCGGTTCAATTTGCCACGCGAAACTTGCGGCCGCCGCGAGCGTTGCCTCGCAGAGGAGCAGTGCGTCTCGAGCGAAGGAGATAGCCGCATGTCACGATCCACATCGATCCGCCGGTTCGCGATCCCGCTCGCATTGGCAGCGGCGCTGGCCGTGCCGGGCGCGGGCGCCGTCTCGGCCGACGAGCCGTGGAAGGCGGAGCGCGAGTACCGGCGCGAGGCCGGCAAGGCTGCCTACGAGCGCGAGCGCGACCTGCGCGAAGCGTCCTACGAGCGGCGCAAGGAACTCGCCGAGGCGCGGCGCGAATACGAGGAGAAGGCGGGCGACCGCAAGTTCGCCGAAGCGGAGCGGAAATACCGCAAGCGCGTCGGCGAAATCGAAGCCGAGTACGCGAAGAAGCGCCATAAGATCGAGGCCAAATACAGCGAGAAGATGGGCGAGGGCGAGCGGAAATTCCGGGAACGCCGGGACTAGGCCGCCGACGCCGCGCGGAGGATGCGTGGCGCCGCGCGCGTAAGCGGGCCTTGCGCTCGCCGCAGCCGCGGCCGATAAGGTCGGCTCGACTCATTTCATGGAGGGGCCGGCCCGCATCGCTGCCGTGAGCTGCCGAAGGCAGCGTCAGCGTCGCGGCCGGGAACGGATCGATGAAGCTTGCCCGCGTGCACGTCACCGAATTCCAGAGCGTGCGCAATTCCGGCACCTTCGAGATCGGCGACATCACCTGCCTCGTCGGCAAGAACGAGTCCGGCAAGACCGCCATCCTGCAGGCGCTCTACCGCCTCAACCCGTTCATCGACGCGCACGGGCGCTACAGCGTCACGGACGACTATCCGCGCTGGGACGTGGAGGACTACCGGCTCGCGGTGGAGGCCGGGCGGCGCCCGCCCGCGCAGGTGGCCCGCGCCGAGTTCGCGCTCGACGGCGAGGACCGCCAGGCGATCGACGCGGCGGCCGGCCCGGGCGCGCTCAAAAGCGGCACGATGGCGATCACGAAGGGCTACGACAACGTGCTGCGCTACGAATGTCAGGCCGACGAGGAGGCAATCTTCCGCCACCTCTTGGCGCAGCACCCGCTGCCGCAGGACGTGTTGGATCAGCTTGCCGGCGGCGCGACCGTCACGGATACGCTCGGCATCCTGGGCCACGCCGAGCCCACCGAGCCGGTGCGCAAGCTCGCCGCGATCCTGCGCGAGGTGCAGTTCCGCCGCGGATTCGGGCCCTACATCGCCGAGGCGGTGCTGGCGCCGCGCCTGCCGCGCTTTCTCTATTTCGACGAGTACTACCAGATGCAGGGCCGCGCCAACGTCGAGGCCTTGAAGGCGCGCATCGGCGAGGGCCGGCTCGAGCGCAGCGACTATCCGCTGCTCGGCCTCATCCACCGCGCGCGGCTCAAGATCGAGGATCTGCTCGACCCCGGGCGCACGCGCGACTTGAAGAACCGCCTCGAAGGCGCCGGCAATCACCTGACGCGCCAGATCGTCAAGTACTGGTCGCAGAACAGGCACCTCCAGCTCCGCTTCGACGTGCGCCCCGCGCGCCGCGACGATCCCGAAGACATGCGCGATGGCACCAATCTCTGGAGCGAGGTCTACGACGCCAAGCACATGGTGACGACCGAGCTCGGCTCGCGCTCGCGCGGCTTCGTGTGGTTCTTCTCGTTTCTCTCCTGGTACGGCGACGTGCAGCGGGAGAAGCAGAACGTCGTGATCCTGCTCGACGAGCCCGGGCTTTCGCTGCACGCGCGCGCGCAGGACGACCTGCTGCGCTATTTTGAGGCCGAGGTGAAGGGCCACCACCAGCTCATCTACTCGACGCACTCGCCGTTCATGGTCGACGCGCGCCGCTTCGACCGCGTGCGCATCGTGCAGGACCTCGGCATCGAGAGCGACGAGCCGCTCGAGGCCGAGGCGGGCGGCACGCGCGTGCTCACCGATCTCGCCGCGGCCAGCGCCGACAGCCTCTCGCCGCTCGAAGGCGCGCTGGGCCACGATCTCGCGCGCTCGATCTTCGCTTCGCCCAACACGCTCGCGGTCGAAGGCGTCGCCGATGTCCTTTATCTCGAGGCGATGAGCGCGCTGCTCGTCGAGAAGGGGCGTCCGGGCCTCTCGGAGCTCTGGACGGTCACGCCGGCGGGCGGCGCCGGCAAGCTGCCGGCCTTCGCGGCGCTGGCGGCCGGCCGCGGCGGTCGCGACGGTCGCGACGGTCGCAAGGGCGACCATACGGGCGACCTTGCGGGTGATCGCAAGCGCGATCACCAGGGCTCGTCCGAGGTCCGCAACCTCGCGGTGCTGATGGATCTCCAGAGCGCGGAGCCGCAGGCGGTCGAGAACCTGTTCAAGAAGAGGCTGCTCGCCAAGGCCCGCGTGCTCACCTTTGCCGACTTCACCTGGGGCCGCGAGGCCGACGTCGAGGACATGTTCGACGTGGACTTCTATCTCCGCCTCGTCAACGAGGATTACCGGCTCGTGGAGACTAACCCGCTGCATGCGCTCGGCCTGCCGCCGGGCGTGCGCATCGTCCGCCGCGTGAAGACGCACTTCGCGCAGCACCCGCCGCCGGCGAACCAGGGCTTCCGCCGCGAGCGCCCGGCGCGCTACTTCGCCGAGAACCTCGCGCATGTGAAAGGCGCGATCTCGCCCGCCACCTTCGCCCGCTTCGAGACTCTGTTCGAGCAGCTCAACAAGATGCTGTAGAACGGGCGGCTCCCTGACATCTTGTCGACATCCAGCAGCGCGAACACAAAATTCGCCGCCCGTCAGGCCGCCGGCGCGGGCTGCGGGGCCGACTTCTTGAAAGCCAGGTATTCTGTGCGCTTCTCGCCGACGCGGGCGCGGATCTTGGCGCCGGAGGCTCGCATCTCGGCGATGTCCTTCGCCGGAAGCGCATCGGGGATCGCGGCGCGGAAGCTCGCGCGGGCTTGGGAGCGCTGCCACCACGCCTGCACGTGCGGCCGCTCAGCGAGCCAGAGATCGAGCAGCGAGAGATATTCGAGCCGCGCCGCGAACGGCATCAGGTTGATGTCGGCGAGCGTCATCGCGTCGCCCATCAGCCAGGGGCGGCCGTCGGCGAGGTCGGCTTCCATGTTCGAAAAGGCTTTCTCGAACGCGGCGATGCCTTCGTAGACGTAGGGGCTCGCGACGCCCTCGGGGTAGCAGGACATGAAGCGCGCGCGCTTCACCGGGTCGCCGACGTTGCGGAAGCGCACCTGGCGCTGTTCCTCGGTCATGCCGCGCATGCGCTCGCGGAACATCGCGGAAAAGGAGAGCTCGCGCGTCGCCTCGAACAGGCCCTCGTCGACGGCCTTGCTCCAGAGCCGCATGCGCGCGGGCGTGCGGCTCGCGCGGCGCGAGCGGCGGGGCAGGGATCGTCTCGTCGAGATATTCGCAGATGAGCGTCGATTCGATGACGACCTTGCCGCCGTCGACGAGGCTCGGCACCACGCCCTTGGGGTTGATGGCGAGATAGGCCGGCGAATACTGCTCGCTCCTGAAGAGATCGACGTGGATCGTCTCGTAGGAAGCACCCTTCTCGGCGAGCGTGATCATCACCTTCTGGGTGCAGATCGAATTGCCGAATTTGTAGAGCGTGAGCATGCTCAGGCTGCCGCCTTGCGCTGCTGCACTTCGCGATTGATCCTCACTTCGAGGCGGTCGCGCGCGATCGCGAGCTCGTAGTGGGCCTGCATGTTCATCCAGAACTCGGCGCTGGTGCCGAAGTACCGCCCCAGACGCAACGCCGTGTCGGCGGTGATCGAGCGCTTGCCCTTGACGATTTGATTGATCCGCAGTGGTGGAACGCCGATGTCCTTTGCCAGGCGATACTCGGAGATACCAAGCTCCTTCAGCAAGTCCTCCCGGAGAACTTCGCCCGGGTGCACCGGCGGCATGCGCTTTGCCTTGCGTGATGTCGTCATTCTCACACCTCTCGGCTGCGGGCTCGCATCAGTGGTAGTCCGTTAACGCGGCGTCGTGCGCGCCGCCGTCTTTCCATCGAAAGCAAATCCGCCATTGATCGCTGACGCGGATGCTGAATTGGCCGTCTCGATCCCCACGCAATGCCTCCAAATGGCTGCCGGGCGGACTTTTGAGATCGTCGAGGCGGGCGGCGCCATGAACCTGCGTCAACTTGCGCAGAGCCGCGCGCTGCACGTCGGGACCTAACTTCCGCACAAACTCGCGGCGCCAAACCGCTTCGGTCCCGCGATCGGCAAAGCTTACTATCATAGTATGATATTATCGCGCAGCGATATCAAGAGGCAAGCGTTGACGATGTCAAGAGCCGGAGCCATCCACGGACGCGGATTGTTAACCGTCCCCCCTTAGGGTCGGCGCACCCGAGGGCAGGAGAATGAGGCAAGACCCCTACACGAACTTGACGAAGCTTCGCGCAGCCATGGTCGAAGAACGGCGCGCGCTCGTTCAAACGATTCTTCGGGCGCCCAGGGTCACGCTCGAGCACGCCGAGCTGATCTGCTACCTGCAATGGGCCATCGAAGCCGTCGACGTGGCGCGGCGCGACGAGCTGAGGGAATGATCGCCGGCAGCAACGCGGCTCAATGCCCCGCGCCGCTCATCGCCTTCACGATCTCTTCGGTCATCTTCTTGGCGTCGCCGAACAGCATCATCGTGTTGTCGCGGAAGAACAGCTCGTTCTCGACGCCGGCATAGCCCGAGGCCATCGAGCGCTTGACGAACAGCACGGTCTTGGAGCGCTCGACGTCGAGGATCGGCATGCCGTAGATCGGCGACTGCGGGTCGGTCTTGGCGGCGGGGTTGGTAACGTCGTTGGCGCCGATCACATAGGCGACGTCGGCGGTCGAGAAGTCGCGGTTGATGTCGTCGAGCTCGAACACCTCGTCGTAGGGCACATTGGCCTCGGCCAAGAGCACGTTCATGTGGCCGGGCATGCGCCCCGCCACCGGGTGGATCGCGTATTTCACGCTGACGCCCGCCTTCTTGAGGAGGTCGGCCATCTCGCGCACCGCGTGCTGCGCCTGCGCCACCGCCATGCCGTAGCCGGGCACGACGATGACCGACTGCGCGTTCTGCATGAGATAGGCCGCGTCGTCGGCGGCGCCGGACTTCACCGGCTTCTGCTCCTTGCCGCCCGCGGCCACGACGCCGCCCTCGGTGCCGAAGCCGCCCGCGATCACGTTCAGGAGCGAGCGGTTCATGCCCTTGCACATGATGTAGGAAAGGATGGCGCCCGAGGAGCCGACCAGGGCGCCCGTCACGATGAGGAGGTTGTTCTGCAGCGTGAAGCCGATGCCGGCCGCCGCCCAGCCGGAATAGGAGTTCAGCATCGAGATCACGACCGGCATGTCGGCGCCGCCGATCGGCACGATGATGAGGAAGCCGAGCGCGAAGGCGAGCAGGGTCAAGAGCCAGAACGGGATCCGGCCGCCGTCGACCGCGAACCACACCATCAGCAGGATGAGCACGACGCCGAGCGCCAGGTTCAGCGGATGCTGGCCTTTGAACACGAGCGGCTTCCCGGTGATCAGGCCCTGCAGCTTGCCGAACGCGATGATCGAGCCGGTGAAGGTGACGGCGCCGATCGCGGTGCCGATGCCCATCTCGATGAGGCTCGCGAGCTTCACGCCGCCCTCGGGCTTGGCGATGCCGTAGGCGGCGGGGTTCGAGAGCGCCGCGGCCGCGACGAACACGGCGGCGAGGCCCACCAGCGAGTGGAACGCGGCCACGAGCTGGGGCAGCGCCGTCATCTGGATGCGCAGCGCGATGAACGTGCCGATGGCGCCCCCGATGACGAGGGCCACCGCGATCCAGACGTAGGATTCGACGATCGGCTGCAGCACCGTGGTGACGACCGCGATCAGCATGCCGACGATGCCGTAGAGATTGCCGCCGCGCGCCGTCACCGGCGACGAGAGCCCCCGCAGCGCCATGATGAAGCAGACCGAGGCGACGAGATAGAGCAGCGCCGTGGTGTTGGGGTCGAGGGTCATCGCGCAACCTTCTCTCCCTCGCCCTGGGGCGAGGGGGCGGGGGGCGAGGGGGAGTGCCTTCGCCGAAGCATACCGGACGCGTTTGAGCCGCCGTGCCTCATCCCCCTCACCCCTTTCCCCTCGCCCCAGGGCGAGGGGGGATAGTGATTCAGCGTCATTGCGCTCACGGCTTCGCAATCTGCCTGGGCGCGGCCTTGGCGGTGGCGCCCTTCTTCTTGAACATGCCAAGCATGCGCTGGGTCACGATGAAGCCGCCGAAGATGTTGACGGCGGCGAGTGCGATCGCGAGGAAGCCCATCACTTTCGCGAACGAGAACTGCCCCGGCCCCGCGGCGAGCAGCGCGCCGACGACGATGACCGACGAGATCGCGTTGGTGACCGACATCAGCGGCGAGTGGAGCGCCGGCGTCACCTTCCACACCACGTAGTAGCCGACGAAGCAGGCGAGCGCGAACACCGTGAGCGAGAGCACCAGCGGGTCGAGGCCCGCGGTCTGCTGCGCGGCGGCGGCGCTGGTCTTGGCCGCGGCTGCGAGCTGCTCGGCCTTCTGCATCATCTCCTTGGCGCGCGCGGCCAGCTCTTCGGCAAGGCGCGTGAGTTCCTGGGGGTTCATGTCCCTTCTCCTCAGCTCGCGACCGCTACGAGCGCCGGGTGCACGATCTTGCCGTCCTTGGCGAGCAGCGTGCCCTTGACGATCTCGTCGTCCCAGTTGGGCTTCAGCGACTTCGTCTCCCTGTCCACGAGCGGCTGCAGGAAGTTGAAGAGATTGCGCGCGTAGAGCGAGGACGCGTCAACCGCGATGCGGCTCGCGAGGTCGGTGAAGCCCAGGATCGAGACGTTGGCGTGGCGCACGACCTCGTCGGGCTTGGTCAGCTCGCAATTGCCGCCGGCCTCGGCGGCGAGGTCGACGATGACGCTGCCGGGCTTCATCGTTTCGACCATCGCGGCGGTGACGAGCTTGGGCGCCGGCCGGCCCGGCACCAGCGCCGTGGCGATCACGATGTCCTGCGCCTTGATGTGCTGCGCGACGAGCGCCGCCTGCTTCCGCTGCTCCTCGGGTGTCAACGCCCGCGCGTAGCCGCCGGCGCCTTCGCCCTCGGGCAGGTCGATGAACACGAACTTGGCGCCGAGCGATTCCACCTGTTCGCCGGCCGCTTTCCGCACGTCGGTGGCGGACACGATGGCGCCGAGCCGGCGCGCGGTCGCGACCGCCTGGAGGCCGGCGACGCCGGCGCCGAGCACGAAACACTTTGCCGCCTGCACGGTGCCGGCGGCGGTCATGAACATCGGATAGGCGCGGGTATAGTGGCTGGCCGCCTCGATCACCGCGCGATAGCCGGCGAGGTTGGCCTGCGAGGAGAGCACGTCCATCGATTGCGCGCGCGTGATGCGCGGGATGAACTCCATGCCGAACACGACGAGGTTGCGCGCGGCGGCCGTCTTCACGGTGTCGGGATCGGCGTGCGGCGCCATGATGCAGCACAACATGGCGCCCTCGCGGATCTGCGCGATCTCGGCGGCCGAGGGACGCTGCACTTTCAAGACGGCGTCGGCCTCGGCGAGCGCGGGTGCCAGGTCGGCGGCGATCGCGGCGCCCGCCGCCTCGTAGGCCGCGTCGAGCATCGAGGCGCCGGCCCCGGCGCCGGCTTCGACCGTAACGGTGGCGCCGAGGCCCACAAGCTTCTTCACGGTCTCGGGAGAGGCCGCGACGCGCGCCTCGCGGGCGCGTCTCTCCTTGGGCACGGCGATCTTCATGGCCCTGTTCCCCGGCTCTTTTCGTGGCTTGGCGGGCATGCCGCCGCTCGCGCTGCGTCTATATGCCCAAGCGCGCCGCACCGCGGCAAGCCCGGATCGATGCGGCGCGATATGTCGCGCGGGACGGGATTACGCGGGCGCGTGCGGGAACCGTCCGGCGCCGCCAGCCGTTCTGTGAGCAGTTCCGGGGATGGATCCCAGCAAGCTAGGAGCTCGACATGAGAAAAACCCTGATGTTGGGCGCGGCCGTCATGGCTCTCGCGATCGCCGCGCCGAGTTTCGCACAGGACCGTACGTCGCCCGGCACCCCGGGCACCAAACCCCCGGCGCAGCAGACCGACCGCCGCGCCGACCAGGCCGCGCAAGAGCGCATGGCCCGCCTCAAGGCGGCCGAACCCGCGCAGAAGCTCGCCGTCAGCGGCGACGCGATCATCGGCACCGAGGTGCGCAACACGCAGGATCAGAAGATCGGCAGCGTGAAGGACATCGTGCTGGAGGACGGGAAGATCAGCTCCGTCATCGTCGCCCGCGGCGGCGTGCTCGGCATGGGTACGGACTATCACCAGGTCGAGTTCTCCCAGGTGAAGATGACGAGCGACATGGAAACCGTCGTTCTCGATCTCGCCGAGGAGCAGGTGAAGGCGCTGCCGAAGGTGGCCTACGACAAGGGCAAGTGGGGCCCGGTGCCGGCGGCGGCCGAGAAAGCGCCGCCCGCCCGCACGGCGCCCGCCGCGCCGCCGAGCGGCCGCACGAGCGATACCCCGGCGCCGAAGACCGATACCCCGGCCAAGAAAGAAGAGGCACCGGCCAAGAAGGAAGACGCGCCGGCACCCAAGAACCAGTAGGGTAGAGGACACGGCTTGAGAAACGAGGGCGCCCCGGAGCCCAATGGCTCCGGGGCGCTCCGCTTCGCGCGCATGCATCAGGGCCCCGCGAAATATTTCTGACGACCGCGTGGCCCCGCTCGCGCTCGGCACGGCGCGATGCTATCTGTCTCCGGCGTCTTCCGCACAAAGCTCGGACGGCGGCTGGAGAACTTCATGCTCGATCGGCTGGCACGAATCGTCGGCACGGCGCCCGGCTCTGCGGAATTGCGCCTGCACCGCAACACGTCGCGCAGCCTCTTCATGCGCCAGGGCGCGCTGCTCGAGAACGGCAGCGCCACGCTCGCCGGCGGCTCGGCGCGCTGCCATGCGCTCGGCACGTTCGGCTTCGCCTCGGCGCCGGCGGAAGACGATGCGGCGCTCGAGCGCGTGCTGCGCGACGCGCGCGGCAATGCCGACGCCCTCGGCCGCCACGCCGCCTACACCGACCGCCCGCTGCCGCGGACGCCGCCCGGCGCGGGCATCTACGATTATCGCACCAAGCGCACGAAGCTCCCGGCCTCGGCGCGCGTCGATCTCTTGAAGCGGCTCGACGACGAAATCCGCGCGCACTGCCCCAATCTCCTCAACGTCGACCTCGTCATCCAAGAGCTCGCGATCGAGAAGGCGCTCGCCACGTCCGAGGGCGCGCGCACCTTCTCGGTCAGCCCGCGCGCGCCATCCACGCTGCCGGCCTCGGCCTCGCCCGAGGGCGCGCGCACCTTCTCGGTCAGCCCGCGCGTCGTTCTCCATGTGCGCCTCTCGATGCAGGCGGTCGATGGGCCGGTGCAGCTCGGCCAGGTCTTCGGCGGCTTCGGCGAGTTCGAGGACTGGGCAGAGGCGCTCGCCCCCGGCGAGGGCGCCATCGACGGGCTCTACGAAGATCTCCGGCGCAAGGCCGAAGGCATCTTCCCCGATGCGGGATTTCATGACGTGGTGCTCGACTCCGATCTCGCCGGCATCCTCGCGCACGAGGCCATCGGCCACACCTGCGAGGCCGATATCGTGCTCGCCGGCTCGATCGCGGGCGGCCGCATCGGCCAGCAGGTCGCCTCGGAGAAGGTGACGCTCATGGACCAGGGCGGCCGTGGCTTCGACGGCGGCAGCACCATCGCGATCCACGTCGACGACGAGGGCACGCCCTGCCGCGACATCGCCATCATCGAGAAGGGCGTGCTCAAGGGCTATCTCAACAACAAGGCGACGGCGCTGGAGCTCGAAGCCGAGCCGACCGGCAATGCGCGCGCCTACACCTTCGCCGACGAACCGCTCGTGCGCATGCGCAGCACCTGCATCATGCCGGGTACGGACAAGCTCAAGGACATGATCGGCGCCGTCGAGCGCGGCTACTATCTGAAGCGCTCCTCGAACGGCCAGGCCGACCTCACCAGCGAGTTCATGTTCGGCATCATCTGCGGCTATGAGATCGTGAACGGCAAGCTCGGCCGCGCCATCCGCGACACCACCATCTCGGGCGTGGCCTTCGACGTGCTCAAGGCCGTGACCCATGTGGGCGACACCATGAGCTGGGCCAATGGCGGCTTCTGCGGGAAGAAGACGCTGATCCCGGTCGGCATGGGCGGCCCGGCGATCAAGACGAAGCTCAACATCGGAGGCCGGTGATGGCCGCCGTCTCGCCCGAAACCGATCTCGCCTTCGCGCGCGACGTGGCCGCCCGCGCTTGTGCGGCCGGCGCCGATGCCGCGCAGGCGGCGCTCGTGCGCGAAGAATTGGCGGAGGTGGGGTTCGACACGCGCCGGCTCTCGCTGCTACGCACCACCGAAGACGAGAGCACCTCGCTTGCCGTGTTCAAAGGCGGGCGCAAGGGCAACGCCGTCATCACCGGCACCGCACCGGACGCCGTGGCGGCGGCGATCGCTGAAGCGCTGGCGGCGGCCGAGGCCGCGCCGGCCGATCCCGCCAACGACATCGCCGCGGCGCCGGCCCTGCCCGCGAGCGCGCACGGGCCCGCCGAGGCTGACCGCGCTCATCTCGTCGATCGCGCGCTCGACCACATCGAGGGCATGGCGCGCGAGTTCCCCGCCATCGTCAGCCGCGAGTCCTACCACCGCTTCCTGCGCACGCGACGGAGTTTCGCCAATTCCGCCGGGCTGGCGCAGCAGGAGACGCGCGGGCGCTATGGTTTCGTCACGATGTTCGCCGCGCGGCGCGACGGCCGCACGACGTCGTTGAACTACTCGGGCGCCTTCGCCTACGCGCCGTTCCCGCGCCTTCGCGACGTGGGCGCGCTGCGCCGCCTCTACGGCGAGGCGAGCCGCTCGTTCGACATCAATCCGGCGCCCGGAAAATTCATCGGGGACGTGATCGTAACGCCCGATGCGCTCGAAGGGCTGCTGCTGTGGCCGCTCGCGCGCGTGCTCGGCGGCTACAGCCTCTTGTCCGGCACCAGCCCCTACAAGGAGAAGCGCGGCGCCCTGATCGCGAGCCCGCTCTTCAGCCTTCACAATCGCCCGACCGCGGCGAGCTTCCCCGAAGGCCGCGATTTCGACGGCTTCGGCGTGCCGACGCGCGATCTCGACGTGATCCGCGACGGCGTGCTCGAGGACTTCCTCGTCGATTTCTACATCTCGAAGAAGCTCGTCATGACGCAGACCGCGGGCGCCACCGCTTTCGTCGTGCCGCCCGGAACGAAATCCGAGGCGGAGATCATCGCCGAGACCGAGCGCGGCATCGTGCTCGCGCGCTTCTCGGGCGGCAATCCCGCCGACAATCTCGATTTCAGCGGCATCGCCAAGAACGCGTTCTACGTCGAGGACGGCAAGATCCGGTATCCGCTGGCCGAGACCATGATCTCGGGCAACCTTTGTGAACTGCTGCTCGCGATCCGCGCCGTCTCGAAGGAGACGATCGACTTCGGCAGCGCGCGGCTGCCGACCGTCGCCGCCGGCGGCGTCACGATCCACGGGCGGGGGTAGGGCCGCAGCAGGGCGCACTTCTTCCGCTCCCCACTTGAGGGGGAGCTGTCAAACGCGCACTTGCGCGTTTGACTGAGGGGGCGAAGCGCCGCGGCGCTGGAGAACCCCCACCCGTCGGCACGCCCAAGCGGGCGTGCCGCCGACCGCCCCCTCAAGGGGGGCGGTGATTTCCGCGCGCTACGCCATCGCGCTATCCGCGCGTCACGTGCGCGGCGACGCAGAGCCAGCGGCCGTCGGCGGCGCGCATCCAGATGTCGGTGTAGCGGCCGGCGCCGGGCTGGCCGTCGGGCTTCGTGTAGAGCGTGCGCGCGTGGATGATCGCGGTGTCGCCCAGGATGCGGACGCGCACGTCCTCGCACCGCAAGCCGGAGATCGCGATCGGCTTCGCGATCTGGCGCAGGAAACCGCCGCGGTCGACGAGCGTCCCGTCCGGGTTGGTGTTGAGGAAATCCGGCGTCAGGTGCCGCTCGAACCAGCCGACGTCCGAGCTCGCCACCGAGCGCACATAGGCCTCGTTGAGGTCCCCGAGAATCGCGAGTTCCGCGGAAAGCGCATCGCTCGCGCCCGGCATCCGCTCCGCCGCCTGCATCGGCATGGGTTTCTCCGCTGATGGATCGCGCCGAGCTTATGACGATTTCGGCGGCACGGCAAAGCCGGACGGCAGCGGTCCGCGCCCGAGCGCGGCCGCCGCGCCGGGTGATGCACGTCACATCGCCCGCCGTCGTGTGTCTGTAACCAACGCTTCGGAAGAAACGCCCGTCCAAGGCCGGATGAACCTGCCGCTGTCCAACCGCAGCTCGAGGGACGCACCGATGGGATTTTATGATCGCTATGTGTTGCCGCATTTGCTCGACTTCGTTTGCGGCACCCGCGCCGTCGCGCGCCAGCGCGCGCGCGTCGTGCCCTACGCCAAGGGCCGCGTGCTCGAGATCGGCGCCGGCACCGGACGCAATTTCCACTTCTACGAGCCGACCAGGATCGAGCGCCTGATCGCGGTCGATCCGGCGGAAAACATGCTCGCGTTGGCGAGGAAGCGCGCGCGGAAGCTGCCGTTTCCGGTGAAGACGGGCGCATTCGGCGGCGAATCCACGCTGCTGCCGGCGAAGAGCATCGATACCGTGGTCGTCACCTACACGCTCTGCACGATTCCCGACGTGGCCGGAGCGCTCGACAATATCCGCCGCATGCTGAGGCCGGGCGGCGAACTCCTGTTCCTCGAGCACGGCAAGGCGCCGGAGCCGCGCATCCGCTACTGGCAGCGGCGGCTCGCGCCCGGCTGGCGCCGCTGCTTCGGCGGCTGCACGCTCGACCGCAACATCCCGGCGCTCATCGCCGGCAACGGCTTCCGCTTGAAGTGGCTCGAGCAGGGCTACATCGACACCCCGCGCTTCCTGCGCGTCGCCGGATACAATTACTGGGGCGCGGCCGAGGTGGCGTAGAGCGGAGCCAGCGCCTGAAATCCGCTCCCCCCTTGAGGGGGAGCTGTCAAACGCGCACTTGCGCGTTTGACTGAGGGGATCTTTCTCTCCACCGTCGCGGCGCCGGAGAGCAGGGCCCCCACCCGTCGGCGTGCACGCGCAAGCGCGTGCCCGCCGCCGACCGCCCCCTCAGGTGGGGCGGTGAAGCGCACTGCGCAACTTGCCCTCGCCGCCTGGAAGCGCATAGCTAGCGGGCATGATCCGCATCACCGACGCCATCGCCATCGAGGAGCGCGAGATCGAGGAGAGCTTCGTGCGCGCCTCGGGGCCGGGCGGGCAGAACGTCAACAAGGTCGCGACCGCGGTGCGGCTGCGCTTCGACGTGCGGCGCTCGCCGAGCCTGCCCCACGGCGTGCGGACGCGGCTCGAGCGCCTGGCCGGCAACCGCCTCACCGCCGAAGGCGTGCTCGTCATCAATGCCCAGCGCCACCGCACCCAGGAGAGGAACCGCGCCGACGCGCTCGAGCGCCTCGTTGCGCTTATCCGCGAGGCAGCAATCCCGCCGGTGCCGCGGCGCGCCACCAAGGTCCCCCGCGCCGAGCGCCGGCAGCGCCGCGAGGGCAAACGCCGGCGCGGCGCGCTCAAGAAGCTCCGCGCCGCGCGCCCCGAGGACGCGTGAATGCCGCGCCGCGGTTCGCTTGCCGCGAAGGCACGAAGACCACGAAGCAGGGATTCCCGCGCGGCGCGCGCTTTTGCTACTTCGTGATCTTCGTGTCTTCGTTGTGATTTGATCGAGACCTCGTCGCGAGGGGTCGCGAGGCGCTGTGAACCACTTCACCGCGGCGGCGTGAACGCGTTCACTGCGTGCATCGGGCGGTTCGGGCATAAGGGCGCCAGGTGGGCCGGACAGGGCCCCCGACGATCAACCCTTACGACAGGAACCGCCACCATGAAGACCAAGCTGCTCGCCCTCGCCGCCGTCGCCGCGCTCGCGCTCGGCGCCGGCTCCGCCAGCGCGCTGACCTCGGCCGCGCCGGGCGCCGAGATCGGCCCCCAGGTCTCGACCGAGACCGGCGTCGAGCCGGCCGGCTACTCCTGGCGCTACCGCGAATTCTGGCGCGGCAACTGCAAGTTCAAGACGCTCTACGTGACCAACGGCTACCGCTGGGCCTATCGCTACCGCTACCAGTGCTTCTAAAGTCACCCGCGTCGCTGATCGGGAACAGATCGACGAAGCGGCCCATCCCGAAAAGGGATGGGCCGCTTTGTTGCGTCTTGGCAGCGCGGCCGGCTCCGCCGGCCGCTTCTTTCGCCGGACCGCCTTGCGCGGTCCGGCGAAAGAAACGGTTGCGGTTGGTCCGCGTTTCCCTATCGGCTAAAGTCGCAGGTCGGGGAGGAGGTCCGGGCGGCTACGTTGCGGTTGGTCCGCGTTTCCCTATCGGCTAAAGTCAACGAGAGAGAGGTACTGTGCGAATTAGAAGTTGCGGTTGGTCCGCGTTTCCCTATCGGCTAAAGTCGCGCATGGTGTCGGTGAGCGCGCCGCTGGGGTTGCGGTTGGTCCGCGTTTCCCTATCGGCTAAAGTCTAACAAGAGAGCCGTACTGTGCCGATTAGAGTTGCGGTTGGTCCGCGTTTCCCTATCGGCTAAAGTCCCGCGACGACGAACAAACCGACGACGACGGTTGCGGTTGGTCCGCGTTTCCCTATCGGCTAAAGTCCCACGACCGAATGCATCGCCATGACGTATAGTTGCGGTTGGTCCGCGTTTCCCTATCGGCTAAAGTCCTGCGGAAAGTTCATTTGTTACTGTTACGTAGTTGCGGTTGGTCCGCGTTTCCCTATCGGCTAAAGTCCGCAAAATGCCAAAAATCCAGAGTATTGGAGTTGCGGTTGGTCCGCGTTTCCCTATCGGCTAAAGTCC
>Ga0187893_10001382_pt1 | contig 58679 bp, 35 predicted proteins | sample MA1701074metaG_FD_139574 | JGI IMG/M metagenome (GOLD analysis project Ga0187893, IMG submission 139574) | White microbial mat communities from a basaltic lava cave in the Kipuka Kanohina Cave System on the Island of Hawaii, USA - MA170107-4 metaG ...
GCGGTTACCGCAAGACCGGATTCCAGGCACGCATCCATCACCGCGCTAACCTCATCCTCAAACAGCACCAGATCGCCCATGACCATGCACTCCGCCGCAACGCCGGGCTTGAACGCCGCCCAAGACGTGAAACCAAGGAATGGTTCCATCGTGCGGCCGTCAACCTTGATGGGCACATCCGCGCGGGGGAAGGTCACTTTGAATACGCCTTCATCAGCGAACATCGTCCCCTTCGCACCTGTAATCTCGTCGATTCGCGGGGTGTCGAGTTTGCCGTCAGACTGGGCGTACCCCGAACTTCCCAATCCGAAAGTCACCAGGATAACCAGACCGAAGTGAACTCTCTTGCGGGCACGAATTCTTCGTAGCATTTTTACTCCTATCCGTGAGTCAATGGATACAAGACGAGGCCAACGCCACCGGCCGCCAGGCCTCCTCCATCATTTCGTAAATCACACGCCCAAACAGGAGCGCATCGGCTCGTTTGAGGTTCTCGATCGCGTGACGATGCAACTCCTCGTCCGAGGGAATTGCACGATGATCGCAGCAACCGTCCAAAGTGACGTTGATGGAATACCGGAGGGGTCGCATTGCGCAGGAGTACCGGCGATGGGGTAGACTTGCAACCATGCCCTTCACCCCCCAGCGGTTCCGCATGGGCGGCGTGGCCCATCCATCGCGCGCCGGCGTCCCGATAGGGTCCCGGGGCGCCGGGATATCGGGAGCGAGCCGGGACCGGTTCTTCAAACCCCATTACGGCGCGTCGAGCTCGATGATGTCGCTGGCCTCGGCGAGCAAACCGGCCGCGCCAAACACCTGGCAGATGATGCGGATATCCTGCCCGGCACCGCCCGTAACGGTCAGCTCGTGGGTGAACTGGTTGATGCTCAGGGTGACGCCGGCCGGGAGAGGTTCCTCGGAAAAGAACAGAGTCAGGAAGTCCGAAGGCGCCCCGGTGACGGCGGTAAACGTCTCGCCCGCGTCGTTGCTGTCGCCGTCGTTGTTCAAATCATCGGCGACGAGGTTCAACATGGTGTTGACCGTCATGGAAGCGGGAAGATTAAAGACCAGGTTGGCGATCTGGATCGGAACCGTCACCGAACCGGTTCGCGACGGCTGACCACTCGCGCAAGCCGAGGGAATGTTGACCGCGAAGGTCAGGTTGGTCGAGGTCGAAACGGCCGGAGCGGTAAAGCTCGCGCTGCCTGACTCAAACTGCGACGTGCCCGCGCCGTGGTTGGTCAAGGTCACGTTGGTACCCGACGTCTGGGTCCAAACGGCGACGGCTTCGCACGCGGCCGGCAGATTCTCATCGAGGAACAACGTCACGACCATTCCGGGTTGGGCCGCGCCGCTGCTGCGAGTCGCGACGGTTTGCGTGCCCGTGTTGGTGTTGGTGTTTCCTCCCGGCCCAGGATTGCCGTTCGTATTGGTCGTGGTGTTGTCGTTGACGTTGGCGTTCGTATTGGTGTTCGCGTTGGTATTCGTATTGGTGTTGCCATTGGAGTTGGAAACGCCGTTGTCGTTGGCATTGGCCGTGGTGTTGTCGTTGCCGCCGTTGGTTCCGTTGTCATTGCTCCCGGTGGAACCATTGTCGTTGGCTGCTGGGATGTTGTCGTTTTCGTTCTCGTTGAGGTTTTCGTTTCCGCCGCCGGAATTGTCGTTTCCGACGGTGTTGTCGTTGTCCCCGGCGTTGTCGTTGGTGTTGTCCACGACGTTGTCATTTTCATTGCCGCCGGTCGCCTCGCAGCCGGCTCCCATATTTCCGCATCCGATGAAGAAGCCGAGGCAGATGGCCGCCGAGCCCATCACCAGACGAAACACGAACCCTTCACGACGCAAACGTTGTACGCTCATCTATGCACCTCAAACACCGGCTGGCCGACCCGCGGGCCGGACGCCTTTTCCTACTCGAGCCGTATGGAGAACCCCTCTCCCCCCTCGCCGATGACGAAGCCAACGGCGCGCAACCGCGCACTCGAACTGCACGATCATAGGCTTCGGGACTTTCCGAGAAAAGCATCGGCCTATTGGATTCGTGCCTTGTGGTGGCAGAAACTCGATTGCCGCCACCGACCGGGCCAACGTCCGATACGATCCCGATCGAATTATCGGTCATCGACATTATCTTTCTTTGCAAATGTCCCCGCAGTCGCCTCAGGTCGAATCGACCCGCGAACAGGGCTATTTGCAGTCCCGCAGGCTTCGAACCAGGCGATCCGCCAGCCGTGTCGGCTCCGGCAGGCGGAAACCCCGGCAACACTCCAGAACCACGCGGACGGCCTTGGAAAGGGAGATTTTGTTTCCAATGCTGACAAAGAGAGGCTTTACATCCGCCCGGCTGCGAACGACGGCTCCGATAACCTCGTTTCGATCCCGAAGGGGTTCAGTCGACTCGGCGGAACGAGCTGGAGCGTCGAAGGAGCCGGTCAAAAGAGTCTTGGCGCAACCGATGCACGGTTGATTGAGCCAGAGTCCGAGGTGGCTGGCAAGGCCAAGCCGCCGCGGGTGAGCCAGTCCCTGAGCGTCAAAGAGAAATACATCGGGAACGAAGGAAAGTTTTCGCAAAGCTTTGAGCAGCGCGGGGGCCTCTCGAAAAGAGAGCAGTCCGGGAACGTAGGGGAACTCCACGGGGTATCGTTGCACCTGCTGCTCGGTGACGGAGTTGGTCTTACGGTCCCACACGACCACCGCGGCGATGCACTGGGTTCCATCGGGAGAGAAGGCGGCATCGGCCCCGGCGACATAGCGCCACCGCCCGAGCGAACCGCTTCGAACAATCATCGAAGCCAGTTGTTTCTGGATTTGAATCGCTTTTTTGGGACGGACACGCCACGAATGTAGTTTTCTAATTTGCATGACCCCAAACGACAAATCCAGGCCCGGTCTTGAACGAAACGTCCCGGGGCCGGATGATTCGCGCATGAATTACCAAAGAAACGCCGAGTTTGCTACCCGTCGGTCGGAGGTGGTGTCCTCGATTGCCGAAACTCGGATCAGTGCGATCATTCGGTCCGATGACCAACAGCTTGCGCGCGAAGCGATGTCCGCGGCCGTGGAGGGCGGCTTTCGGATGATCGAGTTCACCTTGACCACGCCTGGGGCGTTGGAATTGGTGGCCGAGTTCTCGAAGAAACCTGAATTGATCGTCGGCGCGGGAACGGTCATGACGCCGGAAGCAGTCCGCAATGCCGTTTCCGCCGGGGCGTGTTTTATCGTTTCCCCGATCTTCGACGCAAGCGTGGTGGCCGAGGCGGCGCGGCTGGACGTGGCGAGCATTCCCGGCGCATTTACACCGACGGAGATGGAACGTGCTCATCGCGCGGGGGCGGATTTCGTGAAAGTGTTTCCTGCGCCGCCCGGCGGAGTCGATTACATTCACGCGATTCGTGGGCCCTTGCCGCATTTGAAGTTGTTCCCCACGGCGGGGATCACCCCCGACAATTTCCATGAATGGCTGAATGCGGGCTGTGTGGGAGTGGGATTTGTGCGTTCGCTGTTCGATCCGGCAGAACTGTCCACTCGGAATTTTCGGTCGATTCGGGAGCGGGCAGCCATGATTCATCGACGATTGGCGTCACTTCAGACGTAGAAACAGCGTGCACCCCGGTGTGACCGATGGCGTCCGGCCCATCCGCATGATTTCCCGGAAAACCGGGGATCAACCTTCCGGCGGCGGAGGATTGTGCCGAAACCGGGTGCGATCTCCTTTCGCCTTTTCGCGGGCGAGCTCGACTTCGGAAGCGATGTAGCCAAACGCGGGCCAATGCGGGCCGGCGACGACCTGTTGGAAAATCTCCATGGCGCTGACGATTTGCCCGGTGTGAAGGTACCAATAGCCGACCCCGTAACCGAGCGTGGCGAAATCCAGCCCGGACGCTCCTTTGGCCAGCAACATGTCTCGAGGATCGATCAGCCCCTTGTACATCAGCAGGCGGCGGTGGTAGGCACGGTTCTCGATGATGTCCATGTCGGGGCGGATGTCGGCGAGCAAGGCCGCCGCTTCGGAGTGTCTTCCCAGGCGTCGCAACGACTGGTAGAGCCAGTCCGTGACCGCGACGAGATTGTCCGCAAAGCCGCGGGTGTAATTCAACGTTTCTTGGAACGCCTTGGCGGCTCCCTCATAGTCGGCGATGAAATAGCGGGCCACGCCGAGGTGATACCAGACGTTGAAGCCGGTGGTCGTCAGAGGTAGGTTTCTGCTGTTGGGCATTCCGTCGGGCTCGATCTCGTCGGGCGTCCCACGGATGAGAACGGCGGCTTTCTCCAAATCGACGATGGCCTTGTCGAATTCACGCACGCTGATGTAACGGTGACCACGATGGCGGTAAAAGGGCGCATAGTCCGGGTGTCGTTCGATGCCGCGGGTGAACACGTCGATTGCTTCGCGCATTCTCCATAGATAGCCGAGGCGACGACCGAGCCAGACGGTTTTGACAGGATCGTTGGGATCGGTGGCGAATTGGTCCCGCGCGGCGGCGAGCTCGGCCTCGAGGCGGGTGGTATCCTCCGAAGGGCTGGCAGCGTAGAGCGGCTTTTCCAGCAAGGACATCGCTTCGGGCCTGCTTCGTAACGAAGTCGAATCGGCCTCACTTCTTGAGGCGCGATCGGCCGCGGCGCGTGGCTCCTGTACCGCTGAACGCGGAGCACAACCAAGCGTCGTCAACCCGACGGCCGCCATCAGAAGAGCAACGTACACAGTCCCCACCGTGAACCAACAATTTCCGCGGATTCGTCCGTTCCTGACCATTTCCATTCAACCTCCGTGCTCGCCGAGCACGACCCATCCTACCGGCGAAGGAAACCGGACGAAATACCAACGGAACAGGGGCGGGCGAAGGATTCCGATAAACCCGTTGATGAATCGGGGTTGGTTTGTTGAGCGGAAACAATGGGGCAAACCGTGGATATGGCTTTCTGCCGTCGTGTGTCTTTCAGGTTGCGGCACGCCGGTCCCGCCTGAAATCGAGCCGAATGGTGCATTGACGACGGACATTGGAGCCTCCGCCGCCGATAACGAATTTCACTTCGAAGAGGATTCCGATCCGATTCTGAGCCGGCGGGCATTCGTGGAAACGGAACTTCTCGTGCAACCCTATCCGGGCGCAGCAGGCGCGGCGCTCAGCCAGGCCTTTGCCGCCGCGGAAGCTGAGGCCGTGGCGGAGCTCGCCGACATCGGGCTGACGGTTTTGAAAGTCCCTAAAGGCAAGCTCCACGCCGTGGCGGGCGAACTGATCCAAACCGGCTTGATCGAGTCCGTGGCAAAGAATTACGTCTATGAGGTGGGCCGAATTCCCAACGATTCGGAGTTTCTTCGACAGACCCATCTCGCGTACATTGCAGCACCCGAGGCCTGGGATGTCAGCGTGGGAAGTGCGTCGATCGTGGTCGGCGTGGTCGATACCGGCGTGGACGGCACCCATCCTGATCTCGCGGGAAAACTCCTTCCGGGCTGGAACGTCTACGAGAACAACTCGAACTCGGCAGACGTGCAAGGTCATGGAACGTTGGTGGCTGGAGTCGCGGGTGCCGCGTCGAACAACATGAGAGGCGTGGCGGGTGCAGCCTGGGATTCGCCCATTCTGCCGGTGCGGGCCGCCGACGCTTCGGGAAAGTCGAACACGCGTTTCGTGTCCACGGGAATACTTTGGGCCTCTTCTCTTGGCGCAAAGGTGATCAATGTGAGCTTCGCTCCCCTGTTTGCGGACCGGGTGATCCGATCCGCCGTGGAGCAAGCCTATCTCCGCGGATGCATCGTGGTGATGAGCGCGGGCAACGCCGGCGGAACACACAGCGCAGCCGGCTATGACGAAGGACTCTTCGTGGGAGCGATCGACGTGCAGTCAAACCTGGCGTCCTTTTCCGACCGCGGGCCGTTCATTGACCTAGTGGCCCCGGGAGTGGGAGTGCTCACCACAGCGCGAGGGGGCTTGTATCAGGAGGTCGATGGTACGTCGTTTGCGTCGCCGCTCGTTGCCGGCGCGGCGGCCGTGGTGTGGTCGGTGAATTCGCGTTTGAGACCCGTAACCATTGTGGACACGCTGAAGAGAACGGCTACGGACGTCGGCGACGTGGGGGTTGACGGAGCATTTGGTTTTGGGGCAATCCATTTGTCACGCGCGGTGCGCGCAGCACAGGATGAGTTGTTTACACCGGATACGATGCCGCCCACACTATGGATCAAGACGCCCGTCTCCGGAGCAAAATTGGCGGGCAGGGCGTCGGTTTCCGTGGAAGCGCGGGACGATTTCGGAATTGCAGACGTGGTGTTGTCGATGGATGGGGCTCCCTTCGCCACGGACTCGCGGCGAGAGTATCAGTTTGTGATCGACACGTCGTATTTTGCAACCGGGAGCCACGAATTGGCATTTCAAGCGACCGATATCGATGGGAACAAGTCGCGCGTGGCCAGAGTGACGGTTTCTTTCGAGAAAAGCTCGACGGGAGCAGGCGCTTCGCCGTCCACGATCGCGTTCACATCGCCATCCGCGGGGTCGGCGGTTTCGGGAGACGTGCTGGTTCAGGCGTCATTGCGGGATTCGGATGGACTATCGAACGTGGAATGGCTGGTCGACGGCGCAGCCGTGTTTGCGAGTCCGATCAGCGGAACGTACTCGGGAGTCAGCTATCTTTGGCGAACGGGGGAGCTGAGCCGCGGGGCTCACACGATCTCGTTGGCGGTGACCGATGCGGTGGGGAACCGGACTACGGGAAGGTTGGAGGTGAGTAAGAGGTAACGTGAAGGAGTTACGAATTACGATCACCTGTAGTGTCTCTCTTCAAGGTGGCGCGGACGCCAGCTTGGTGAGTAGTGCGCCGAGATCTGCGCGATCCAAAGGCGAAAGCACTTTGTGCTGTTCGTCGATTCGCCTTGCCTCCTCGAGGCGAGTGCGAGCGTCGTCGCGTTGATCCAGTTGCAGCAGCGAGCGGCCCAAGTGCAACAACACCTGGGCGCGCGTGAACGAAGATTGTCCACCCAATCCCAGGCACCGTTCAAAATCCGGTTTTGCGTCAGCAGGCCGGTTCAGGGTATGAAGGATCACGCCGCGGGTGTCGAGAAGATAAACGTCTTCGGGAAATCTTCGGACTCCTTTTTCAGCCAGCGCTAGGGCTTCCTCCGCGTTTCCGTTCTCCACGGCGAGGATCCACGCAAGGTTGTTCAGAGCGCGAGGGTGATAGGGTTCGAGGGTCAATACGCGGCGATAGGCCTCGATGGAGCCTGGAAGATCTCCCAATGAATGTCGAGTCTGAGCGAGACCAAGGTGTTCGTCGGCCCGATGGTTCCGCTGTTCGACCAGGGCGGTAAAGATGCGTTCCGCACGGGCGATGAAGTTCTTCTCACCGGAAGCGGCCAACAGAAACGCCGCTGCCTTGCGGATGTTCGGCGCATTGGCAACTTTAGAGTCGGTTCCGTCGGCGAGGGCGACAATATCGTCGAAGCGGCGTTGGGCCGCGGCGAGCTCCATGCGGGCGACCAAAAGAGCGGGACTGTCCGGCGCATGATTTCGGGCGTCGCCGAGGCATTCCCCTGCGGCGGCGAAATCGGCTTTCGCTCGGTAAAACTCGGCCAGGGCGATCAGAATCGGTACGCTTCGACCTCCGGGTTTTGAACGTCGGAAAGTCTCCAACTCGCTGATCGCTTCTTCGCGGTGCCCGGTCGCGTCGAGCCAACGTGCCCGAGCCAAATGTGCGAAATCATTGTCCGGGTCGGTTCGGAAAGCTTCCGCCAAGTGACGCTCGGATTCCGGAAAGTTCTTGCCGCGCAGGGCCACGTCCGCAAGCAACACCCGCGTGCGCACGAGCCGATTCCGCGTCAGGCGATCCGCGGGCTCCATTCGAAGGCGCTCAGAATCCTCCTCGCTCAACAGGCGGGCCATCTCGTCGGCCAGCTTGTCGTTTCCGCGATCGGCCTCAAAGGCAGCCCGAAGGAATAGAAGATCGGGGTTGTCCGGACAGGAAGCCAGGGCACGGATCAGCGAATCGTCCACGGCGGCAAGACCTTCGAGCGCGGCCGCGGTTTCGATGCGCAGGAGGTGGGCCTTGGCGAATTTCGGTTCGGCGGATACGGCGCGATCGAGAAACAAAATGGCTTTTGCCGCAGCCTTGTCATTCGCTTCGCGTAGCGAGAACTCGGCGGCCAGAACGAGCCATTCGGCATTGTTGGGCTGTTCCGAAATCAAGTTCTCGATGAGCGCCTTCCCGCGCTCCACTTCACCTGAATCGGGAGCGTGAAGGAGCGCTTGGGCGAGCCGCCCACGAAGTCGGAGGTCGTTTGGCTTTGAACGCAAGGCCGCTTCAAATGCCCGCGAGGAATCCGGCCATCGCCCTTGATCCTGATAAAACCTTCCCAAGGCGTCGTGCGCGGCGGTTGTGCCCGGTTCGAGTTCGCAGGCGGCTTTGAGGTCGGCCTCGGCGTCGTCGAATCTCTGAATCGACGCGAGGAATCCGGCCCGAAGGATTCTCGAATCGGCGTCCTTATTCTGCTGAATCCGCGCGTCCAGTAGCTTCAGCGCCTCGTCGACTCGTCCCATCGCGCGGAGTGCCGCGACCCTTGTTGCCGGCAGACCGGGCGCGGTGCGATCGTTCGATTCAGCCTGGTCGAGCAATTCGAGAACCTGTTTCGTGCCGCCGTCGCGCTTGAGGATCAAACGAGCCAGGAGTATTCGAAGGTCCGCGTCACGCGGCTCGTCTGCTATCCGCTGACGGAGATCGTCGATGGCCGTGTCCAGGTCGCCGCGACCAAGGGCGAGACTCAGGCGGTGTTCCTTCAACCGCGGCGATCCAACCGGGAAGCGTCTCAGAACCTGCTCGGCCTCGTCGAATCGTTTTTGCCGTTCCAACAAGAGGACAAGCTGTGACGGAACCTCCCCGGGCAATGAGTTCGCATCGATGTAACGGCGATAGGTGATTTCAGCCTGGTCGCGCCGGTCCAGCTTTTCGTACATCCTCCCGAGGACGACGACGGGAGCGGACCAGACCGGATCGTTGCGAACGCACTCGGTGAGAAGCTGTTCGATTTCCAACTCCCGGTTCTTTGAAAAATCACCACGGAGCCACAGCCTCGCTTGTTCGTGACGCCAATGCGTTCCTCGAGGCTCCCCTTCCAACTTTTTGAGATCATTAATCAGAAACTGGGAAGCGGCTGCATCCTCCTGAATGGCAGGCAGGGCGAGCAATGCCAGGCAAGGACGAACATCGAGCGGCGCATCGGCTTTCCATCCTCGAAAAACCTCCGCTGCCAGAACTCGTGCGTTCGCGTCCCGGCTGGAGCGAGCCAATTCGGCCGCGGCCGCAACGCGTTCATTGCCGTGAAGCCCTCTTGCCGCGTCGGTCAGAATCTGAAGCGATGCAACAGTGTCGCCTTCTGTCTCGAGCAGTTCCGCCAACCGCAATCTCGGCTGGGCGACGCTTGGGTGTCGAAGGATCGATTGGCGGGCGCGAGCAATCGCCTCCTGAGGTCGATCCATTTTGGTCAAGAGATTGACCAGGGCGACGTCCACTTCGGAATCGGGGTCACATTCGATCAAGGCCTTTTCGAGCGTCGCCAGAGCTTCGTCCGGGCGCTGGCGACGAAACTCGATGCCGGCCTGAAGCAGACGGAGTTGGGTTGCTCGCGGGTGAATAGCGATGAGTGCGATTACGTCTTGTTCGACGGCAATCAGCTCGGCGGACGGTTGGGGCGATCCGGCGGCCAGTTTCGTGCGAGCCTCCAGCACCAATACGGCGGCGGCGAAGTTTTCGGGATTCTCTTTTAGGGCCCGGGCTCCCCACTGCTGAGCCTGACGCCAATCCACGCCGCGCAGACTGGTTGCGAAAGCGAGCAGCGCTTCGCCGTCGGAGGGGGAGGTCCGCACATAGTCTTGCAGGACTTTTCGAGCGCGCCGCGTCTGACCCGTGGCGTCCAGGGCTTTCCAAAGGATTTTCTGGGCACGTGCGGGAGGGGATTGGATCGTAAACGTCTCATCCAGAACACGAATGACTTCGAGGTGCTGCTCTTGGGCGCCGGCGACCATGGCGGTAAGTAAGGCGGATTGTCGGCGGAGTTGATCGGGAGTATCCGCTCTTTCATGGATCGAAAGACGGAATTCATCGGCCAACGCCCGCGAGTCGTCCAGCCTTCCGGCGGAGAGGTACAAGTCCACGGCCATGGGAATAAAAGCCAGTCGTCGAGGTCCGGACAGCTTCCTCAACGATTCCTCGGCCGCGGCGGAACCGGTCTCCGAGTTCCCTCGTTTCAGAGCCAGTTTTCCGGCCGTAGTACCGGAGACGTAGGCCCACGCTTCGGGATCGATGTCGAATCGCGCGAGGGTCTCCTCCGCGACCGTTCCGAGTCGGCTCAACGACGCGGCCGCTTTGTGGGGTTCATCGAGGGCGAGCCATTCGTCGGCCACGCCCAGTCCGACGGTGGGGTCATCACCGAAAAGGCTTTCCGCGGCAAGAAGATCCTCGCTCGCGGCGGTCGCGTCGTTCGCAAAGTTTCTGCGGAACCGCGCCCGTTGCAGACGGGCTTCGGCGGATGCTGGAAAGTACTCTACCGCTTGGTCCAGAATCGCCGCGGCCTGGGCGCGTGCGTCCTCGGAATGGTTCTGCACGGTCAAGCCGGCGAGCAGCCCAAACGCCTGAACTCTGACGCGCTGTGCGTCCTGATCGTCGAGCGAGGACTGAGTCAACTTTCTCAGCACCTCGGACGCGGCGTCGGAATCGCGCTGAGCAACCAAGGACTTGGCCAGCCACAATTGAGCGGTGGGATCGTCGGGAGCGGATTCGAGCCGTCGCCGGCATACATAGGCCGCCTCGTGGTGCTGACCCACGGCCGAGTAAAGCTTGACCAATTCCCTCCAGGCTTTCGCATCCGCCGGCGCCTGTCGAAACACTCGCCGAAAAGCGGCGATCGCGGCACTGATTTTTTCCGCCTGCATCGGTCGAACCCGGAGGTTGGCTTCCGCGTACCGCGTCAGGATTTCAAGATCATCGGGATTGTTGGATAGGTATTTGGAGAATTGCCGCGACGCTTCTACATAGTCGGACCGTTGTTGGGCGGCATGACCCTCGGCCAGGGCGGTATCGGCCATCAGCTTTTTCCGGAAGCGATGGCCGAACAGCACGCCCGCGCAGAGAATGCCAAGACCGACGGTCAGGATGACGAGATATCGAACGTTAATGCGAGCAGGACGTATATTCGACATCATGGTCACTCCGCGTGATTGGCTGCAAATCGCCGTAACGGCGCGCTTCCGGCGTGGGCGGCGATCGCAATCCATGAGAACCCCCGCGGTGTTGTCCGCCCACGCGCCACGCGACAACAAACCTCGAAGTGTATCGACGGAGTGTTTCTCTGACTGGACCGCGAGGGCGACGACTTCTCGGACCGCCGCGTTGCCGATGGGAAGACCTCGCAGCGAAGTGCGTGCAGAGCAAACGCCCCTCGCCGTAACCTGCTACGACGAGGGGCGCACCTTGAAAGCCGAGGAAACCGGGCGATTCGAACGCTATGCCATTCGCCGGCGCATCAAACCCGTGAAACCCATTCCCAACAAACCGAGGAGCATGGCTCCGGGCGCGGGAACCACCGCCAACCGCTTATCCTTGCTGATGTTTTCGGAATCTCCCGGGCTTAGAACGAAGTCCCACTGGAACGCCCAAGTAAGATCGGCCGGGCCGAGAACTTCGTCGTTGTCGTTGAGAGTCGTGATGGAATCATCGTTCAAAGAGTCGCGTGTCGTGCTGAACACGCCGGCCTCATAGTGGTCGGCGGCCGGCGTCACCACGGTCTCGTGCACGACGACTCCGTCGCCCATCTGACTGGCGCCCAATCCACCGACGAACTCGCCGATGCGGACACGGGTATCGGTTACCGTTCCGTTCAGGTCGGCATCGTTGTACTGAAAAAAGCTCAACGAAAGGGGGTTGCGCCCCGTGTTACGGACGAGGATCTGCTCGCCAATGTCCGAGACTCCGCTGCCGGGAAGTCCGCCCTGCAGGCTGAATCGAAAGTCGATCGCGAAGCCCTCGCCGGCATAGCGGAGGAAAAGGAAATCGGCCAACTGATCGCCGTCCGTATCGGTGACGATGTCCTTGACGAGGCTGAGCGTGTCCACCGGCGCCTCATGATCCATTTCGCCGGTCCGGAACCAGAACCACTGCTGATGCATGTGGTCCACGCCGTCGACGACCCAATCAAACATACCGTTGGCGTGCCCCGCGTCGGGATCGTAGTCGGTATCAAAACGAATCACGGAGTTGCCGTTTTCCAACTCGCGAATCGCAGCGCCCGATGGCGCGGCCAGCCCCGCGAGCACTCCCGTTGCGGCTGACGCCGCAAGCCAGATTGCCCTCGACTTGTTCATCCATCACCCCTCTCTTGTTTGCGCGTCGCCGTCGGACCTGTATGCGGCGCCCATGTTCTTGCATTCACGACGTTGGGCGTTTCCCAGGGAATCACCCTTATCCAAGCGTACGCGCCCGGCTGCGGCGAGTCAAAACATTCACGGAAGCGATCGCAGGTCCGATGTTGCCACGAGGCCGAAAACGCTTCAGCCCGGCCAACGTCGTCTTCATCGCGTTATCGATCCGGACCGTATACTCCGCGGCCACGCGGCGTTATCGGAAACGGTCAGGAACGAGAGAACCTTCAAGAGTCCGAGTAAGAGAATCACGGCCAGCGGCATCATCGTCCAGCCGGCGAAATCATGAAAGAATCGCTCGGCATGGCGGGCTTCGACACAAAGGAACAGCAGCGCGGTAACCGCCAAACGGGCAAGATTGCACCCAATGGCGACGGGAATGGCGGCGAGCAGCAGAACGATCTTGTGCCAGCGCGGCCTGGCCACGATGTAGGCCAGCACCACATCCACGACCACAAAGGCGGTGAGCATGCGCAGGCCGCTGCATGCTTCCGCCACCGCGATGGGAACCCGATCGTTCAGCATCAGCACGTGCCCCTCGCGTGCCACGGAAACGCCCAAGATTTCCAGGATGACGACCGCGCCCGCCGCGGCCAGGCCTTGCAACGGTCCGGCGATCTCATTGTGAAGTCGCCCGGGCAAGGGGACCATCAGGAACAGAAACAGAAGAACCCACTTCGTGCTCCACACACACCGGCGTCCGGCAAGCAGCCACACCAGTCCCACCCCGGCCACAATCAACGAATATCTCTCGGCGGATTCGTACAGATAGAACAAGCCGAACGCGCGCAGCATTTGCGAAAGTAGCAGAACTCCCAGTCCGATCCAGTCCACCCGCGGGGGAACACGCCGCAGATTCGCACGGTCGTGCCACAGCATGTACAGGGCGGCGAATGGAACCAACTGACCGACGGAGTAATCGGGGTCGTTGCCCCATTCCTTTATCAGGCCGGCAAGGATCGCTGAATAGGACCACGCCAGTGCCGCGGCGACGGCGAGGACAACAACGACGGCGGAGGTAAAACGACCTTGCTTTACCGATTCGAGGTTCGGCGAGGAAGAGGCGATGGATTTCGCTCTCGCGGGTGCCGGAGCGCACTGGGCGGGGGACTCACTGGAGACGGTGCGTGTGCTCACTCGGCAAGCCTCGCCATCGCGGCGGACAATTCCGCTTCAATGGACACAGCCGCGAGGGCGGCGAATTCCAAGACGAGTTTGTCCGTGACCGGCGATCGTTCGTCGCACGAGATCGAAACCTGGATCTGCGCCGAGTACTTCGTTCGCGTGGAAGAACGCCACCATGAAGAGCGCAATACGGAAAGATCCGCACACCTCTCTCCATTGACAATGTAATAATGCAACACGGTAATTCCGGCCGCCTGCAATGCGCCGCGGCGGAATCCGTGAAGAACGGCCTCGCGCTCCACTCCGTCGGTGGCGACAAAACGGACCTTCTCGCGGCGCTCCAGGGTCCATCCGGCGGATGGATAACAGACCTCCGGCCGGTGCGGCGCGAGGTCGCGGAGCTTCACGCCCGCGGCGATGTAAAGCGAAACACTCTCCGAAACACCGGGCTGCGCATACAACCGATTTAGATGGTCATCGGTATCGGTCGCCCGGATGATCCGCGGATCGAGGGGGACATCACGACCGGTCCAAGAACCGAAGTTCATCGGCAGCACGTTCAGAGTACCACGAGGAATGGCGTGGTTGTGGACAACCCCCAGCCTTGCATCGGCTACGCGAACGGCGAGGCCGGAAGCCAACAGTACTCCGACGGAAGCGCCTGTCGCGGAACACCAGGAGCCGATCGTTCGGTTCAACGGCTCTCCGCTTCCTTTCCTTTTCGGCCGTCATACATCTACGCGGTCCGAGTTCCCAGGGGAATGAAAACTACAACGCTTTCGTTCTCATCGGCGAACCAGGAGTGGCGCACCAGAGTCGGAGATCGTCGCACCGACGGAAAGGCTGCCGGCGACCCTGCGAGTCATTCTCGGACGAGACCGGTCCACCCGCATTCGCCAATTGACTATTGGTTCCTTCACGTGTTTGGATTGGCCCAGCTCTAGTCTTCGCCGTCGAGACACCGATACCCGATTTCGACACGGCAAGACGGTCTCTTCCGTTTCTCTTTCGGGTGCCGTGCGTGTCAGCCGACGAATAGTTGTTGGGTCGCGGTTTTCCAGGGTTCGGTAATGTATTGAGCCTTATGGGAACCGGGGAAACGTCCGGCTTGGTCGGCCTGAAATGCCTCCCCCGGGCGGACCGTTTCCCTGCAATTGCGCGGATCGGAAAGAGGAACACACTATGTCAACTGCACGTCAGCGGGCTTCGCGGGTTCCAACGGCCACTCACCACGCGCCGGTGAAGTTCCAGTTCTCGCACCATGATGGCCCGCTCCCGACGCCGCCGCAGAAGCCCTTCCCCCAGCGACGCAAGGCGTCAACCACGATTGCCGCGTCGCTCACGTCGCTCTTGCTTGCTTACGGATGCTCCGTTCGCTCCGCGAGACCCGTTGAGCATTTCCCCCAGCCCGTACTCACCGCAACGGCGGGAGCGGTCCCAACCGGTGCATCGCGCTCGATCGTGGATTCCCAAGTCGTCGAAACTGGTCTCACGGAGGTGCCGTTTCAGCCTGAATCACACCACGGCGACACGGAAGAAGAGCCGGGACCGGGGCCGCTTGCGGAGCCATTCTCACATCGTGATGCCGCGCGAAATGCCGGCGACCGCGATTCGTCGCTAGGCAAACTAGGGATGGCCAAACTGGTCGGGCATGTCACCGATGGCGACGGTCGGCCCATGCCCGGCATCCCGTTGCAGTGGACCGCCAACGGTACAGTCGAGGAGCCTTCAATTGAGGCGACCGTGGGGGTCGATGGTTACTATGCCGTCGCGGTTCCGTTGGAGTGGGAGGGTACCGCCCAGCTCGGCCCGGACCATCGACTTGATCGCATCTCCGCGGGAACTGTCCATATTACCGATCGCCTCATGGAGATCGATCTCATTGTGCACCGCAATTACTATGTATCGCCTCAAGGTAGCGACGGCGGCCCGGGCGGACTTCACACGCCGTTTCGGACGATCCAAGAAGCAGCGTCGCGGGCGGGCCCGGGAGATACGATCTATCTTCGCGGAGGCCGGTACGACCTGAGCAACGATCCGGCGTATCGTCTGCACGTCATCGCATTTCGTTCGTCCGGGGAGCCGGGAAGGCCCATCACGCTCGAGGCCTTCGGCGATGAGGATGTCACCATCTCAACTCGTGAATCCAAGCCGGTATTTGATTTTACGGACATCTGGAATCATGCCACCGGGGGCTTCGGGCACTTCGTGTTTCGCAAACTGCACATCACAGGCGGGCGCTACGGGTGGATGTTTCGGCCGCCCGCGCCGCAAGGGTGGTCGCCCGGTAGCGGAACGCTCGACGATCTCCTCGCCGCTCAGATTCACGACATTCTCATCGAAGACTGCGAGGTCGACGGTCGCGGGGGGATGGAAGCTGCAATCTACGCTCGCAACGCCGGGGTGCGCGACCTCACCGTTCGTCGGTGCTCCTTCCACCACACGATCGGCACCGAAGGAACCGTGGATATCGGAGAATGGGGCGACGCTCATCCCGCGCACGCTATTCCGCGGAGCGCCAGCCGCGGGCTGCTTTTTGAGGACTGCCAGTTTCATCAATCGCAACATCAGCAATCCAGCGGGATCGTTTTTCAACCTTGCGTGTACGACGTCACATTGCGTCGCTGCACGGCGTGGAACAACGGCAAATATGGCTTCGCGTGCAAAGGGTCGGGGTCGTTTCGGCTGGACCGCTGCGCTGCCTGGGGCAACGACTCCACGCAGATGTATTGCCGGGGATTCGGCGGCGACTCGGGTGCGGCCCGAACCAGCCATCCCAATGACTTCCTGATCACCAACTGTGTCTTCATCGCCCCTGCGGACCAGCGCGGAGGGGCGGCGCTCAATTGGCGGGAGAACGCGAGCCTACGCATCTATCACTGTACTCTCGTGGGGCTTCGCGACACTGCGCACCAATCGGCGGGCGGCTTCGCCCTTCAGCTCGGCCATCATCATCTTCTCCCCTCGACCGCGATCATGGTCAATTCGATTGTCGCGGGCTATTGCGATGCACCGGCGGTTCGATTCCACGCACCGGGAGGCGTTGCCTTCCTGATCAACACGCGTTACGAGGCGGCGAGCAACTTGTTCTACTCCGAAGCTGCCACCAAGTTCAGAGTGCAGGCCCTCAACATGACAGCATTCGAGGAATGGCAGGCGTACTGGCGTCGGGGCCAACGGGACGGCGACGATGCCGCGAACGGGCCTCGCGCAACGGACGCGGACGCTGCCAGTATCTTTTCCGCGCCGGGTTTCCACCGTGCCGAATCGCGGCGAGCACCGCTTCGCAAACACTGGCCGGACGATTTTCTCGGCTCGGAAATGGATGTGCGCATAGTGCCGTCATCGCCCGCGGCCGGCCTGGGCAAGAATCTCTCGGAACTCGGCATTTCCGAGCTCGGGGTGGATTATTTGGGCCATTCGCGGCCCATCGAAGGACCATGGACGGCGGGAGCGTTTGAACCGTCGTTCCCCTCGGCGATCGACGCCCCGCGGAACTCCGCAGAACCTTGATACCCCGTTCGACGCGCTCCGGTCCTCACTGCGTTGTGATCTTGTGCCGTTGCGCGATGCGCACTCGCCGCGGGCCACCCGGTACGATCCGCCGCGTCATCACCGCCGACCAGTTCCCTCTCAAGCGCACTGACACAACGGGCGATCGAATGATTGCGCGAATACCAATTCCTCGCGCGGACCCCACAGTCCTCCAACCTCTTCGGTGATTCCGCGAGCGATAATAACGAGGCGCGCAACTCAGCGAACGTGCGTCCCACCATGCCGAGTCCTTCCGACTCAATGGTTTGGTCAGGGTCAACGGTCGAGACGGTGGGAACTCCGCGGGCCCAGGCTTCGAGAAATGTGTTGGGGAAGCCTTCCGCCGAGGACGTGCACACCAGCAGCGCCGACCCCTCATAGAACTCGCCCATTCGATCGAGGGGGATCCATCCGTGCTGCACCACATTCGGGATCTGCGCGGCGCGCCGCACGAGCGGATCAGCGTACGGGTCTCCGGGCTTGCCGCCGCCGACGAAATCAAATCGAAGTTTCGGGCAGGACTCCGCGAGATCGAGAAACCAATCCGGGCGCTTTTTTGGAGAGAGGCGGCCGACCCATAAGATTCGCTGGGGTCCTTGGTCACGAGGGCGAACCAATCTTTTCACTCCCGGGTACGGGTCGGGTGTACAGTTACGGATCACGGTGGAGGAAACGCCGAAGTGGTGGCCCAGAGCCGCGGCCTGGCCGCGAGTTTGGCAGATGATTTTCCGCGCCATGCGAAGTCCGGCCCGATAGAGAATCCGTTCACCCAGGGACCGCAAATCAGGCAGGGCGGCGATGCAGTTTGTATCGGAGGCCGTGGCAAAAACGAATTTCTTACGCTTCCATTGGCACCACAGCGCTGCCAACCCCGTTTCGCTTCCCGCGGCGCGCTGATAATAAATATCGGCATCGGCCCGCTCCATGGCCCGCCACAGCGCACGCCACTTCGACCATGTTCGTAGTGGCCGACAACGTGACTTTTTCCTTGCGCAGAACTTCCAGATCGTCACGCCTTGGTGCACGACACCGTCGGCCTGACCCATGTCGAGAGTCACGGCCGAGACGTGCCAACCGCGGCGGGCAAGTTCCCTGGAAACGATGACCTGCTGGACTTCGGCACCACCACCGGGCGGCAGGTCGGCTCTTCCGCTCAACGCCGCGTAGGCATGGGGCGCCACGAAACAAATCCGCATTCACGGGCTCTCCGTAAAGCACTCGAGGACGGCTGAAACATCATGTCGATTGCCGGGTCGCATCGCCGGCTCGTTTGCCAGGCGGTGCCCACACCAACCGGCATCGTCGTCCCATTTGCAGTTTTATTCCCGCGGGGACGGCCCACACCCAATAGGTGACACCGGTAACGACGGCGCCGCCCAAGAGCCCCACGGCCACTTGCTGCCCGGCATGGTCTCCGCATAGGTTTTTCGATAGCAGAAGCCATGCGACCAGCGGCGCCGAGAGCAGGAATGGCGCCGGGACGGCCTTTTTCATGTACTCCCGCACATCAAGTTTTGTGACTCGGCAAGCATACACCGTTGCCATTACACCTGAACCCAGGGCGATGGCCGCGGAGGCCGCCGCCGCCGCTCCAATCGGTCCCCATCCCCAAAGCCCGCACCCAAGGGCCGCGACGACGGTCGCCGCGATGGCGGACCCCACTTCGAGCAACGCCGGCCGCCCGTGTCTACCCATTCCTTCCAGAATGGCACCCGGACCCAATTGCGAAATCGCAACCAGGTGCCCCAGCGCCAAAACTGCCAGGAGGCCCGGAGCGGAATAGTCCGGCCCCATCCAGACGGTGACCAGCGGACCTCCCAACAGTATTAATATGAACATCAGCGGCGCGGTGACCAGCATTCCCCATCGCCCCGACTCCATCATGAGTCTACGCAGCCCTTCCTCATCGTTGCGCGCGTCCCGCTCGCCCGCTGACGGAATAAACACCTGTGCGAACTGCTTCACAAACTTCATCGCCTGCAAAACGAGATTCCGCTGCCGTTGATACACGGCCAGGACGGCCGGACCGAAGAAGACCGCCACAAGAATGCTGTTCACGTGATAGAGAACCGCGCGGGCCACGGCCCGGGTCATCGATTTCCCGCCGAACGAGAGAACCTTCCGGAACATTGGCCGGGAAAGCTCCCTCGGTGAGATGCGAAACCGCGGGCACAGGCGAAACGCAACGGCGATTTCCGCGATCCCGCACGCTATTTCCCCGACGAAAACCGCGGCCGCCAGGGCCACCAACCCGAAACCGCAATAAAGGAGCAAACCCATCGCGACCAGAACGCCGAGATCCTTCGCCCCTCGAATGGCATTGAGCAGGTCAAATCGATTGTGGCCGGTGAGGATGGAGTTAAACACCGCAAAGGGCATCTCCACGGCCGCGGCCAGTCCCAAAAGCAACACCACGATCCGCGCCGTTCCGAGAAGACTGGGATCCATCGAGCCGAACCACCGGGGAAGCCATTCGGCGACGATTCCTGTCGCGGCAGACGCCAACAGGGCGCTTGCGGTCAGCAGGACAAGGCAACAGTTGATACTTCCGTTGAGTGCTTTCCAATCCTCCAGGGCGCGATATCGGCTGACAAATCGGTTCACCGCGCCCGATGCGCCCATCTTCAGGAACGAGACGAAGAACAACAAGGACCACCCCAGGTCCCAGATTCCAAGAAGTTCACGTCCCTGGTGCTGTGCGATCCAGCGGGGTACGAGAAAGCCGGACAGAATAACCAAGACGTGCCACGCCCAGTTGGTCATCACATTGGCAAGCAGATTTCCCCCTGGGCCTTCAACCGGCTTCTGAGGATGGATCGGGTTTTCAGCGTTCAGGGTTTGAAGAAGACGCTCTGTCATGAGTATGCAAACTCCCGGTTCACGGCGCCGGCCACGGTCTCAAACACCCCAAGTTCCTTCGATGACATCCGCGTGCGCCATTCTTCGTTCAGCTTGATCTCGGTGACGGGCGTGAGGCGCATTCGATTGCCCAGTATGTGATGATCCGCGCGGCCAATGGACCCGACGACCGACGCAGCCTCAAGGCCCCAGGAATCCGTCAGTCGGCGCAGCGTTGATTCCGGGGCCGTGCAGAAATCTTCGTATCGGAGCGGATGATAGGACTCCACGGCGCCGCCATCCTGAAGGAGGGAGATTTGCAAATGGGTGCGCTTCCACTCGAGGGCGGCGCTCTCTGCGAATACGCCCTCGTTCTTCATGGCCGAATACACGACGGCCCGGCCATCACGAATAAGGTGCACCAGGCGGATGCGGAAGTCTCCCGTTTCAGCAAGGTGCTTCACGCGAACGGGATCCTTTGATGCGTCCACAAAAAGGCTTGCACCTTTCATGTCCATCACTTCGCGCATCAACGTGCGGTTTAGTGACGCGATCGCGGGCCAAGAGGTGCGCGAACGCGGATGCGCGGTCAACACCGCCCCTCGGACGGCCTCGAACAAGGGTCCTCGCAACCTCGCTCGCGCGGCGCGATCCATCAACGGCCGGTCGCGGAAGCGAAAGTCCGTGCCTGGACGATGTAGGTCGAAGGGCTCGCCCCTGGCTTCGATTCGTTGTACGACTTCGTCCCAAAACACGCATTCCCGCAGCAGCGCCCCGCACGAGCACCGATAGGTATCCAGGTCAATGTCTCCCCATTTCAGCTCTCCCACCGTCGCGATCCGTGGGTGCGCATTGAGCGCGAACGTCAGCAGCGTTGACCCGGAAAAGCTCGGCGACGCAATGTAAGCCAGGTCGATCATGGTCTTGTGAGCACCTCCCGAAGTGGCGAGGGCCATCGTCGGCTTTGCCGCAATGCTCGTGGGTTTCTCGCGAATTCACGCGCGGGCATCGCCATATAACAACGCAGCGCGACTCCCCAAACACTCAAATACGGCAGGGAGCTTTGCGATGGAAAGAAGCTCGAACCGGTGAGTCCCGCGGTCAACTCGGCGACCAGCGCCCCGATCGCAAGTCCGCCGAGCACATTGACGAATCGGTCATCAGCCGTTCGCAAAAGCCGAACACCCGCTACGAACATTCCGACCGCACAGGCCAGGCAGCTTGCAAGGCCGATGATCCCTGCGTCGATAAGGACTTCCAGATAAGAACTATGAGGATGGCTGGGGACGAGTTTTTCCCTGGAGAGAATCTCGTCAAAGCAATCGGTCCGCAGGATTGCGTAGCGCCCGTAGCCGTAAAGCGGCGACTTGGTGAACTGCTCGAAGGCGGGCGGCCAAATGTTGGTGAGGCGCCCCGCGGAAATCTCGTCCCACGAGTGCTCGGAGCCGGCCACGTCCACCCCCATGAGAGCACGCTCGCGAATCCCGGGGGCGACCACGATCGCCGCGGCCGCGGTCAGCGGAACCGCGAGAAGAAACCACCGCCAACGGAGGGCTCCCAAAACGAGACCAACCGCGCAAAACGCGGCGAAACCCGCGCGGGATTTCAAGGCGACAAACGGCGGCAGCACCGCTGCGAGAATCGCGGCCCAGATCATTCGCGCGGGTAGGCGCTCCCACAAAACGATCAGCAATGCGCCTCCCCACAGAACGAACGCGAACAGTTCAGCCAGATCGTTGGCAAAGAGGCCCACCAATTTGTCGGTCAGCCGCCGGGCGTCGTCGAAGCCCATCGTGAAGACGGCCAGCTTCATCGACTTGAAGAGCATGAGCGCATAGAGAATTCCACTTCCGACCGCGGTGAACACGGCCAGGCGGGCGGCCGCGCGATCGCGGGCTCCTTCGAAGAAAAGGAAGCCCACCCAAAGGTACTTCAACGGATTAATGATCGTGTTGACGATCACATTGGAAGAAGTGAGCCGGCCCGCATAGTCTCCGCGAAAGGACTCTACATCCATGGCGGCAACGATGCCCGTGACCACAATCAATCCGACAAAGGCCCCGGAAAGCAGGGCAGCGCTTCTGGAAAACCGCACGTGTGTGTCCTTGCCTTTGCGGTTTACCCACCAGGATAGCGTGATCAGGGCTAACAGGATATTCCAGGGATTGAGACCCTGGATGCCGAGCATGTTGCCGGGCATGCTGGGGTGCTGAGTGAAAACGGCGAGCAATACCAGACCGCAGAGCGCCACGAACCAGTGCCGAATCGATGTCACGGCAATGGCAAGAACTAAGAGATATAGGGCTCCCAGCCGAATCATCGGTATCGCCTCGGAAGATCTCCCTGTGAATCCATCTTGCGAGCCAGGAACACAGCGGTACAGGCCAATCGCCCCGCCAGCGGTGTGTCCCGGCCCAGTCGACGCGACAGGTGCCTGGACAGCCATAGCGACGCCCGCGTCCGTCCGAGCCGTCCCCAAAGACCATAGGTGTGCAGGCGGACTTCCTCGACGATGTATCCGCCATCTTCCAGGAGTTTCCTTGCGGAGGGCACCGTCCATTGCGTGTGGGCGTATTGCGGTCGTTCCATCGATCTCACGGGACGACGGCGGAGCCGGTCCCACGTTGCAAGGGCGGTCCGTTCGAGCCACGACTCCATCCGCGAGAGAGTCCGGAACACACTGCGTTTGTTCGGAAACGAGATTGCGAGAAAGCCGCGCGGTCGTAGCGCTCCGCGGATGCCTTCCAACGCCCGTTGCGGATCGGTCAGGTACTCGAACACACCGAGGCAGGCCGCGGCGTGCAATGTGCCCATTTTGATCGGCAGATTCAGCACGTCACCGACGCAGAACCAGTCACCCGGGTTTTCCACGGCGGCCGCTTTCACCATGTGCGGCACGATGTCGATGCTGATGACCTTGGCGAGAGGTCGCGGCAATCCATGGAGCACGTTTCCCGCTCCACAGCCGATGTCCAGCACGTGGAGGCGTTCCGACGCACGGGGCAGAGCATCGCAGATCAAACTCATTGCCGACTCGCGCCGCAACTGAAGATCGAGATCGGACATACGCCTGGGGGCGCGTCGATAGCGCAATCCCCATTCGCGGCTGACCGTCTCGAAATGCCGGCAAACGGCGTGGTTTTGGTTCGTGGCATCACCCGAAGTGGACACCCCGGATGTGTCGCCCTGATCCGGTTTACTCTGAAGCGCGTTCACTTAGTCGTTCCCCCGTTCGGAAACCAAACATGCCGCGGCGTGGCGGCCCATGGATTCGGCGATCGCAAAGGTCACCTGCGTGGTGTGTACGGCGTCTTCAAATGCAATGGGGACAGTCACATTGCCGCGGACGGCTTCCAGAAACGCGGCGACCTCGGCACCGTGCCCTTTGCCCGCACCGGAGGCACGCACTCGGTGTACCTTGCCGCCGATACTCACTCTCGCCGACTTCCAATTCTCGATGGCGGCGGTGACTCCCTGTCCGAACACTTCGATGCGTTCTTTTTCGAATCCGGGATCACCGCACGATATGTAGGTTAACGTGGCAAGCGAACCGTCCGCCAGATTCAATAGGGCCGCACAGTCGTCGTTCTGTTCTCCCGGTGCCGTACCCGCGATCATCTGCGCGCGGACCTCCGTCACCCGAGAGCCGGCGAGAAACTGGATCAGGTCGACAAAATGGCAACCCTCGCTGATGATCCGCCAGCCGCCCTCGTCGGTATCCTGGTACCAGGAGTCGGCCTTGATCGCACCCGCGTTTACGCGGCAGACGATCTGTATCGGTGCCGCCCGGTTTTCAAAGTACCGGCGGACCGCCGTGCTCAGGGGGCTGAAGCGCCGATTAAACCCGGGCATGAGCACGAGGTTGGACTCACGATAGACGCCGAAGAGTTCGTCCAACTGCTCCCGGGTAAGGGCCAGCGGTTTTTCCACGAACACGTGTTTTCCCGCCCGCAGCGCGGAGGACGCGAACGAAGCATGAGTATCGTGCCGGGTGGCGATCAACACGGCCTGGGTTTCGTCGTCGCGAAGGACTTCGTCGATATCCGACGTGCAATAGTGAAAGCCATGTCGCTCGCCCGCGCTGCGTGCCGAAAGGCCGCCCGCGGAGCAGATGCCGCGTAGCCGGACAAAGGAGAGGCGCTTCAGGGCCGGAATCAACGTCCCCGTCGCGAAATTCCCCGCACCGATCAGACTGACTCCCACGGTTTCCAAACCGCGTCGAAGCACGCGCGGAGAAGTGGGGAGTTCCACTCGGCGGTGCGGAGCACAGAATTCCGGATACTCGAAGAGGATGCCCGTGGAGTGCTTGTGCGGAGCGTCGTGCAACTCCTCATAAGCAGAGGCGGCCTCGTGAATGGGAAACACCGCCGGCTCCAGCCGGCCGGGCTGGACGGCCCGAATGGCGATCAGCCGCAGGAACTCCGCCAGGTTGCGCCGCTGCGTCCAAGGGACATAGCCAACGGGATAGTCCAAACCCTTGGATTCAAAATTGCGGTCGTATCGGCCGGGACCGTAGGAACGGGACATCACCACGGACAGTTCTTTCTGATAGTAGGATCGCCAGTCCGCCTCGACCTTTACCATCCCGACGACCACGACGCGCCCGCGGTCCCTCACGACTCGTCCGGCGAAATCCATGGGGTCGGCGCTTTCCGTACTTGCGGCGACGTAGACGACATCCGGACCACGCCCGCCCGTGGCCAGACGGAGATTCTCTTCGAGGCCGGGAGTGTCGCGTGTCCAGGATTGGTCCGCACCGAGACTCGTAGCGAGGCTCACCTTCTTCGCATCCATGTCGATTCCGTAGACTTGGCATCCCGCGGCCTTGAGAATCTGCACGGCAAGCAGACCGACGAGGCCCAACCCGATCACCAGAACCGAGTCTCCGATCTGAACACGGGCCTGTCGAACTCCATGAAGGGCAATGGCCCCGACGGTTGCAAACGCAGCATCGCGAAGTTCAACCTCGTCGGGAACGCGCACGCAGAGATTGCGGGGCACGAAAATACATTCCGCATGACAGGCGATGCCTTCACCCGCACAGGCCACTCGGTCACCCACACGAAACTCGTCCAATCCGCGGCCGACCTGCTCGACAATTCCGGAAACGCTGTACCCCAGCGACGTAAGCGAATCGAGGCGCTCGCGCACTTTGTTGATCGTTTCCATCACGCCGACCTGGCGAATACTCTGAACCGCCTGGGCTACTTTGTCGGGTCGTGCCTTGGCCATGCCCAAGAAGCTCATTCTCGCCTGGTTCACTTTCATCCGCTCGGTGCCCGTGCTGACCAGCGACCACGCCGACCGAACAAGAACACCGCCGGGTCTGCACGCGGGGACAGGAACATCGGTCACTCGAAGACCACCGGTCCGATAGTTCTGAACCACCTGCTTCATGACAGGCACTCCTCCAGACGCAAACCGGCCACGTCGAGCCGCTGATCCACGTAGGTCGTCTTTCCGGATATCGTCAGACCGATGTCCTCACACATGCACAGGTCGAGGTCCAATACGCCGCCGAGCTTGGGCCTGAGTCCGTCGAGAATACGCCGCCGATCTGTGTCCTGAAACGAGGGACCGGGAACGACGCGCAACGTCGCCCGGCCGGGCTCGGTCTGGAGAAATTGAAATCGCCGCACGCCGTCAAACGTCGCGTCGTGCATGTTCAACGCGGTCCACGGAATCAACTGGCCGTCCCGGCCGACGAGAAGCTCCTGGGTTCGATGTCCGCGAATATCGCGAATCAGCACCTGCTCCCGCCCACAGGCGTGACAACGATCCGCCACATAGGTCGCATGGTCGCCGGTACGGTAGCGGATGAACGGCGTCACTGTGTTCAGAAATCCCGTTCCAACAATCTCACCGCGTTTCCCCGGTTCGGTGACGGGCTGCCCCATGGCATCGAGCAACTCAAAGTACCCATAGGTTGGAAATACATGATAGTCGGAGGAATGCTCGCATTCGGCCGCGAACACCAGCTTTTCCGTATGCCCGTACCATGAAAAACATCGGACGCCGAACGCCTTTTCGGCGCGCTCACGGTTGTGCGGATAGACGATCTCCGACCCGGCGAGTATTCCCAGGACGTTGGAGGGAGGAACCGCGCCTTTTCTAAGCAAATGCCCCGCGAGAGCATCCACAGAGGAAGGGTAGACGTGGAGATAGCACGGCCCCAGCGTGGCGAGGTCTTCCAGGTAGCCGGCAATGTTTTCTTCGGTTAAGTGAAACGTGCTGTAATAGTAGCGTCTCAGCAATGGATCGTGTTCACGACGGAGGCCGCGACCGTTCGGCGAGACGATGCGTCCGCGCAAGACGGCCTGCGGCAGATTCAGATGATACCCCGCGCGGCGCCAGGCATTGACCAGATAGGCGTATTCCACGGCCGAACGGTCGGTCCCGATGTAAAAGCGAAGCGGCCGGCCGCTCGTTCCTCCCGTGGAGGTGGTTTCCACTCCGGGCCAGTCCGGCTTCGCCGTGGACATTTCCTCCAGGTGATCTTGAACGGTCTTGCGATCGATCGTGGGAAGCCGCCTGAAATCCCCGAGGTTTTCGAGGTGCTGCGGGCGTACCCCGGCGTCATCGAACCAGCGCCGATAAAAAGGCGACACATTGTAGGCATGGCGACAAATCCTCTGAACCTGCGAAAGACCATAGGCCCTTGATTTCTCGACCCGCCACCCATCGGCCTCCTTCACAAAATCGTCCCAGCGCCGAAATCTCCGGCCGAGCGTCATCGCTTGCGGAACGAATCTGCACAGAGGCGTGAGCGCAGTCCGCAGGCTTGGCGGCAGCGATTCCCACATTTTCCAAGCGGAAGGCGTGCGGATGCTGCGTCGGCGCGGAAGGACGATGCGGGCCGGTGCATCGGCGAATCCGGGCCAGGCGCATGTCGATCGGATCGCCTCAGTCCACTTCTCGGCCACGCTGCGAACATCGCTGTATTCAACCACCTTGTCTCGCGCGGCGCGGGACAGCTCATCCCAATGACTCGGAGAGTTCAGAAGTTCAGCGATTCGATCGGCATATTCCTTCAGATGATCCGGTGCGATCAGCCGGCCATTGCGACCGCATTCCACCAGTTCACCCAGATCGCCGACACGGGCGACGACAGGAACCACGCCGGCTGCCATGGCCTCGGCCATAGCGATGGACAATCCTTCCGATTGCGAGGTAAGCACAAAAATGCGCGATCGACCCAAGATGTCCTCGACTCGCTCGACATGGCCCAGAAACTGAACGCAATCGGTCACGCACAGTTCCGCGGCCAACCTTTCCAGGTCGTCGCGCAACGGACCGTCCCCCACCATGGCCGCCCGAACCGCCCCACGCTGCTTTTTCAACTCGGCAACAATGTGGAGGAATTGGTCAACCTGTTTTACGGTGACGAGCCTGCCCACCGTCACGAGATCGAGATCGCGCTCCGCACGGGATGCTTCGAATCTTTGCGTGTCAATGCCGCCCGGGATGACGCGGACGCGACGCCCGATGCCATTGTCCTCCATAAAATTTCGGGCCTGTACCCCGCGCACAACAACCAGATCGAAGCACCGCCCCAGACGGAGCGCGAGGCGTTCCAGAAACGCCGAAGGAGATTGCAATCTGCGAAGCAGGCAGTTTTCCGATCCCGCGCCGCCACCGACAAGCTGAACGGGACCGCCGGTGGCCTGATACGCGGCGCGCCCTCCTACCATTCGTGACACAAGCAGCGCCCACAGCGCGTTGGGCAGAATATGGTATCCCATGACCAAATCGGGCGACGACTTCCACGCTTTTCCGATCGCGACGACGAGCTTCGCCCCCGAGCGGCCGCAAAGTCGCGAAAGCCACGGTGGAATCGATGCGTACTCGACGCGATCCATCCTTTGAATCGGACCGTCCACGACGGCAATGACTCGATTTACGTTGGAGGTCTCCGCCAGCGGCGCCAAATGAGAGCGGCACCAATTGCGGGTGTAGAACGTGGCGATGACCAATACGGTGTGGCCCGATCGAGTTGGCGCTTCGGTCTTTCGTCGGCAGCGTTGATGGAGGACGCCGACGGGACGCAGGAGCATCTGTGCGCTGAGCACTCCGAGATAGAGAGCGGTTAAGACAACGCGGGCCGTAACGGCTTCGCAGACCCTTGCCGCGGAGACGACGATCTTCCTGCATGCGCGGCCGATCATGCGGGCTTTTCTCCTCGACGTCTTTTGCTTTCCAGTAGGTCGGTGTAGACCTTTTCCGTTTTCCGCGCCAACGCCGCCGACGAAAACTCGCGCACGACCCATTCGCGGGCGGCCTTCCCGCGATCGCGCCTCTTTCGCGGATCGCCGAGCAGATGGCACACGCGCTCCGCCGTCTCCTGCACGTCCCCCACGTTTACGATGCACCCCACGTCGCCGCCCGGAACCAGATACGCGTTGTCGGCGACATCGGTGGCGACCACCGGAACGCCGCAGGCCATCGATTCCAAAAGAACATTGGGGGTGCCCTCCCGCGACGACGTGAGCACGGTTACATCGCAGAGGCCGTACACGTCGGGCATGTCGTTTCGCTGAGAGAGGAATCGACAGCGCGGCTCGATCCCCAGCGATCGGACCAGCTTGCGGATCTCGGCGTGATAGTCCTCCGCGCCTTGCAGGTTGTCCCGCAAGGGCTCTCCGACGACGACAAAGAAAGCGCGAGGGAATCGACGGAGGACCGTCGCGGCCACTCGGAAAAAGTCCTCGTATCGCTTCTGCGGTTTGAAATTCGCGATCATCCCCACGACCGGAGCGTCGAAGGGTATGCCCATCAGCGCGCGGAGCCGCATCCGGCCCACGGGGTGAAAGCGGTGAATATCGACGCCGTTGCGAATGACGTGGATTCGCTCCGCGGGCAGGTCTTGCGTCCGCATGTTGAATCGTTTTCCTGCCTCCGAGTTGGCGATCATCACGTCGAACCAGGAGCGGGTGAGGCGAAGGCACCACGAGTGCAGCCGCGGCCGCTGATAATCCGCGTTGCGCTCCGAGGCCACGACGGCGCAGACCCCGGCGATCCGCGCCGCCAGCCGGCCGATCATCTCCGCGTCGAAGAGGAAGCAGTGCACCAGGTCGATTTGCCGTTGCTTCATGACCCGAGCCACGCGCCACACGACGCCCGCGTTGAATCGACCTCGGCGCGGCACGATGACCAGTCGACGTTCCCAGTCGCGCAGCTCCTTGGCGAGCGGAACGTGGTTCGACAAGGAGCAGACCGTCAAATCAAATCGCTTTTCGTCGACGTGGTTGGCAAGCTGCGTGACCTGGCGTTCCGCCCCACCATGTTCCAGGCTGCTGATCAGAAGCATGATACGGGACGGAGTCGCCTGGGCCGCCCCCACGGGTGCGCGAGTGACGACGCGGTTTGAGCCGCATCGTTGGAGCGCGGGGGGCGGCGAGAGTTTCGGATCCTCGAGTTGCAGTGTCATGCAGCCGGAAGTCCTCGATCCAACGTATTCGGGCGACAACTCTTATGTCGGAGAAACACGCGGCGCGGGCGGCAGTTTTCGGGCCCACCTTTCATTGAGAACGAGAGCGACAAACAGTACGTTGGTCACGAGGTATCGCTTCCACAATCTCGTGGGTTCCTGTGCCACTCGGTAAAGCCATTCCAGTCCCAGGCTTTGCCAGAGTCGCGGGGATCGGCGAACCTTCCCCGCAAAAACGTCAAACGCCCCACCCACGCCGTGACAGACCGGCACTCCGATTCGTTCCGCCCATCGGGCCAGGAACTGCTCCTTCCTGGGGGAACTCATCGCGACGAAAAGAATGTCCGGCCTGGAACCTTGAATCGCCCGGGCGACGCGGCCTTCGTCGCACGAGCGAAAGTAACCGTGATGGCTGCCGGCGATGATCACTCCGGGATGTTCACGGCGCACTCTGGCCAGTGTCGCCGACAGCACCTCTTGTGTGGCACCCAGAAAATAAATGCGATAGGCCCGGTCGGTGCCCGCCTCCAGAATCTTCTGCATCAAGTCGATTCCTGTAACCCGCTCCGGCAGGCGCTCTCCCAACCAACGACACGCCCACACCACACTCATCCCGTCGGCAAGAATCAGGTCCGCACCGAGCACGGAATAACGCAGCGACGGGCGGTCGGCCATCTGCACGACCTTGGCCGCGTTCACGACGCCCACCAGAAGCCGCGAGCGACTCGATACGGCGCGGTCGACCTCGGCGAGAGCTTCCGCCATGGTGACGGCGTTGATCGGCACCCCGAGGAGATTCACAATTCGTGCCCGCATCCGTATAAACCCATCCAGCCCCGGGCCACCCCGATGTCCAAACCGGCGCAGCGTCCGCGGTACATTCTCCTGCCCAACGAGAAAAGTGTACGTTTCAGGGCGAGGCCAATTTCGGGTCAATCCTTGCGCGGTGAGTTCCGAGAATGCGTTCGGTTATGGGAACAGGGCGATGCGAGATTGCTTGTTGTGCGGCGACGAGAGAGGTGTGAAAGGCTAAATCTTCAGGCGCGCGGCGCACAGAACGCGGATGAGCACTCATCCACACTTTTCGAGGTCTCGATGAACTTCCCAGCCAGGAAGCGGGGTCGCCATGCGTACAGGATCCACCCCATGTGGTAAGGGCGGCTTTCGAAGTCCACCCAGGTGGCGGGCATCAGGGCGTCCACGCATGGAAAACGGAAGGAAGGATGAATCCTGCTGACAACGGCCTGTAGCGATCGCGCCAGCTTTCCGGGTTCGTGCCGTGCGACTTTGCGCCAGATGAACCCTCGCTTCGTATCCAGCAACGAGGCATCAATTTCCGGAGAACGGGCGAGCCAGGACAATCCGCGGTCAATGGCCGGCCGATAATCATCACTGCACACCTCACCTAGGTCGAGCAAGGCCATCGGTGCCATCGAATTCTGATGCACGGCATAGACAGGGTAACGCTCCACCACGGCGCCGGTACGATGATCAAAGTGCCACCACCATTGTCCCGCGTACCCTTGCAAATCGCACATCACCCGCGCGGATTGACGCGCCGCCGCCAGGGCAACGGCGTGGTCGGCCGCTTTCGAATAGGCCGCCAGGGCCTGAATGGGATATACAAAATCGGCAAAACAACAAATATGGGACCGATGCCAGGGAACGCGCAAGTCGCTTGGCCAATGGGCGAATAGTCCCGTGCCCCCATTGAAAGAAGCAAGCAGTCGATCGGCAATCCTTTCCGCCCAATCCGCTGCCGCCAACTTCCCATGCAGGGGGGAGAGCGCGCGGAGCGCCCAGGCGATTTCCACGGTCGGATGTCGGCCTGAGTCCGGGGCGAGGGCGACAAGATGTCGGATCGATCGTTCCGAGCCGTCCATGCCCCATTCGTTCGCTGCCCAAATCGTCAAGGCGACGTCGCCGAGATTCGTCCATCGCGGCAGGTCTGCCAACAGGCGGCCGCACACGTCCTTCGCACTCTCCCCGCCGAAGACCGACTCCGCAGTCCCATCATCACAGTGTGCCAGCCCAATGAGTGCGATCGCGGTATAACGACGGCTCGTTCCTTCCAGGGTATAAGAATCTTTCGTTCGGCGGGCTCGAAATGCAAACAGACGCTCTCTGGGGCGATACATTCGCTGTAGAGCGCGGACCGCAAGACTCTTCAGCTCGCCCACGAAGGGCGATTCGGCATCAGACCGCGACAAAGGCTCCACCGCCGTCCATGTCATCATGGAATCGCCGTCTGCTGGGTGATCGTCCGAAGCGCTGCGTTCCGCGCCAGAAAGCCGAATGGATCATATTGATCTTGCAGATTTCCGCCGCCACGGCTCTGTTGCGCGGGACGATTCAGGTATTCCACTCCGGTCACCGAGTAGGTCACAGTGGCTCCGGCCTTGAAGAATATGTTGCGGTTTACCCAGTCCTGAACCCGTGTTCCGACCGTTTCCGGTACCCACAGGATGTCGCCCGCGGCCAGGGCAACATTGGGGTCTTTGCCCGTCGCAAGGCGATTGAGACTAAGCTTCACGTACGCATCGGCTCCATCGGGCATCCTGCGAATCAGCGTTCCTTCACGCGGAGTCACATCGGTGCGCAATCCGCCCGCGGCGGCCAGCGCTTGCAGAATGTTGCGCCCCGTTCCCGGTGGATACGTCTGTGGCGCCGGGCGGTTCACCAATCCTCCCACATAGACAATGCTCGGCTCCGCGGCCTGGACATAAACGATGTCGCCGGGTTCGAGCGGATCGAGCCCCAGCGCCGCGGGAAGTTCCAACGGATCGGTGAGATTGACCGTCACCATCTCATCGGGACGGCGAATTCGTCGGAGCGTGGCCTTGCCCGAGGCCATCTCCGTCACTCCGCCCGCCGCGACAATGGCAAATAGCAAATTGCGCTCCGTCCGCCGCAACGGCACCAATCCGGGCGTCGTGACCGCGCCGACCACGAGTACGTTCGTGCTTTCGACGGACAACATCGTCACGTGAATCGAAGCTTCCCTGGCGAGGGCCGGCACATATTTTCCGTGAAGAGCGCTCTCGACATCTTGAAGATCCAGGTCGGCGATTTTTACCGGACCAATCATGGGGAGGTCCGCGTTTCCGTTTCGATCGATTCGAACCTGCGCCGGCGCGAAAAGCGCTGTTCCTTCAGCCCCAAGAACGGTGACGAGGAGCACGTCGCCGGGTCCGACTCGGTAAGGCCCCAGATTGGATTCAAGCCGTGCCCTGAACTGGGCGGCCGCGGGTTCAGCGATGGGCTTGGGGGTGTGCGCCGTCGGCACGCTTTGATGCTGTTGAAGAAAGTCGGCCAGGCTCATGCGATGCTCAGCGCACCCCCAGGACAAGGTCAAAAAGAGGGTGCACACGACTCGAAAAAGAGCGTGGATCAAATTTCTTGAGAAGCCGCCGGTAAGATTCCCTTCGCCTTGCATGAGTGGCCTTCCATGTTGGTTCGCGCCGCTGAAACCGAGAACACTCCGCGGTCTTCCGGCGAAACAGATGGTTTTTCGGCCAATCCCAAAGGTGAGTCCAGTAATCTCGCTATTCCTTCGCGGATCAACACGTAATTTCACACAGATCAAGCGGGTTGGACCGAGTCGGTTCCGGCACCCCTTGCCGGTTCACGCGGGTGATGCGCACGCCTCCACGGCATCGAGATGCGTTCCCGGAAGCAGCCAATGCTGCGGCACGCGCCACTTGCCTCCCAGCGTCAAGACCGTGGCCGCGAGGATTTTCAGATCGAGGAGAATCGAAAGATTGCGGACATACAGGATGTCGTAGTAAATCCATTGGTTAAAGTCCGATTGCTCTCGGTTCCCGCGACAAACCTGCCAGAGGCCGGTAATCCCGGGAGGCACGGAAAGTCTCGCTTGCCGCCAGGGAACGCAAATCTGATTCTCGCGAAAAGGAGAAGGCCGCGGACCCACGAGGCTCATCTGCCCGCGGAACACGTTCCACAGTTGGGGCAACTCGTCAAGATTCGTGGCTCGAAGAAACCGGCCGACGGAAGTGACGCGAGGGTCGCGTTCGATTTTGAATTGAGGGCCGTCCACCTCGTTTTGCGAGGCCAGTTCCGCCTGCAGCCGGTCCGCCCCCACGACCATGGTTCGGAACTTCAAACACGGAAACTCTCTCCCCTCCCGGCCCTCACGAGAATGAGCAAAAAGAGCCGGTCCGCGAGAGGTCGTTTTTACGAGCAGGAAGGCCGCCAGCAACAAGGGCGACAACAACACGAGACTCAATGCCGCAACCGCTACGTCCAACGTCCTCTTCGCTGATATTCGAATGCCCCCGTCGCGGCGGGTTCGGCGAACACCGGAAAGTCCATCGGCCCCCACGACCCGGTAGGATTCCCGGGCGTCGTTCGTTAGAACGGAAAGACCCATTCCGGTATCACGGCTGACTGATGCGGAGACGACGCCTCCCACAACGCTGCGTCGCACCGTAACACCGGAGGCCAGAACCGTTCCGGAAGTGAGCAGAGCCTGCGCGACGGTCGCACCTCGTTTTACGGTGCAATCCATTCCGATCACGGCCGGCCCGACGATGGTCGCTCCGCGCTCAATGATGGATCGCGGGTAAACCAGAACCGGCGGAACCAAACGAGCCGAAGAGTCAACGACCGCCCCTTGACCCAGGAGAACGCCGGCGGACATTACCGTAAAACCCTGGTTCGCCTGCCATCGACCAGCGCGGACCGACTCGCGCTCGTGTGCCGCGAGGAGCTCGGCTTCGCACATCAGGTTCATCCCATCGCGGGCTACCGGCTCGTCGCGACAGATCGCCCCCCGTGCCGTGAGAATCGAGCGAAGCTCGCCCAGCGATCCAAATCGGATTCCGCGAACAACGCCGGCCGATGCTTCTGCAAGAGCAACGGCGGATGCGGTTTCCGGCCAGCATACTCCGTCGTAGATCCGTTCGACGCGCCGGACGTTTCCGGTTGCATCGGCTTCCACCCGCTCTCGTGTTCGCCGCGAATCGGAGCCTACGGCGACCAAACATCGAAGACCGTGAAATCCTCGGGGGGCATCCAGGAAAACATCCAGGTCGGACGAACTGAATAGACCCCTCGCCGAATCCAGGAAGAGGAGCCGTTCCTGGGGTCCTCGCCTGGAAACGAACGTCGCGAACTCGTCTTCCTCTAAAACGCGAACATCAAACGCGGTGTGTTCTGCCAGGCGCTGGGCGTACCCCTCCGTTTCCGCAAACGTGGGCACTACAAAGATTTCGCCTTCCACCGCGCGGACGATTCGGGAGATGATATGATCCGCAAGCGTGCAGGTGCCGAGCGGCACCATGAGCAGGGACCCCGACTCGTCAGCAAGGAACGGAAGTCGATGATCCAGAATGACGGCGATCACGGCGCGGCATACCTCGATCTATCGAACCGAATGGTGGCGTGGTCCACCGACGGCCTGGTTCCTATTCCTTCAAACGCCGACGGGAAGCGCCCGATTCGCGTACGCGTAATATTGCCGCTCATAACCGTACCCGCTCCCGAACCGTGCTCCGATCAGAACGGTTCCAAGCAATCCGCCGCCCGCGGACAGCAAATCCGTCCACGCCTGTTGAACGTCGTCGCGGCGTGTGTGAGACGAACGAACGACCAGAAGGGCACCGTCCGTCATCGGGGCCAGAATCCGAGAATCGGCGACCGGCAGTACGGGAGGACTGTCCACGAGAATGAACTCATATTCCTTGCGCCACGCCGCCAGTGCGTTTTCAAAGCTGCCGTCGGAAAGCAGCTCAGGATCAAACTCCTCGGAAATCTCCCCGGCAAGGACAACGCTCAATCGTGGAACGTCCGTCCGGATGACCACGTCGCCCGGTCCCTTTTCACCGGAAAGAAGCGCCGCCAAACCGGTCTGCATCTTCACTCCCAGTCGTTCACCGAGTGACGGTCGTCGCAAGTCCGCCTCGACAATGAGGGTCTTTCGGCCCAGAGAGGCGAAGCTCTGCCCAAGCAGCGCGGATACGCTGGTCTTGCCCGTGCGGCTCGTGGTGCTGGATACCAGAACGACGCCGCAAGCCCCTTGCGGAACTCTTTGCAGGAGCGACGTTCGCACCATGCGCAGGGATTCCAGCAGAAACGGCGTGGCTCCCTCCAGCACCAGCGGAGTCGTGGGAAGCGGCGGAAGATGTCCGAGGAACGGGGCCTGGACGGTATCGCAAACGTCGGAAGCCACGCGCACGAGCGGATCAAACACCAATCGGACGTAACCGACGCCCAACGACGTCACCAGTGCGGCCCCAAAAACCAAACCCGTCAGCATCCAACGCGAATCGCGAAAAGGACGGGCGGGGTCCACGGCGTGAGCCTCGATGGAAATGCGTGCCGGGGCTTTGCCTTCCAATTCGAGCTCCGTGAGCCGGTGATGAAGCGTTTCGCTCAGTTCTCGCTTGCGTCGGACCTGCTCATCGTATTGGGCGAGATCCGATGCGAGATCACCGGCCGTGGCCACGCGCGCTCGTTGCTGCTCGATTTCCGTTCGGAGCAGGGAAACTTGCCGTCGAATGCGCTCCGCCTGACGCTCCAACGCCGCGCGACCGAGAACGGAGCCGGAGCCTTCATGGCCCGTCAGGTTGTTGAAATCCGCCTGTCCGTTCACCTGATCCTCCCGATCCGCCAACATTTTCTGGGCGAATTCGACGGAAGAGCGGAGTTGCTTGATCCGCGGGTGCTCATCACCGAAGTCCTGCAACGCCACGTCAAGTTGATGTCGCGCATCCTCCGCGGCCATTCGCAGCCGCCGCCATTCCGCGTCGGCGGGAAAACGTAGCGCATCGTCCAGCGCCGGTTCGCCGGCCCCGGGACGCTCCGATGCCGATGCGTCCGACTGATTCTGCGCGAACCATTCCAGATCGCCTTCCGCCAGCTTCAGCGTTCGTTCGAGCTTTCCGCGCTCTTCCTCCAGGCGACTCAGGTGCGTGCTGAGCTGCGAGCGCAATTCTTCCGGCGCCGCCGTGCCGAGTTGTTTGGCGATCCCAAACTTGGTTTTGATCAGGCCGTCGATTTCCTTCTGCAGACGGTTGTGTTCCTCCACCAGCGTTTCGTAACGCTGCGTGTCCGCCTCTCGAAGGGTCTCGTCGCTGAGTTTCTTGTGTTCATCCACGACGGTGTTCACAAGGGTTCGAGCATCACCGGGCCTTTCCGCGCTGACCGACACCTCGACCAATTCGCTCTCTCGGTAGGCCTTGACGGCCAAAGCTCGGCTTAGGCGCTCCAGGGGCGGCAGTGGGTACCCCAAAAAGGGTTTCGGGGGCACCTGATACCAGGCCGTATCCCGTACCTTGGGTTGATCGAGCACGCGCTGCAGCACGTTGGCCCCGCGAAGGATCGAAACCTGGGTGTTCACAAACGTTTTGTAGAGCGATGCGCTGCTGTTCTCCTCGTTCTTGAACGCAATCCGCAACGCCTTGGGTGAGACCCGAATCAGCGCGGTGGCTTGATACATGGGGCGGATGAGCAACCACACCGCTGGAATCAACGCCAGGCACAATCCGGCCATAGCGCCAATCATCCACCATCGGGATTGAGTCCAGAGCGCCCCGAACGAGAATGCCGGCAATCCGGCGGAACGCGCTCTTCCGGGAGCCGGATTCGATTCGAACGGCTCGAAGGAAACGGCTGAACGATCGACCCACGGTCCCGCGGTCCGCATCTCGCGCACGACCGGCAGTTTGTCCGTCGGAGAATCGTTTGGAGTAGTATGGCTGGCCATGGCCCAATCGGCTCCCAAATCGTTCACACCTCCGGCTCTTTTGTATTTGGCGAACCGCCGCGCCTCCGCTGCCGGCAACGAAGGTACTTCTTGCTCGAACTATCGTCGGGGAGCTACCTAGACTAATGGAATCCCGGTCGGCGTGTGCGGACCGGTAAACGTCGCCACCTGGAACGTCAACATAAAGTATTCTCGCGTGACAACTCGAGTGCGATGGTCTTAGAATCGCCGCCATAAGAGGATTCCCGATGGCCGGAAACAAAAGGCATGTGATGCAATTGAAAAACACGGCGCGGAGGAGATGGAAATCAGCAGCTCCGCCGGCCGCTGCGCTTCGACTTCGTGGGTCGATCAGGATTCATTGGGCGGCGGCATTGACCTTAATGCCGGGCCTCGCGTTCGCCGACACAACGGCTCCTCAGCGGATTCGATTGACGGAAGCGCGTGCGATCACCTCCAGCGCGACCATCGCCCCGGGAATCTACACGATTCCGGATCCTGAAAATGACGGTAGCGTGGTCATCTCCGCCGACGATGTAACCGTGGACTTCTCCGGCGCGACCCTGCTCGGTGGAGACGCGAACGCACCGGCCGATCAGTTCACCGGCCGCGGAATCGTGGTACGGGGAAACAATGTGACGCTTCGCAATGCCCGCGTCCATGGTTTCAAGATCGGAATCTTCGCCGAGGATGCCCCCGGTCTCACGATTGCCGATTGCGAAGTGTCGAGAAATTATCGGCAAAAACTGCGAAGCACGCCGCAGCGGGAAGACCTCTCCGATTGGCTGTACGGACACGAAAACGACGACAACGAATGGCAGCGCTACGGTGCCGGAATGTACCTGTTTCGCTGCCCAAAGGCGACCGTCATGCGCTGCCGGGGCCGAAATGGGCAGAATGGAATCTGCCTGGTCCGATGCGACGAGAGCCACGTCGTCGACAACGATTTGTCGTTCATGAGCGGCTGGGGGCTGGCGATGTGGCGGTCAAGCCGCTGCGACGTATTCAACAACAAGTTTGATTGGTGCATTCGCGGATACAGCCACGGAGTCTATTCCCGCGGCCAGGATTCCGCGGGGATCCTCGTCTACGAGCAATGCAAGGACAACGTGTTCGCCTTCAACAGCGCCACACACGGGGGCGACGGGTTTTTCCTTTACGCCGGCAACGAGACGCTTCGGAAGTCCGGCAGCGGCGGCTGCAACGGCAACCTGGTGTATAAGAACGACTTTTCCCACGCCGTCGCCAACGGCATCGAGGCCACCTTTTCAGACGGAAACCTGTTCGTCGAAAACATTCTCGATGAATGCGATCACGGCGTCTGGGCGGGATACTCCTCGAACACTTTAATCGAGCAAAACACGATCCGGTGGTGCAAGAACGGCGTCTCCATCGAGCACGGCACGAAAAACGCAATCGTGGGCAACACCATGGAGGATAGCAGCGTCGGCGTCCACCTTTGGTGGGACCGGGACGAGGACCTGCTTTCTTCCCCGTTTTGTGCGCCCAGGGACTTGTGCCCATCCGAGCGGAATTCAATTCGCGGGAATACCTTTCGCCGCGTGGGCACGGCTCTTCGTCTGCGCGACGACGCGCGCGGGAGCTTGCTTCAGAACCGGTTTGAAGACGTGAACACGACGCTGGAAACCGCGGGCGTTATCGACGGATGGGAGGTCGTCATGTCGCATGCCGATTGCGCAAAAGCCCGCCACGAATCGCCACCTGGACCGGAGTGCAGAGAAACGGGAGAGAAAGAACCGCCCGATGTAGCCGATTGGAAGGCGATGTTTCGTGCACGTGAATTGCGGCGCGGCAAGCAAAGAACGTTTCGACCTCCTGGGTCGGAACGCGGCCGTCGCTTCATCTATCTGGACGAATGGGGACCGTACGATTTTGCCGAATCGCGAATCTCACCGGCCGACGTTTCGGGAGGAGAGCGGGTTTCGTTCAATCTTCTCACGCCGCCGGACACGCCCTTTGTCGTCAAGAGCGCTTCTGAAGGAGTTGCGGTAATCCCCAAAACCGGGACGGCCCCGCTCCGCCTGACCGTCGAAACCGCTCGCCTGGGCGTCACCGATTTTCGCGTCGAAATCGAAGCGGGAGAGCGGACCTTTTTTTCCACGGGCACATTGTTTCGAGGCGATTGGCACGTCGAGTTCCGCAGATGGAGCGATGCCACGGATCCGCGCGGCCCCGATGAGAATTGGAAGACGATCATGGACACGACGGACGGCGTTCCCATGACCTTGGCTTCCGTCGATTTTGTCTGGGGTCACGGCGCGCCGACTTCAACCATGCCCGCGGACCGTTTCGCCACCTGGGCCACAACCACGGTCAAGCTTCCCCAGGGACGTTGGCGAATTTCCACCGTCTCCGACGACGGAGTGCGCGTGTTCATCGACGAAAAACAGGTGCTCTCCAACTGGACCCAACATGGACCGACGACGGACGAAACCGTCGTCGCCCTCAATGAAGGCGACCATCGAATTCGGGTGGAGCATTTTGAGATCGACGGATTTGCACAGCTTCAGTTCCTTTTGGCCCGCGCCGCAGCTTCGGGCACCCCAGACGGTACCGGCCCATGACGGATCAGACGGGGGCGGAATCGATCGACGGGTTTCGGACCACTTTCGGAATCTCTCCAAGGGTGTGCGCCCAAGCGCCGGGAAGAGTGAACATTCTCGGTGAACACACCGACTACAACGAGGGATGGGTCCTGCCGTTTGCGATCAACCAAAAGGTCGCGGTGGCCGCCGGACCGAGCCATGACGGGCGAATGACCCTCCATTCCGCAGCGCTGAACGAAACGGTTTCTTTTTCCACGGACGTGGGCACCCGTGCGGACGATCAACGATGGCAAAACTACGTCCGCGGGATCGTCGCCGGACTGGGCGAGCGCGGCGTTCGACTGAGCGGAGCGCGATTGTGGATCGGCGGCAACCTGCCCATCGGTTGCGGCCTGAGCAGTTCCGCAGCACTGAGTGTTGCCTCGACCTTGGCACTTCTCCGGCTGGCCGGAACGGACGCGGATCCGCTTGCGATCGCGCGGATCGCGAAGCAAGCCGAGAATCGGTTCGCGGGTACTCCGTGCGGAATCATGGACCCGTTCGTCAGCCTGCATGCCCGCGCCGGTCATGCCGTCCACCTGGATTGCAGGACGCTCCGCCACGAACAGGTCCCCATAGAATTCCCGGAGACGGAGTGGCTCGTCATCGACAGCGGAGTGCGCCATCAACTTTCGGATGGCGGCTTCGCACAGCGCGTATCCGAATGCAATGAATCCGCGGCCGCCATTGCGCTTCGGGAACCCGGCGTGCAATCCCTGCGCGACGTCACCCCGGAAATGGTTCGTACGCGGGCCGAAGGGATCGATCCAATGCTGGTTCGACGGGCCCGGCACGTCGCCTCCGAAAATGAACGCGTGTTGCGAATGGTCGAGGCATTGAGGCAAGGTCGGCTGGTGGATGCCGGCACGTTGCTGTGGGAAGGGCATGAATCGTTGCGCGACGACTTCGAAGTGTCCTGTCCCGAGATCGAAGCCATCATAAGCGAGCTCCGAAGTACGCCCGGGATCATTGGAGCGCGTTTGACCGGCGGCGGATTCGGCGGGTCGGTGCTGGCTCTGGCTCAACTCGGAACAGGCAAGAGTATCGAAAGCACATGGAACGATGGCCGCTTCACGAAAAGGTTGCCTCGCTTGCGCCTTGTTACGGTCTCACCCGTGGAGTGCGCCCGTTCCCAAACGGTGGCGCCGTCAAACGAATCGGAGCCGCGCTCAGTCGGAAATCAGTGAGTAACAATGCCGCTTAGGCGATCCAGTTCAGCCACGGAAAGTCCGGAGGTGGCCGTCAAGGTGTATATGTCGTAAACCGTGGACCAGTGCATGGCCAGCGACGCATAGGCCACCAAAACGACCAGGGCCCCGAGTTCCGTGATCCTGGCCGCGCGGTATCGAATCAGCGGATAACTTCCCAGCAACACCAATCCCAGTTTGTATAGACTGATCGTGACCGGGCCCTGACGCAAGAATTCGCGGGCCACGGGGTTCTCCTCGTGCAGCATTCCCTGTTGGTGCGCCAGAATCGTAAGCGTGAGGTCGAAGGCGTTGAGAATCCAGATGCCCACCAGCAGGCAAATCACGCGATGGGCACGGGACTCGGCGATCCAATCGGCAAGACGGGCGAGACCGTTTTCGTGAGCGCCCGCGCGACCCAGAACGAGGCTTGTGGAATCCGGCGGACGGGGCATGTTTCCGATATCGGTCGGGACCATTCTCCGCATGACGTGAGCCGGACCACGACTCTCTAACCGATAATCGCGGACCCAAGACCCCAATCGATGCGAAGCGACCGTCGGCGAGAATAGGGGCACAGCACAGCGCAACCTTTGGCCGCAACCAAAGGCAGCGAATTGCAAGGTAGGAATTACGAATTACGAAGGGGCGACCCTCCCGAGGAACTGAGAAACTTCGCGGGAAGCGAAAAGGTTGACGGATCGTTGTACAGGGAACGATGCGGTGGAAGCTCCATTGCACCTCAGGAGCCTTGGAGGTCCGGTTCCACCTCTGCCTGTCCGCGCCGCTGTCTCCACTTCTCCTCCGGTTCAGGCAGACGAATGTAGGCGGGAGTCAGGGTTCGAGGATCGCGGAAAAGTCCCAAGGCAGCGCGAGCCGCTCCCAGTTGAAATACGACCTGGGCCCGAGGCCTAGAAAGCGGTTCGGGAAGGATCCGCAGGCCGGAGTCGGCGGCGGCTTGTGCGTGGCAGGGACGGGCGAGTCCTTCACCCAGCACAGCGCACCCCGGCGGTTGCCGGGAAAAATATTCCCGCGGATCGCATTCTACGGGTTCCGTGGCGGGTTCATACTTCTCGCGTTGCCGAGAACTTGCTTGTGCGGGTTCAGTCGTCGCGATCGATTCACTCTGGAAATGTAAGGTGAACGATCCGGCGTACACCTTGCCGCGCCGGGCATCGAGCACGGCGACCACGTGCTTCGGCCGGGGATCGGCCTCGAAAGCATTTTGGGCGATCACCTCGAGCGTGGGCACGGCGACGATTCTCGCCCTGGTCGCAAGCGCAAGCATTCGAGCCGCCGTCAGACCGATCCGTAGTCCGGTGAAACTCCCCGGACCGATGGAAATGTAAACCTCGCTCACTTGGGCCGGTAACACCTCCGCCTCACGAAAAACCGTTGCAACGCACGGTAGAAACTCGGCGGCATGGTGTCGGGGCAGGTCAAAAGATTTGACGGCGAGGACTCGATCTCCTAGACCGACGGCGACGCCACCCCAGGTGCCGGACGTCTCGATGGCCAGAGCGATTCCGTCGCGCATGGCCCGATTCTCCGGACTCCTCCGGCGGTTGTCGAACGGTCCGAAATCCGCCGAACCGCCCCCGCCCTCATTGAATGCAACGCCGGCTTCTGGCGAACCAGGTCCCTACGGGCAGCTCTCGGGTGCTTCGCAGGACGGGTTGCCCTTGAACGCCTCGATGACCGCTAGAACGTCTTCAATGTTGATGATGCCATTGCCCCCGCACGGAAAAACGTCAGCCCGCGAGCAGCGGCTCGTCCGGCGGAATCCGTCGAGAGCGCAGTTCACGTCGGAAACGTCCACCGCGCAATCGCTGTCCGAAGGCGGAGCGACGTCGCCGTAGACGCACTCCAGCGTATGAAGGCATGCACCCGTCTGCGGGTTGCAGAAATCGGTGGTGCATGGATCCGAATCGCGGCAGCGATTGGCATCCACCACGTGCTCGCACGTCCCATTGACGCAACGATCCACGGAGCAGGCGTCACCGTCCGCGCACTCGTTGTTGGTGAGGCATTCCTTGCAGATTCCGTCTGTCGGGTCGCAAACCTCGGGCACGTTGCACGCCACGTTGGTGCCTCGGCAGGTGCCCCCGGAACAGGCGTCGTTGAGCGTGCATAGACTGCCGTCGTTGCAGGACCCCGCAGTGGGGGTGTGCGCGCACGTGCCGTTGTTGCACGAGTCCGCGGTGCAGACGTTTCCATCGCCGCATTCCGAGGAGTCGAAGCATTGGACGCACATCCCGTTCGCCGGGTCGCACCGCCGTCCCGAGGGGCACGAAACCGGAGTCCCCGAGCAAACACGATTGCTGCACACGTCGTTGATCGTGCACCGAAACCCGTCGTCGCACGAGAGACTGTTGGGAACGTGCTGGCAATCGCCCGAAACGCACGAATCGTTCGTGCAGGGATTGTTGTCGTTGCACTCCGAGTCGTTCAGGCAATCCTTGCACACCCCGCTCGACGGATTGCACGAGGTTCCCCCGGGGCACGTCCGCGGCGTACCGCTGCACCCGCCGTTGCCGCAGCGGTCGTTTTCGGTGCATAGATTGTTGTCGTTGCACGGATTGGTGTTGTTGAGATGGTTGCAGATGCCGAAGCTGCACGAGTCGCTCGTACAGGGGTTCCCGTCGTTGCAGTTGATCTGCGGCCCGCCGGCGCAGGTCCCGTTTACGCAGGCATCTCCCGTCGTGCAGGCGTTGTTGTCGTCACACGGGTTCGTGTTGTTCATGCGCCGGCAACCCAGCACCGCGTCGCACGTGTCCGTCGTGCACGGATTGGCGTCGTCGCAGTTCACGACCTCTCCCACGCAAAAACCGCCGAAGCAGAAGTCGTTGATCGTGCATGCGCTCCCGTCGCTGCACGCCGTGGGCGGCGACGCCGGCACGTTGACGTAACGACATCCCAGCACCGCGTGGCAACTGTCCACCGTACAGGGGTTGTTGTCGTTGCAGTTCATCTGCACCCCGCCGGTGCAGTTTCCGGCCGAACAGGTCTCCCCGCTCGTGCAGGGATTCAGGTCGTCGCAGGCGCCCGAGTTGTTGACGTGAATGCACTGGCCGTTCGAGCAACTGTCGGTCGTGCAGGAATTCCCGTCGTCACAATTCGGGGCGCCGCTTCCGTTGCAGACTCCCGACACGCAACGATCCGTCGTGGTACAGCCGTTCCCGTCGTTGCAGGGACCCCCTTCGTTTCCGGGCTGAGTCACACAGCGGTCCAACGTCTCATTGCACGCCCCGGTAACGCACGCGCCGTTGAGCGACGTGCAATCCGGAGGTGTGCCGGGTTGACAAACGTTGTTGACGCACCGCTCCACCCCGTTGCAATAAAGACTGTCCGCGCAATCGCTGTCGAGCAGACAGCCGATGCAGCGGTCATTGGTCTCGTCGCAGATCTGCCCTTGCGTGCAGGGCGGCGGACCGGAATCGCACTGGCCCGAAGTGACGTTGCAACGACGGACCCCGTCGCAGAAAAGGTTGTCCAGACAATTGGCGTCGTTGGCAAACTCAAAACATTGGTGCAGGTCCGTCAGACACCTCACGCTCGTGCAGCGATTGGGATCGTCAAAACAATCGTTGTCCGAATCGCATTGTACGCATTGGGCGTTGGTTCCGTTGATGATGCAAATCGGCTGCAGCGGATTCGTGCAAGGCGTTCCCGTTCCGATGCAGGCCCCGGTGTTGCAGCGGTCCGTCAACGTACACGGATTGCGGTCGTTGCACGTCGTGTTGTTGGCGAGGTCGTTCGTTCGGCACGTGCCGTTGAGGCACGTGTCGGCCCCGGAGCATTCCGTTACGGTATCATCGCCGCACGGAGTTCCGTTGGGGTCGACGTTGCTCAAACACAATCCGGCGCCGTTGCACGTGTTCGGCCGATCACAGAACATGTTGTTCTGGTCGCCGCACCCCGTCCCTTCCAGGCTGGGCGTCCAAGCCGTGGGGTTGGCCAACGGGTTGCACTCGCGGCAGCCGGTGGAAACGTCCAGCTCCCCGAGAATGTAACACACTCCACCAATCAAACAATGACCTTCCCGCAGGGGGTTTTCGCACGCATCCAGTTCCTCGTTGCACATATCCAAGGTGCAGGGGAGATTGTCCACGCAGTTCGGCGGCGGAAATTGGTACTTCACCGTCCCGTTGACGCATCGGTCTTCGACCCCGTTGCAAGCCAGCCCGTCGTCCGGGTCGATGACGTTGTTGACCGTGTTCGTGCATTGCCCGCTGCTGCAAAGATCGTCCGTACAGGGGTTCCCGTCGTTGCAATCGCTGTTCGACTGGCAATTGATGTTGACCAAAAGTAGGCCGGTACAAAGGTTCAGGAACGGTTCCGTCGTACGGTTGAAATTCGCCGTAAAGCCGCCCGTGTTTGCGTTAAAAGTACGGATGGCGGAATACGTGTACGACGGAGTAAACACCTGTGCCGACACAAGCAGGCTGGGCGTGGTTTCAAACATCGCAAAGATCAGCGGCCCCGGCGTTTGCAGCCCGTTGATCAAATGAAGATTGTTTATGGGAGGGATCGCCACGACTTCCTTCGTTGTCTGGCTGAACTCAACGATCTTGTCGAAATCGGTTTCGGTGGCATGGTATTGCGAGGTGACATCAATGTTGTTGATTCGCTGCATTCCGGAAATGTTCGGCCGAACGATCAAGTGCTGAGGATAAAGCAGTCGATCGGAGTCGTAATACGCCACCAGCGCCCCGGTCGAACCGTTCAATTCAAGAATCGAGTTGTTCAGTTGGCTTCCCACGAAGAGGTTGCCGTTGGGCCCCCCGAAGGCCATACCGCCCGCACCCCGCAGGCACGGCGCATTGGGCAGGGACGGGGGCCGAATGCATTCCTCGAAAAGAATAAACCCGCCGTCGTGAAATACGCGCACAAATTGACCCGTGGTGCCGTCGAATTGGAGCACCCCGTTGATTTTTTCGAAGTTGAACTCGGATTGGAAACTCGAGACCAGGAGATCCCCCGTGGTGGGCATAAAGGCGATGTACTGCGGAAGGTGCAGGCCTTCATCGCCGCCGACCACAAAGTTCCCGAGGAATGCCCCTGTTTGCAGGTTGTATTCCTTGATCGTGTGCGTCGGCCGACTGGCCACGATCAAAGTTCGGCGAACCGGATGAACGGCCATAGTGTACGGGCCTTCAATATTCGTAATATGAAAACCGTCGTGCTTCCCGAGATTGGTTCCCGGAGTGGCGACGTAGCGCACGATGGAATTCGGCCGGCAATTCGGATGGGCGAAATCACACAAGAAGTTGCTGGCAAGTACGTAGGGGCCGGGAGTGATCGCCGCGGTCACTCCGGACTCCAGTTCAGAGTCGTCTCCGCCAATTGAGCGCTCAACAGCCGTTTCGCCCGCTGGGCCTTCCGCAACCCCCAGCAATGTGACCGCCGCGCGATCGCCCGCGATGGCCTGGGGCAATCGTTTTACGCAGGGCATGAGCCCGCCCAAAACAAAGAATGCGGCTGCGATTCCAACGCTTGTCCGCGTCGGATTGTGGAACCTGCTAACACCAAAAAACGTCATGGAAGGCTTCCTCCCTCCTTCTCGCCCAGGTTAAGCAAGTCAACGGACAGGCTTACCCCCCGGAATGAATCCCCGTGCGAATAGTATCAGCCCGTACATGGACTCTCAAGTACGGCCTAAAAAGATGCCCGGTGGCGAAAAGAAAATCAACCCCCCGCCGACAAAGTCGCACCAATTTCCTTTCGCCTGGGATTAGCCGCCTCTTATCGGCCTCAAAAAGCCCACTGGAAGCCGGTGCACAGCTGAGTCGGCTTCTCCCATTTTACCTTCCGGGCAGGCGGGCGGGCATTGCGGTTTCACCCTACCTGCGGCCACGTCCGATACATCCGCATCGTTTTGAAGCTCGGTACAAAGATTGGCAGGTATGCCGCACGAAACCGCCTATTCGGAAATACTCGGTTTCATGGAATGAATTCGGTACTATTCCCGGAAATTCCGACGCGGGCCATCCCGAGGCTCGCATCCGTCATTCTCACGGTTCGAAACGATGCCGAGGGTTGTTCCGTAACCCTACAATCGCTTCTTGCCCAAACTCGTCCGCCATACGAAATCGTCGTGGTTGATGGGGGTACCGACGAAGATACCCGCAGTCTCATCCGTGAATTCGCGGCCTCCGATTCGCGAATCCGGCACGTGCCGGCTCCAGGTTGCAATATCGCCCGGGGCCGCAATCTGGCGACGGCACTCGCTCTCGGTGAGATTGTCGTTTCCACGGATGCGGGTTGCAAACTCGAACCCAACTGGCTGGAAAAACTGCTTCGACCCTTTGACGTGGACCCAAGCCTTGAGTTCGTTGGCGGAGGGTACCGAATCGCGCCGCGCTCGCTCTTGGAGCAAGTCGCCGGACTTTCCACGATGCGCGGGCAGCTCGACGCAATCGATCCCCAATCGTTCAACGCCTCAGGCCGTTCCATGGCCTATACCAAGGAAATGTGGAAACGAATCGGAGGGTGGCCCGAATGGATCTTCTTTTCGGAAGACACCCTGTTCGGCCACAAACTTCGGGCAAGTTCCATCAAACGAACCATAGTTCCCGAAGCCGTCGCCCACTGGCGGCCGCGGAAGTCCCTACGTTTGATCGCCCGCCAATTCTTCTGGTATGGCACCGGCCGCGGCCACACCCAAATTGGGGCGAAAGATTTCGCCTACAATCTGAGAAATATCGCCATTGTCATCCTCCTCGCGGCTTTGAGCGCCGTGCATGGGGTCGCCCTCCCCGCTTTGTGCCTCGCCGTCGCATATTTTTATGGATGGACATTTCATGGGCGGGCGATTCGAATCTCACGACACGCCAAACGCCGAGCAGCATACCCCCTTTGCTTTGTAGTGATGTGGACCGTGCTCGCGTCCAACACCGCCGGCTATCTGGTCGGATCGTGGCAACGATTCCGTGATCGGGAACGGTTTGACCGCCGCCTCGCGGAGTATCTTGGAAGGAGAGTCCCCATTGGGTGATCTTCCGGCGGCTCGCCCCCCGGTCACAGTCCCTCGACGCAAATGGTTGTGCGTGGCCTATGCCTTTCCGCCCATCAACCGCAGCGGAACCCACCGAACCCTCGGTTTTGTCCGCCACCTGGCACACCTGGGGTGGGACGCGACGGTCCTGAGCGTGAGAACGGCAGGAGAACCGGTCGATACCGAATTGCTTGCCCGGCTCCCTTCCTCCGCCCGGGTCATACGAACGCGATGGATCGAGATCATCCCCGCACTAAAACGCTTGGTGGGCCGTCCATGGCTCAGAAAACGAACCGCGCCAAACGAAGGAATCGTCCATCGCGCAACGGGCGCCGCCGAACCACCGGCGACACCCATCGATCGTCCGGGCAAAAGAATTCGCGAATGGGTGAGCCGACTGCTGATGACCCCCGATTCGCGGATTGGCTGGATTCCCTTCGCGGTGGCCGCCGGTTGGCGGGAGATGCGTCGCACCCGTCCCAGCCTCGTCTATTCGACTTCCCCCTACGCCAGCGCCCACCTTATCGCATTGCTCCTGGCCACGACCACGCGAACCCCCTGGGTCGCGGACTTTCGGGACCCTTGGCGCGACAACCCGTTTCGAGTCGCGGGCCCTGCTTTCCTGGAATGGCTTGATACGTTTCTGGAAAGATCGGTTTTCCGGCTCGCAACCCACGTCGTGTTCAACACGCCAACGGCCAGGGAGGCGGCCTGCCTCCACGCGCCTTTCCTTCGCGACAAAAGCAGCACCATTCTTAACGGATTCGATCCCGGCATTCTCTTAGGGATAACGCCCGTCCGAGAGGGTGCTTCCGACGAGTTCATTCTGGCCCATGCAGGAGAGTTCTACGGAACGCGCACCCCCCTTCCCTTGTTCGAGGCACTTCGATGGCTGCTCCACCAGATCCCGCATCTCGCCCATCGAATTCGCCTGCTCCTGATCGGTCCCGGTTCGTTCGACGGAATTCCGCTCATCGAGCTTGCGCGAAACGCCGGGGTGGAGAGGCACGTAAGGGTCCTCGGCCGACGATCGCATCATGAGACGCTAGCCCGCCTCGCCGGAAGCGATGCCGTCCTGGTCCTGGGTTCCGCGGGATCCAAGCCGGAACTTCAGGTTCCGAACAAATTGTTCGAATTGCTTGCTCTCCGCAAACCCATGGTGGTGGTGGCTTGTCCCTCCGGTCCGGTTGCGGCTATCCTTCAAGACGCAAGTGCGGACGCACTCCAATGTGCTCCCAACGACATACAGGCCCTGGCGGAGATCATTCGTGAGCGAGCCATACGCCGGATCGATGCCCGACCCGACCCCGCTTTCTGGCGAAACGTCAACCGATACGACCGGATTCACCGCGCCGCCGAGATGGTCAACCTTTTCAACCACTTGTCATCCTCCCGGTCCGGAAACGTTCCGACTCTTGGGGAACATCGCCTCGATGTCTCCAGGCAGGAAAAACGGCGCAACCGGCAGGCGAGAACTCATTCAACACCGAATTCACTCGGATTCAGTTTTGTGGTTGACAAATGACCAGGAAAACGGAAATCTAGGCCTGTGGGGAACGAACGAGGTATTAACGGGAGAAACCGAAAATGTCCCATGTGGTTGCCGAACCGTGCATTAAGTGCAAATACACGGATTGTGTGGCGGTTTGCCCCGTGGATTGTTTCCACGAGGGTGTGAATTTTCTCGCGATCGATCCGGAGACCTGCATCGATTGCGGACTCTGTCCGCCGGAATGCCCCACGCAGGCGATTTTCGCCGAGGAAGACCTTCCCGCGAAGTGGAACGACTTCATCGAAATCAATGCCCGGTATTCGCCCCAGTGGCCGGTCATCAACACCCAAAAGGCACCGCTGGACGGTGCCGATGCGATGGCCAAGGTCGAAGCCAAACGAGATCAACTCGATCCCGCACCGTTTGGCGGCTAAAAAGCGGCGAACGAATCCCGGTGGCACACCCGCCTTGACCCAGGTCAGCGGCGCGGCTAAAAAACTATCGCCCTTGGGTAGCCCGACGCGAGAAGGCTTGCCTTCCGCTGCGGCATTTTAGAAGGAGCTTGGGGCCGTAGCTCAATTGGTTAGAGTACCGGCTTGTCACGCCGGTGGTTGCGGGTTCGAATCCCGTCGGCCTCGGTAAACTTGGAATCAACCCCCTTCGGCGGGTTATCCGCGCAGGGAGGGTTCCCGTTTCCGCAAACGATGAGCCCAACTCGCGGCACCACCATCGAGGGCAGACTCAAAATGATGATGGTCCGTGCGCCGCGGCATCCCGCGCGGAAGGGTCTGGCAACCCGCAAACCAATGATGGATTCCGAATGACCCCTACTCCGGCGCGCACTGGGTGTGCCCTCTAGCTTGCCAATCGCGAACCCCTGATCGCACCGCCACAAAAATTCAGCGATCACGCGCGACGATTTACCATCAGAAGCCTTTCAGCTCACGCCTTGAATCGTCGCCATTCGTCTGTTTCACGTGAAACAACGGATGCGCAACGAAGCGTTTTGTTTCACGTGAAACACGGTGGCGCGGCGTGCCTCAATCTCATGTTTCACGTGAAACAAGCGATCCACTCCTCACATCACGGGCAAATATCCGCGCCGGTATAGGCCTCCAGCATCGCCAGCACGTCGCTGAGCTCGATAACCCCGTCGCCCTCACAGGGTGCGATGTCTGCTGAGGGGCATGTGGCGTAGATGTTGTACCCATTCAGGCAGCAGATGATATCGCCCAGTTCCACGGTGCCGGAGCAGTCGACATCCTCGGTTTCTTCGTTGGCGAGAATGGGGCATCGGTCGCATACGTTGCCGCGCCCGTCGCCGTCGGAATCCAAATTGCTCGGATCGGGATCCGTCGGACACGTGTCGCAGGCATCGCCCACGCCGTCGGAATCGCCGTCGATCTGACCGAGGTTGGAGACGTTGGGACAGTTGTCGCAAGCATCTCCCACGGTATCCGTGTCGGCGTCTTCCTGTCCGGAGTTCGCGACGGCCACGCAGTTGTCACACGCGTCGCCGCGGGAGTCACCGTCGGCGTTGGCCTGACCGGCATTGGGAAGCGCGACACAGTTGTCGCAGGCATCGCCGACGCCGTCGAGGTCCCCATCCGCCTGGTCGAGGTTGGCCACCGTGTCGCAGTTGTCGCACGCATCTCCCAGGGAATCGGAGTCGCTGTTGGTCTGGCCGGCGTTGGCGACGGTAAGGCAATTGTCGCAGGCGTCGCCGGCGTTGTCGCCATCCGTGTCGGCCTGGTCGAGGTTGGCCACGGAGTCGCAATTGTCGCAGGCGTCACCCAAGGAATCGGAATCGCCGTTGGATTGACCGGTGTTGGCGTCGTTCACGCAGTTGTCGCAGGCATCGCCGACGCCGTCCGTGTCGGCATCCTCCTGGCCCGCGTTTGGCAGTGCCGCGCAGTTGTCACAGGCGTCGCCGTAGCCGTCGGTGTCGGTGTCGAGTTGGTCCGCGTTGGCAGCCGTGGGGCAATTGTCGCACAGGTCGCCGCGACCGTCCGAATCGCTATCGAGTTGGCCGACGTTGGATAGACCCTCGCAATTGTCGCAGTTGTCCGGGGCGCCGTCGGAATCGGAATCGGCGACGCTGGCATCGCACTCGTCGACGATTCCGTCGCCGTCGCAGTCGGCCATGGTGTCCGAAGCCACGTCGCATTCATCCACCCTGCCGTTGCAATTGCAGTCAAAACCCGTGGTCAACAGGAGGACGTAGGCCGCCCCGCAACCGGAACCGACCGGGCAGTCCGCCTGATCGGCACCGACAACCGCGCGGGATCCGTCGAGGGCCACGCCGAAGCCGAAGCGTGCTCCGGCCTCGAGGCTGGGTCCCTGGATCGGATCGCCTTGTTTCCATTCCAAACCGTCGAATTGGTATTGATACGCCGCACCGCAGTCGGTTCCAGCGGCGCAATCCACGTTTCGCGCGCCGACAAGAATCCGCGAGCCGCTGATCGATACCGCAGATCCGAACTGAGAAAAGGACGTTGCGTCGGATGCGGCCAGTTTGGCCTCCTGTGCCCACGTGCCGCTGTAGCGGAAGACATAGACCGCTCCGCAAGAGCCGCCGTCGGCACAAGGAGCCCGATAGGCCCCGAGCACGGCCGCGTTTCCGTCCATCGAAACTCGGAAACCAAACGCCTGAGAGGGAGTGGGGTCGGTCGGGGCCAACAAAGCCTCGTGACTCCAAACGGATCCATTGTGCCGGAATACATGCGCGGTCCCGCAGAAGGAACCGCCGGGACACGAAGTTCCGGCATCGCCGACCAGGATCGCACTGCCGCGAACGGCCACCGAAACGCCGAAACTGTTCGAGCCGCTTGCATGTGTGAGCCTCTGTTCCCACACCCACGAGCTTCCGTTGTACCGGAAGACATCGGCGGCGCGATCCTGCGAGACACCGAGCACGGCCACGTCGCCATCGATGGCGACACTGGAGACGCGAAGTCCGCTGGAGGAAAACAACTGCACGCCCGGCAACCAGGAACCCGAGCTGTATTCGTACAACATGGCTTTCGTCTGTATGGAGGAGGATAAAACGACCCGTTCATTGTGCACCGCAACGGACGTGGCCGTCGCTGAGCCGGGAGAACCGGGTCCGGCCAATTCGGCGTCCTCAACCCACCCTGTCGGCCCGCGGCGGAAGACATAGGCGTTGTCGCCGCCCAAGGTTCGGACCGCGGCGACGTCGCCGTGCAACGCCACGGAATCGCCAAAGGCCCGGCCGGAGCCCTCATTACCGATCTCGAGGTCCGCCACGGTGCAATCCTGGGTCAAGGGACACTCATCCGGCTGCCCGTCGGTGTTGCAGTCGAGACTGGTCCCGGAGAGGATGTCGCAGGAGTCGGCCACGGTGTTGGTGTTGCAATCGGGCTCGCACTCATCCGGGATTCCGTTGCCGGAGCAGTCCAGGCTGAACCCGGAAGCGATGTCACAACTGTCCACGATTCCGTTCTGATTGCAGTCGGTTTCGCATTCATCGGGAATCCCATTGCCCGAGCAGTCCTCGCTGGTGCCGGCGACAATGTCGCAGAAATCGGGAATGTCGTTGTTGTTGCAGTCCGCCTCGCATTCGTCAGGGACGTTGTTGTTCTGGCAATCGAGACTAACGCCGTTGTCGATGTCGCAATAGTCGGGGAAACCGTTTCCGTTGCAATCGGGAAAAGGTCCCTCGCAGACGTCGGGAACGAGGTTGTCGTTGCAGTCGGCGGCGCCGCCGGCGATGTCGCATTCATCGGCAATTCCATTTCCGTTGCAGTCGGCGTCGCATTCGTCGGGAACCAGGTTGGCGTTGCAGTCCTGGCTCGCACCGCCGGAAAGATCGCAACTATCCAGCGTGCCGTTGGCGTTGCAATCGGCCCCGTTGCCCGCGTTGATTTCCGCGCAGTCGTGCGTCCCGTTGTTGTTGCAGTCCGTCGTGGGCAAACCGGGATTGATGATCCGAGCGACGGTGTCCACGTCGCACGGACCGATCTGCCCATCGCCGTCAAAATCGAAGGCATCGATGCATCCCGAAGAATAGAATGGAAGGGTCTGACACATCTGTACGTCGGCCAAGTCGGCGGAGTCGATGTCGTTGTCGTGGTCGTAATCCCCGCGCTTGTAAGGAACGTCCAGCAAACAGGATGCGGACGAATTGAGGTACGCGCGAATCATCTGCTGTTCGCGCTGGTGGAAGCGCAAGCCGATCCCGACAGTTCCATAGGTCAGGTGGCAGTAGCTCATGATGGTGCCCTGGTCGGGGCCCGAGCCGTCGAGGCAATCGATGGGCGGCGAAAACGTGAAGCTGTGAATGCAGCCGTACAAGTGACCATACTCGTGGGCCACCACGATCGGGTCCCAATTGTTGGGGCTGGTGTGCTGAACGGGCAGCGGGAAGAAGCCGAAAACGCTGCTGACCGCGTATCCCACGAAGGTTGAACACAACCCGCCGATGGTGGCCGCCACACCGCCGAACACCGGGTTGGTGAACACATGTACGGCCGCTCGGGGAATGTTCCGCAGCGGGTTGGCCGTGCTGCTCCAATAGTTGATCACCGCGTTGATGCCGTTGAAGTCGGTGATGACCCCCCACGGCGGAACGGTCTCCCAAATCCGAACGTAGTTGTTGGGGATTCGGAGCTCAGCGCCGATATCGCGGCGATAAATGTCGCTGACCACGGCGACGAGAGTGACGGCGTAGTTGGACGCCTGGGTGGCCGTGGAGAAAAGCTGGCGAAAGCGGTGATCCCCTTCGATGAACATGTCGGCAATGCGAATTTCCGAACCGGGTCCGGTTTGAAACTCAATGTGAGGATCGCCCGATGGCGGTTCGCCCTGGGGGTCCAACAAATCCATCACCTGGCACTCCCAGGGGTGCTCTTGGTCGGCGAGGAATGGAATCGTGGTGGCATCCGCGACGGTGATGGCCCCAGGGTTTTTCGGATCACCGGTGGAGATGAAATGCAATTCCCCCTCCATGAGGATATAGCCGTTGGTCATGCCCGGCGACTGGGCAAGGAAGACGCGGGAGCCGGGAAACCCGGCGACGGTTCCTGAGAACAGGGCCACTTCGGGTTCGTATTCGCGGGTCCCCTGTTCTCCGACAATCTGAGCCTTGGCCCCGGGGGGCATGACGCGAAAGGAGCGAAGTTCGAGACTCACCGATCGACCGAACGAGAGCGGAACGCGTTCCACTTTCATGTCGCCCGAACGCTGCGTGTACTCCCGGACAGTCTCAAAGCTGAGACCTTGGAAGTCAACGACGGCTCGATCCGGAGGACGCACCACCGAGTCTTTTTCAGCGGCGGGCAACGCGGCGACCGAAGCCAATACGAAAGCCGCAAACACGCCGTTCCCGAAACTCCGCGCGTGCCCCACGGAACGGAATCCCCGAAAAGCACCAAAACCCGAACAAAAGTCTGCCCTTGCCGCCGTCTTCGTCGCCATCCGTCATGCTCCTTACGAGATTAGAACCCCCTTGAGCGCCCTTACACCCCATGACTCCGGGCCTCGCCACTTTCGAAGGCTTCCGGACCGGATCGACTCGTTGGGTGTTCTATCCAACGCAACGAGAGAGTTTACGAGGAATTCGCAATTGATTCAACCCTCCGGGTGAGCAAGGTCTAAATTTGGGTGCATCCCTGACAGTGTGGCAAGAAGATTCGGGTGGCACGGTTTCGCGCGGCGAGGCCGTGATATTCCAACCCCCAACGCGCTCCCGATATCCCGACGCGCCGGGACCCTATCGGGACGCGAGCGCGGGATTCCGGCGCGACGGGGCCGCGGTTCGGGCCACTGGAACCGGGCGCTGGCGCTGCCCGCTCGGATTACCCTTCGTCGCCTTTCACTCACTTCCTCGGAGGGAGAGGGTTGCCATTCCAAATTTGCGTGTCGGTTGCGGTTTTCGGCGCGACATGTGCGAATCGTAGGGGCGGTGCGGGCCGGTGGCCTGCGCAAACTTTTGGCGAGTGCCGAATGGCGGGCCCCGAAGGCTGGATTGTTGTGCGAGAGAAGCCTGTGTTCGCAAATTAGCCGAATCCACTTGTCGGCTTCACTTGGGCATTCTTCCCGGTACAATCGTCGTGCAGACAAGGAGACCCTATGGCTGAATCGCCGCAAATGCCGCTGGAACGAATCGTCAACCACCCCCTCATCGAGGAGATGCAGGACTCGTATCTCACGTACTCGATGAGCGTCATCATGGCCCGGGCGCTACCCGACATCCGCGACGGGCTGAAGCCCTCGCAGCGCCGCATCCTTGTGGCCATGAACGATCTGAACCTGGGCCCGCGAGCCCAGACCAAGAAATGCGCCAAGATCGCCGGCGATACCAGCGGCAATTACCACCCCCACGGCGAGTCGGTGATCTACCCCACACTCGTGCGCATGGCCCAACCCTGGAACATGCGCCAGCCGCTGGTTGACGGCCAGGGCAACTTCGGCTCCGTGGACGGCGATCCTCCCGCGGCCATGCGCTACACCGAAGCCCGCATGACCGCGGCAGCCGCCATGCTCCTGGAGGACTTGGAATACGAAACCGTTGACTTCATCCCCAATTATGACAACTCGCGGGAAGAACCGGTCGTTCTGCCGGGCAAGTTCCCGAACTTGCTGGTCAACGGCGGAACGGGCATCGCCGTTGGGATGGCGACAAACATTCCCACGCACAACGCGAGTGAAGTGTGCGACGCCTTAATGGCGTTTCTTGACCGGCCCCAGCTCACCGTGGCGGAACTGATGAAGTTCTTGCCCGGTCCCGATTTTCCGACCGGCGGGCAGATTTGCGGGCGGAGGGGAATCCACGAAGCCTACAGCACCGGACGGGGAAGCATCGTCCTGCGCGGGCGCTGCAAGGTTGAGGAATCCCGCGGGAAAAAGACCATCGTCATCCACGAACTGCCCTTCGGCGTGTTGCGGAACACGGTCACGGAGCGGATCGCCGCGGCCGTGAAATCCGGCGACATCAAGGACGTTTCCGCGGTCAACGACGCCTCCGACCGCAAGAGCGATGTCCGCATCGAAGTCGATTTGAAACGCGACGCCAACGAAGACGTCATCATCAACCAGCTCTATCAATTTACGCCGTTGCAATCCACGTTTCACATCATGAACATCGCCCTGGTCAACCGCCAACCGCGAACGCTGACCCTGCGCGACATGCTTTCGCTGTACATCGACCATCGCAAGGACGTCATCCGGCGGCGCACCTCGTTCCTGCTCAAGCGGGCCCGGCAAAAGGCTCATATCCTCGAGGGTCTGATCCTGGCCGTCGGTGACATCGACGCGATCATCGAACTCATCAAGAAATCACCCGACCCGCAAGCCGCGCGGACGAGCCTGATGGCGCGCCCGCTGCGTCTGATCGAGCACGCCACCCTGAAGAAGCTTCTGCCCGAAGAATTCGTCCGGCGGCACTCGGTCGCCGCGCATCATTTAACCTTGGTTCAGGTCAACGCCATTCTGTCCATGCAATTGCAGCGGCTCACCGGCCTGGAAATCGAAAAGCTCGCTCAGGATTTTTCCCGGCTGATGAGTGAAATCGAGGATTACGAAACGATCCTGCGAGAGGAGGTGCGCGTTCGCGATCTTGTCCGCAAGGACCTTCTGGAGATCAAGGAAAAGTTCACCGACAGGCGGCGCACCGAACTCGTGGAAGACGTCGGCGAATTCAAGATGGAGGAGCTGATCGTCGACGAGCAGGTCGTCGTCACGCTTTCGCACGAGGGCTACATCAAACGCACCGCGGTCGACGAATATCGAAAGCAAGGCCGCGGCGGCAAGGGCGTTCGCGGCGGCAGCACCAAGGAAGGCGATTTTCTCGAACACCTGTTCATCGCCTCCACCCACGATTTCCTACTGGTGTTCACCGATCGGGGGCGGGTCTATTGGCTGCGCGTGTACGACCTTCCGGTGATGAGCCGCACCTCGCGGGGGCGATCGCTCGCCAATTTGCTTTCCATGCAGCAGGGCGAATCCCATCGCGCCGTGCTGGCCGTTCGAGAGTTTGAAGAGGCCTTCGTCTTTTTCGCCACCGCCCGCGGAACCGTAAAGAAGACGCCGATCTCGGCCTTTTCACGTCCTCGCACCGGCGGAATCATGGCCATTACGCTCGAGGCCGACGATTCGCTCATCAACGTCGAACGGACCACGGGTGAAAACGAAATCGTCCTGGGCAGCCGCGACGGAATGGCCATCCGCTTCGAGGAATCCGACGTCCGCGCCATGGGCCGCGGCGCCCGAGGCGTTCGCGGCATGACCCTCGAGGGCGAAGATGCCGTGGTCTCGTTGGTCGCCATAACGCTGGGGCAATCGTTGCTCACCGTCTGCGAGAACGGATACGGAAAACGCACCAACATCGATGAGTACCGAAAAACCCGTCGCGGCGGCAAGGGTGTCATCAATATCAAGACTACCGAGCGTAACGGAAAGGTGGTCGCCATTCAGGCCGTCGTGGACACCGACGAGTTCATGCTCATTACCCAAAACGGAATGATGCTTCGCACCGACCTGGCCGCCGTTAGGGAGATCGGCCGCGCCACCCAGGGAGTACGGCTCATCAAGATCGACGAAACCGACCGCGTCGTCGCCGTCGCCAAGGTCGCCCCGGAAGAAGACGAAGGAGGCGATGAGTCTGCCGAATCGCCTGCAGTACAAGCATAGCACCGACACGATTGAATTGGCGGAATAGAGTTTTTTTGTATGCTCATGCTTTAGCAATTAGGCTGTGAAAATCGGCCATCGCGCCTCTTCAATGTTTTTCAATTGAAACCCGCAATCGATTGCCGAGTAAAAGCATAGTCGCCCGTGAGCATTCGGGATTGACCTGTGAAAGTCCCGATTCGGCTCCGCGGGCCGCTTGGAAAGACAGGATATGCTCGGAAACCTTCTTCACCGCCGATGGCTTTGCGTCGCCGCAATAGGGCTGAGCACCGTCGTGGTCGCCCCATCCGCGGAGGCTTCGATGGTAGCGAACCCGTATTCGATCGCCCGTTCTCTCTTAAACCTGATCTCCAATGCCCAACCCAAAAAACAAAACAAGCGGAAAAACTTTCGCCGACAAGCCCCGACGAAATCGCTGGTGAAGACGAAATTCGTCAAGCGTACGCGCAACAAGTCCGGGGCCCCGTTGCCACTCGCACGGTCGTCGGGACTTCACACCGTTTCACGCCGGCCCGCCCGCCCGATCCGCGGCCGATGACAGGCGCGTTGCGAATGTCGAGCGATGACAATGCGGCGCGCCGGGCGGTTAACGAGGCCCGCCAAGCAGCGCTACGAGGGCGGCGAAGTCGGCAAGGTCTAGGGCGTTGTCGGGGTTGAGGTCGAACACGTCGCAGCCGGGTTGGCAGGTGTCGGA
>Ga0187893_10001383_pt1 | contig 58604 bp, 58 predicted proteins | sample MA1701074metaG_FD_139574 | JGI IMG/M metagenome (GOLD analysis project Ga0187893, IMG submission 139574) | White microbial mat communities from a basaltic lava cave in the Kipuka Kanohina Cave System on the Island of Hawaii, USA - MA170107-4 metaG ...
ATCGCCTATCTCGCAGAGTCGGCGGCGCACTACGTCGCGCTGAAGAACGATTACCTGCGGTAGCCGTCGGGCTCGGGCCGCTCCAGCGCCCCCATCACGGTCCGGGTCTCCGGCCGCACGCCGTGCCAGAGGAGATAGGACTCGGCGGCCTGCTCGACGAGCATGCCCCAGCCCTTGTACGCGTGGCGCGAGCCACGCTCGGTCGCCCAGCGCATGAAGGCCGTGTCGCCACGACCATAGGCCATGTCGTAGCAGACGCTATCCGGCCCGATCGCGCGCGGCGGCAGCTCCGGGACTTCGCCCTGGAGGCTCGCCGCGGTCGCGTTGATCACGATGTCCCACGGCCGATCGTCGACCTCGTCGAAGCCGGAGGCGGAGATCTCGCCGAGATCAGAGAATTCGTCGCGCAGCCTCTTGGCGCGCTCCGGCGTCCTGTTCGCGATGCGGATCTCGCGAGGCTCCTGCTCGAGGAGGGGAGCCAGCACGCCGCGCGTCGCGCCGCCGGCGCCGAGAATCAGCAACCGCGAGCCGGCCAGGTTGACGCCGAGGTTGCGCGTGAGGTCGGTGACGAGGCCGACGCCGTCGGTGTTCTCGCCGTAGAGCTCGACGGGGCTCCTGCGGATGATGGTGTTGACGGCGCGCGCCCGCTCCGCGCGGGCCGACAGCTCGTTCACGATCTCGGCCGCGGCCGGCTTGTGAGGCAAAGTCACGTTCGCGCCCCCGCCGCCCTCGACGAAGAAGTTGATGACCGCATGACGGAAGTCGTCCGGCGCCACGTCCTGGACCTTGTAGTCCACGACGTGATCGAACTGGCGGGCGAACATGCCGTGGATGAAGGGCGACCAGCTATGGCTCACGGGATGGCCGAACAGCGCGAAGCGGCCCGGGCCCGATTTGACTGTCACTTGCTCCTGTCTCCGCGGAGCCATTCCGCGACGCGTCCCGCATAGTAGCTCAGAATGGCGTCGGCACCGGCGCGCCTGATGCAGACGAGGCTCTCCAGCACGGTTTTCTTCTCGTCGATCCAGCCGTTCGCGGACGCGGCTGCGATCATCGCGTATTCGCCACTCACCTGGTAGACGAAGGTCGGCACCTGGAACGTGTCTTTCACGCGGCGGACGATGTCGAGGTAGGGAAGCCCCGGCTTGATCATCACGATGTCGGCCCCTTCCTCGATGTCGAGCGCGACTTCGCGGATCGCCTCGTCGCTGTTCGCGGGATCCATCTGGTAGCTCGCCTTGTCGGCCTTGCCGAGCGTCGTGGCGGAACCGACGGCGTCGCGGAACGGTCCGTAAAAGCAGGAGGCGTACTTTGCCGAATAGGCGAGAATGCGGGTGTCATGACGGCCGTCTTCTTCGAGCGCCGCGCGGATCGCGCCGATCCGTCCATCCATCATGTCGGACGGCGCCACGACGTCCGCGCCCGCCGCGGCTTGCGAGCGCGCTTGCCGCACCAGCGCGTCGACTGTCGCGTCGTTGAGGACGTGGCCGGACTTGTCGATGACGCCGTCCTGGCCATGCGTCGTGTAAGGATCGAGCGCGACGTCGGTGATGACGCCGAGCTCGGGCACCGATTTCTTGAGCGCGCGCACCGCGCGCTGCACGAGTCCTTCGGGATTCCAGGCCTCGCGCCCGTCCTCGGTCTTCGACGCGGGATCGGGCACGGGGAAGAGCGCGATCGCCGGGATGCCGAGCGCGTAGAGCCTGCCGGCTTCCGCGACGAGCAGGTCCGTGGTGAGCCGCTCGATGCCCGGCATCGACGCGACCGCTTCGCGGCGCCCCTTGCCCTCGATGACGAACAGCGGCTGGATCAGGTCGTCGGCGGTGAGGTCCGTCTCGCGCGCAAGGCGCCGCGAGAACACGTCGCGGCGCATGCGCCGCAGGCGCGTCCCCGGGAATCTTCCAGCGGCTCGCCGACCCATGGGGCTCCTTGTGCGGCAATTCCTGCGGTAAAGTCGCCCGCTCAGGGCCGGAAATAACCGGGAACTATGGCCGGTCTTTATACATGAACCGCGGGGACGGAGATACGGACCGGCGTCGGCGTTTCGGCTGCTTGTGCGAAAGCCTTCGGCCCGACCTGTTGCGATTCGCGTGGTGGCTGGGGCGGGACCGCGGGGTTGCCGAGGATGTGGTCCAGGAGTCGATGTTGCGCGCGTGGAAATCGTTCGACTCGCTGACCGACGAGGGCAAGGCGAAATCCTGGCTGCTCACGATCGTGCGCCGCGAGTTCGCGCGGACCTTCGAGAAGAAGCGCCTCGAGGTCGCCGACATCGACGCGCTCGTCGCCGCCGAATCCGTCCTGCTGTCGGCGCCAGAGGACGAGCGGGTCGCTGAAATGCGAAACGCGATCTTCCGCCTCGACGAGGAATACCGCGAGCCGCTGGTGCTGCAGGTGCTGATGGGATTTTCGACGCAGGAAATCGCCGACATGATGGGCATGCAGCAGGGCGCCGTGCTGACTCGCCTCTTCAGGGCGCGTGCGCGCCTGCGCCGGGCGCTCGGCATCACCCCGGAGTCCGAGCCATGATCACCTGCCTCGAATTCAGGCGCCGCGTCGGGGCGGAACCCTTCGGGTCGGACGCCGGGATCGAGGCGCACCGGCGCGAATGCCCGGACTGTGCGCGCTTCCAGGACGAGCTGCGCTCGATGGACGGCCTGATCAAGCGCGCGCTGGCGGTCGATCCGCCGCGCGTCGGCGGCATCCGGCCCGCGGCCTCCGCGCCGCCGCGCGTGTCGCGGCGCCGGCTGTTCGCGATTGCGGCCAGTCTTGTCGCCGGCGTCACGGTCGGTCTGGTGCTCCTGGTCAGCGCGCCGCGCGCATCGATCGCACGGGAAGTATTCGATCACGTCATGCACGAACACGGCGCGATGGACACGACGGCACCGCTCCCGCCCGCCGAACTGGCGCAAGTGCTCGACCCGGACGGCACGCGGATTCGACCCGGCATCGGCGACGTGACATACGCGGCGCGCTGCCCCTTCGACGGGCATGTCGTGCCGCATCTCGTCGTGCGCACGCCCGAGGGCCCGGTCACCGTGCTGATGCTCCGGCATCGCGAGATCGGAAAGCCGATGCGGATCGAGGAGCAGGGCTACGAAGGCGTCGTGCTGCCGGCACCCAAGGGCAGCATCGCGATCGTCGGCAAGGACGTTCCCGATCTCGATGTCGTCGCGAAGAAGGTTTTCGACGCGGTGGACTGGGGCGGCTAGGCCCCGGCGCGGTTCACTCTCCCGCAAGCAGCGCGACGCGCGTGCGACCCGCGCCGCCCCCGGCAAGCGCGGCGTGCAGGACCGGCAGGAGCTGCCTCAAGTCATTCTCGAGCTGCCAGGGCGGATTGATCGTCACGAGCCCCGAGCCATTCAGTCCCGCGCGCGAGTCGTCGGGATGGATGCAGAGCTCCGCGACCAGCAGCCTGCGCATGCCGGCATTCAGCAGTCGCCGATGCAGGCGCGCGGCGACAGCGCCCTGCTTGATCGGATACCAGGCCATCAACACGCCCTGCGGCCAGCTCTCCCTCGCAGCGACGAGCGCATCCGCGACACGCGCGAAATCAACTTCCTGTTCCTCGTAGGGCGGGTCGATGAGTGCGAGGCCGCGCTTTTCCGCCGGCGGCAGCAGGGCGCCGAGCGCCTCGAAGCCGTCGCGGCAATGCACGCCGACGCGCGCATCGCGCCGGAACTCGTGGCGCAGGGCATCGGATTCGGTCGGGAGCAGTTCGCAGAAGGCGGCGCGGTCGTTTGGGCGCATCAGCGTCGCCGCGATGAGCGGCGAGCCGGGATAGGTCTCACGCGTTCCCGCCGGGTTCAGGCCGCGGACGATGTCCAGGTAGCGCTCGAGCGCAGGGTGCGCCGACGCGATGCCGGCCGCTTCGACACGCGCGATGCCTTGCCCGGCTTCGCCGCCGCGCCCGCCGATTTGGTATCGCCCGCGGCCGGCGTGCGTGTCGAGCAGGAAGAGCGGCCGGTCCTTTTCGGCGAGCCGCAGCAGCACGGCCGTGAGCGCGACGTGCTTCATCACGTCGGCAAAGTTGCCGGCGTGGAAGACGTGACGATACTTCACGTTTCGCCGAGCCAGTCGCGCGGGCGCAGGTAGTCGCGGTAGAGAATCTCCTCCGCCGAGCCCGGTTTCGGCGTCCAGCCGTATTCCCAGCGCACGAGCGGCGGCAGCGACATCAGGATCGATTCCGCGCGCCCGCCGGTCTGCAGCCCGAATAGCGTCCCGCGATCGTGGACGAGGTTGAACTCGACGTAGCGTCCGCGCCGCAGGAGCTGGAATGCGCGCTCGCGCTCGCCAAATGCCGTCTTGCGGCGCCGCTCGGCAATCGGCAGCCAAGCCTTCGTGAACGACTCGCCGACCTTCCGCGCGAAGGCGAAGCAGGACTCGAAAGTGGGCGCGTTGAGGTCGTCGAAGAAAAGCCCGCCGACGCCCCGGGTTTCGTCCCGGTGCGGCAGGAAAAAATAGCGGTCGCACCAGGCCTTGTACTTCTCGTAGCTGCCCGGGATCCCGGCGCAGGCCTCGCGCGCCGTGCGGTGCCAGTGCAGCACGTCCTCGTGCACCGGATAGTACGGCGTCAGGTCGAAGCCGCCGCCGAACCACCACGCCGGTTCGCCGTCTTTCGGCTCGGCGTAGAAGAATCGCAGGTTCAGGTGCGTCGTAGGCACGTGCGGATTGCGCGGATGCAGCACGAGCGACACGCCCATCGCCGAGAACGGCGCGCCCGCGAGCGCCGGCCGGTCATGGGTTGCGGAGGCGGGGAGGCTCGCGCCCGAAATTTCCGAGAAATTGATGCCGCCCTGCTCGATCAGCGCGCCGTCCATCAGCACGCGCGACTCGCCGCCGCCGCCGCCCGGCCGCTCCCAGCGGTCGCAACCGAAGCCTGCGCTGCCGTCCGCGCGTTCGATGGCCTCGACTAGGCTTTCCTGCAGCCCGGCGAGCCATGCGCGCACGGCGACGCGGTCGGTCACTGCCTAGCCTCCGGCTGCGGGATCTTCGGGCGTCGCGCTTTCGGTGCGTGACTTCTTTTTCTTCTTCGCTGCCTTCGGCCTCGCGGACACGGCGGGCTTGGCTGCCTCGGCATCTGCCGCGACGGGTTTCTTCCGCGCGCGCGACTTGGTGACTTTGGCGCCAGCCGTGGACTCGGCTGCGGCCGGGGCTGGCGCTTCCGCTTTTTTGCGCCGGCCGAAGCGCCCTTTGCGCTCGGGTGCGGCAGCGAGCATTGCCTGGCATTCCTCGAGCGTGAGCGAGGCGGGCTCGCGGTCCTTCGGCACCTTCGCGTTGCGCTTCCTGTCCGTGACATAGGGGCCGTAGCGGCCCTTCAGTATCTGGATTCCGGCGTCCGGGAAGTCCTTGATCGTGCGCTCGCGGTCGGCCGCGAGCTTCGCCTCGACGATTTCGAGCGCGCGCGGCAGCGTCAGCGTGAACGGATCGTCTTCCTTGATCGAAGCGTACTTGGTGCCGAACTTCACGTAGGGCCCGTACTGGCCGCGGCCGACGCTGATCGGCGTTCCGTCGGGCGCATGGCCGAGATTGCTTGGCAGCGAAAGGAGCTTGAGCGCGTCATCGAGCGTCACGTCGTCCATGTGCTGGCCCGGCAGCAGGCTCGCGAAGCGCGGCTTCTCGTCATCGTCGCGCGTGCCCTGCTGCACGAAGGGACCGTACTGGCCCATGCGCACGGTAATCGGCTTGCCGGAAACGGGGTCTCGTCCGATTTCGCGGGATTCGGCGACCTCCTCGCGGCTGACCGACTTCGTGATGTGCTCGACGGACTTGATGAATGGCTTCCAGAACCGCCCCAGCTCGACGTGCCATTCCTTCTCGCCGTTGCTGATCTCGTCGAGCACGTCCTCCATCTGCGCGGTGAAGCCGTATTCCACGTAGTCGCCCAGGTACTTGACCAGGAACTTGCTGACGATCTTGCCGATGTCGGTCGGGATGAAGGCGCGCCCGCTCATCTCGACGTAGCGCCGGTAGCGCAGCGTCTCGATGATCGATGCGTAGGTGGAGGGGCGGCCGATCCCGTGGCTCTCGAGCGACTTCACGAGGCTCGCCTCGGTGTAGCGCGGCGGAGGCTGCGTAAAATGCTGCTCGGGCCGGATCGCCTCGAGCGTCACGCGCTCGCCGGGCTCGAGCGCGGGCAGGCGCTGCTCGTCCTCGCTCTCGACGTCGGTCTCGTCCTCGTCGTGATCCTCGTGGTAGGCGGCGAGGAAGCCGGGCTCGAGCAGCGTCTGGCCGTTCGCGCGCAGCACGTGGCGGTCGGCGCCGGAAGCCACTTTCGGGTTGCCGGGTATGAGGTCCACGGCCACCGTGTCGAATACCGCGGGAGCCATCTGGCAGGCGACCGCGCGCTTCCAGATGAGCGCGTAGAGGCGGCGCTGGTCCTCTTCGTGGATGTCGCGCTCGGCTTTTTGCGGCGTTTCTTCCGCGGCGGTCGGCCTTATCGCCTCATGCGCCTCCTGCGCGTTCTTCGATTTCGTCTTGTACTCGTTGACGCCGTCGGAGAGCGACTTGTCGCCGAAATTCGCCTTGATCGTGTCGCGGATCTCGCGGACGGCCTCGGCGGAGAGCGACACCGAGTCCGTGCGCATGTAAGAGATGTAACCCGCCTCGTAGAGTTTCTGCGCCGACTGCATCGTGCGCCGCGCGGTGAAGCCGAGCTTGCGCGCGGCCTCCTGCTGCAGCGTCGAGGTGGTGAACGGCGGCGGGGGATTGCGGCGTTTCGGCCGGCGCTCGACGTTCTCGACGGTGAGCCAGCCGTCCGCCGCCGCCAGGACCGTGCGCTCGACCTCGCGCGCGTCGCCCTCGTTCGTGATGCTGAAGCGCGCCTTCTGCGTGTCGGCCTCGACCTTCTCGCCGCGGAACTCGATGAGGCGCGCCGGGAAGCGCGCTGCATCCTTCGACGCATCCGCCTCGATTGTCCAGTACTCCTGGCGGATGAACTTCGCGATCTCCGCTTCGCGCTCGCAGATGAGCCGGAGCGCCACGCTCTGCACGCGCCCCGCGGACAGGCCGGGCTTGATCTTCTTCCAGAGCAGCGGCGACAGGTTGAAGCCGACCAGGTAGTCGAGCGCGCGCCGTGCCTTGTAGGCGTTGACCAGGTTGGCGTTCAGTCCCTTTTCCGCGTCCTCGACCGCGGCGCGCACGGCGTTCTTGGTGATCTCGTAGAAGCGGACGCGGCGCAAGTCCTTGCCATCGAGCGCGCCGTGCTCGCGGAGGATCTCGGAGAGGTGCCAGGAGATGGCTTCGCCCTCGCGGTCGGGGTCGGTCGCGAGGTAGAGCGCGTCCGCTTTCTTCATCGCGCGCTCGATCGCGTCGAGCTTCGGCCGGCTCTTGTCAATGAGCTGGTATTTCATCTCGAAGTCGCGATCGGGATTGACAGCGCCTTCCTTTTCTATGAGGTCGCGGACGTGCCCATACGAGGCCAGCACCTCGAAGTCGCTTCCGAGGTACTTCTTGATGGTTTTCGCCTTCGCTGGCGACTCGACGATGACGAGATTTGAGCTCATATATCCAGGTTCAGCACGAAGGTCCCAAAGACGCCAAAGCCGCGGGCCCGACCGCGGCTCCCTGGCCGAAGCGGGGCGTTGGCGTTCAGTGCATCGCGTCCCGACGCTCGTCGAACACCAGGTCTTCCATCCGCTGGTAGGCGTTTTCCTGGCCCGGCTGGCTGAAAAGTACCATCAGGACCACCCATTTCAGCTGCTCGATGTCGATGTCGTCGGCTTCGAGCGCGAGCAGCCGGTCGATCACGACTTCGCGCTGCGCAGCGGAGAGAATGCCCAGGTTCTCGAGGTGCAGCAGGTAGCCGCGGACGTCGGTGTCGAGGCGGATTTGCTCGGAACCGCTGAAGACGCGAACCGCGCGCGCCGTGCCCTCGCCGAGCGCGCGGTCCGGGTCGGTCGCGAGGCTCTCGAGCCAGACGAGCGCGCGCTCGATGTCCGCCTCCGGATAGCCCGCCTGCTCCAGTTCGGTCTTGAGCGCGTCTCGGTCCGGCGTGGAATCGTCCTCGGCATCCAGGAAGTTTTCGAAGAGGTGGATCAGGATGTCGAGCACGCTGTCCTTCATCTTGCCTGCCTCGGTGGTTTCCGGCTGAACCGCCCGCCAGCCAGGGATTCGACCCGGCCGTCGAGCTCGAGCAACTGCAGTTTCGAGATGACGGACCTGGCGGCCATTCCGGTTCTTTCAACCAGTCGGTCGAGACCCGCCGGCTCGAAACCGAGCGCATTCAACAGCATTTCCGCGTCGCTGTCCAACGCGCCATTCGAATTTTCCGCGCGGTCGCTCGCTTCCGTTGCATAAGTCGACGCACTTGCAAGCCCGGAAATGCCGAGTGCGGCGAGCACGTCGTCGACGGTTTCGATGAGCGCGGCGCCGTCCTTGATCAGGCGATGGCAGCCGCGCGCGAGGGCATTATGTATGGAACCGGGAACGGCCATGACCTCGCGTCCCTGCTCGCCGGCGAGGCGCGCGGTGATGAGCGAACCTGAACGCGACGCGGCCTCGACGACCAGGACGCCGCGCGCGAGTCCGGACATCAGGCGGTTGCGTCGCGGGAAGTTGTGCGAGACGGGCGGCGTACCGGTCGGGAACTCGCTGACGAGCGCGCCATTTGCTGCGATCTCGGCGGCGAGCTGCCGATGCTCGGCCGGATAGACACGATCGAGCCCGGTGCCGCAGACCGCGATCGTGACGCCGCCCGCGGCGAGCGCGCCGCGGTGCGCGGCGGCGTCGATGCCGGCCGCGAGGCCGCTCGTGATCGCGAAGCCGTGCGCGGCGAGCCGGGCCGCGAAATCGAAGGCGGTTTCTCGACCCGCGGCCGTCGCCGCGCGGCTGCCGACAATCGCGACCTGCGACCGCGAGAGGTGGCTGGGGTCTCCTTCAATGAACAGCGCCGGTGGCATGCCCTGAACCGCGGCGAGCTGCGCCGGGTAACGCGGATCGCCGGCGGTCAGGAGGCTGCGCCCGGGCCCCTCGAGCCAGCGCAGGTCGCGCTCGATGCCCGCCGCGTCCCGTTCGCCCGGGGCGCGCAGGCGCTCGAGCCAGGCGGCGGGCTCCTGCGGGCGATCGGCGGGCGTCACCCCCAGGATTCTCGCCGCCAGCCCATCGTCCGACGACCGCAATTGCCTCTGCCAACACCTCTTTTCAAAGGGGACAGTCACTTTGAGGGGCAGGCTTTTCAGGGTGACTTCCCCGCCTAAAAGTGACTGTCCCCTTTGAGAAGCGGGTATTTGAGCCCGCTTGCGCAATTGAAGAGCAACACCTTTTCATGCGCGCCGACCCGGCCGTCCGCGAGGGCGGCCTTCCAGGCCGCGACGGTCGCCGCTCCTTCGGGGCAGAGCAGGAGCCCGTCGTTCCGGGCCACCTCGGCGAGCGCCATCTTTATCTCCGCATCGTCCACGGCGATTGCGAAGCCGCCGCTCTCGCGGACTGCCCGGAGAATCAGGAAGTCGCCGATCGCCGCCGGCACGCGGATCCCCGCCGCGTACGTCTGCGCGTCCTGCCAGGGCGTCGCGTGTTCCACGCCGGCCTGCCAGGCGCGGACGATCGGCGCGCAGCCGGCGGCCTGCACGGCGACCATCCGCGGCCGTTCCGGCCCGATGAGACCGACGGCCTCGAGCTCCGCGAAGGCCTTCCACATGCCGATCAGGCCCGTGCCGCCGCCCGTCGGATAGAAGATGACGTCGGGCAGCCGCCAACCGAACTGTTCGGCGACCTCGTACCCCATCGTTTTCTTCCCTTCGATACGGTATGGCTCCTTGAGCGTCGAGACGTCGAACCAGCCCATGCGCTCGCGGCCTTCCGCCACGCGCTTGCCGCAGTCATTGATCAGCCCGTCGACGAGCGTCACCCGCGCACCCGCCAGCGCGATCTCCCGCACGTTGATCTCCGGCGTGTCGGCAGGACAGAAGATGAAGGTCTCGATGCCGGCTCGCGCGGCATAGGCCGCGAGCGCCGCGCCTGCATTCCCGTTCGTCGGCATCGCGAGCTTTCTGAGGCCGAAGGCTTTGGCCATGGCGACCGCGAGCGCGAGTCCTCGTGCCTTGAAGGAACCGGTCGGCAGCCGGCCCTCGTCCTTCACAAGCACCGGTTTCGCGCCGGAGCGCTTCGCGAGTGCGTCGAGCGCGACGAGCGGTGTCTCGACCTCGCCGAGCGCAACGACGTCGGCAGTCCTGCGCACCGGCAGGAACTCGCGGTACTTCCAGAAGCCGCCGCCGCGCGAGGCGAGTACCTCCCGCGTGACGGCACGGCGGATTCCATCGAGGTCATACCGCACGAGCAGCGGCTTGCCCGCGTCCGACAGTCCATGCAGCTGGTCCGCCGCGTAGCGCTTGCCGGTGGAGCTGCATTCGAGGTGACTCGTGAACGTCTCGAACTCTCGCATCACGCGAGATTACCAGTCCGGCGCAATCGAGAAAGAGCCGGACGGAGCGCGCCTTTGGCGGCCGGGACTCCCCTCGTTCGCTCCGCCGGAACTTTAGTCGCTCACTCGGGGGTCCCGTCCGCCTCGGCGCGCTCCGTCTGCGCTCTCGACGATCGCGCCGCCTGTCAGCTCGCGTGCGCGAGGTGGCGGGGTCCTCGCGAGCGAACCCTTAAAGTTCCGGCAGGGTTCGCGAGCGTGGAACCCCGCCGGATCCCGCGCACGCGAGCAAACATTCCGGCGCGACCGCCGGAAAAGAAAACGCCGGCACGAGGCCGGCGTTTCCACGAACAAACGAATGAATGAACGTCAGGAACCGGAGCTTGGCGAGCGCACCAGGTCGCCCACCTGCACTTCGCGATCCGACCGCCACATCAGGCCATAGCTGATACGGTCATACGCCTTGAAGATCATCGCGAGGCCATTGCGCTCGTCGGGCAGCAGGACCGAGCGGCTCGCGCGGTTCTCGGTCATGTCGCGGACTTCCTCGCCCGCTTCCCAGACTTCCAGCACGTGTCCCGGCTCGAGGCCGTCGCGCGCGCCGCGGTTGATGATGACGATGTCATAGTCGGCGACGACCGTGCGGTCGTCGATGACCGACATGATCGTGCCGTCGACCTGCTTGCCCGGGGCGCGCGGGATGAAGTCCATCTTCTTCACTGCCTCGACCGGCAGCAGGATGTCGCCTTCGAGCGTCTCGCGCGCGGAATCGACGACGCGCAGCGTCGCCGGGTCGCCGACGCGGTTGACGTCGGCTTCGCCCGTGAAGAGGCCCTGGTAGCCGAGCACGTCGCCGTCCTCGGGATCCTTCAACTCGTCGCCCACGTGGTAGATGCTGTAACGATTGCCGATCGCGCCATCGGAAAGACGACGGACGTAAACGTCGTTGCCTACCGAGGAAATCAACCTGTCGTCCCGGGCGCGCGCGACGTATGGCGCGCCCTCGACCTGGTCCCTGGACAGCACGGTCGGGCGCGACATGAACGCCGCGATCCGGTCGTATGGGATTGCGTGGATCGCATCCGACAGCGGGTTCGCGCGAACGCGCGGCGAGAGGCGCACGGGGCCGCCGCTCGCGAGCGTAACCTGCGGCCTGCCGTCCACCCAGGTGAGCGCGAGCTCGTCGCCCGGATAGATGAGGTGCGGGTTCGCGACCTGCGGATTGACGTGCCAGATCTCCGGCCAGTACCAGGGATCGGTCAGGAATTTCGCGGAGATGTCCCAGAGTGTGTCGCCCGGCTGGACCACGTAGCGAGTGGGCGCGTCGGGCGCCATCGGGATGACGCTGCGGTCGATGCCCTGATCCTGCCCGGTGGCGACGCCTGCCGGCACAGCCATCGCGAGGGCGATTGCAGCGACGGCCGCGGCGGTGAGCGCGCGCAGGGGGTGACGGGAACCGGTCTTCGAGGACGATGCCATGCGAGATGCTCCCTTACTGCCGGGTCAGCCGTAGAATCGTATAATTCCCGGCATCCGGATTCCGACGTAAGTCCATGCTTCGACGAACTTTAGCAGCAATCCCCGGTCAGATACACGCGCCCAGGCCCCCGCTCCCATGACGCGCCTCACAATACTGGAGTATCCGGACCCCCGGCTGCGCACCCGGGCCGTCCCCGTGGACAAGGCAGACGCCGGATTGCGTGACCTGATCGACGACATGCTGGAGACCATGTATGCCGCAAAGGGCATCGGTCTCGCGGCCACCCAGGTCAACGTGCACCGGCGACTCCTGGTCACCGATGTCTCCGAGGGGCACAACGAGCCCCGGGTGTTCATCAACCCGGAAATCCTCTCGCGCGACGGCACGGAGACTTCGCAGGAAGGCTGCCTGTCCGTGCCCGGCTATTACGACGACGTCGAGCGGGCGGCACGCGTCCGCGTGCGCGCGCAGGATCGCGACGGCAAGTCCTTCGAGGCGGACCTCGACGGGCTGCTCGCAATCTGCGTACAGCACGAGATCGACCATCTCGACGGCAGGCTGTTCGTCGACTACCTCTCCGAGATGAAGCGCCAGCGTGTGCGCAAGAAGATCGAGAAGGAGCGCAAGCTGCGCGCGGAAGGCCGCGCGCCCGAAACTTCGCGCGCGCCGGCGATCTGATCGCCGATACCGTCATGGACCCGCGCCTGGCGGTCGTATTCGCCGGAACACCCGACTTCGCCATTCCGTCGCTCGACGCGATCGCGGCGTCGCGCCATCGCCTCGCCGCCGTGCTGACGCAGCCCGACCGGCCGAGCGGCCGCGGCCGCGCGCTCGTCGCGAGTCCCGTGAAAGAGCGCGCGCTCGCGCTCGGACTCCCGGTGCGCCAGCCTGAATCGCTGCACGACGGCGATGCAGCCGGGTCGATCGCCTCCTGCGCGCCGGACGTGATGGTCGTCGTCGCCTATGGGCGCCTGCTGCCGCCCGCGATCCTCGCCGCACCAAGGCACGGCTGCCTCAACGTTCATGCCTCGCTCCTCCCGCGCTGGCGCGGCGCCGCGCCCGTTGCGCGCGCGATCCTCGCCGGGGATGCGGTGACGGGCGTGTGCATCATGCGCATGGAAGCCGCTCTGGACACCGGACCGGTGATGCTTCGCCGCGAAGTCGCGATCGGCGCGCGCGAGTCCGCGGGTGAGCTGGAGTCCCGGCTCGCCCGCGAAGGTGCTTTCGCGATCGTCGCCGCGCTCGATGCGCTCGCGGCGGGCCGCGCCGTCTTCGAGCCGCAGGACCCGGTGCGTGCGACGTATGCATCGAAGCTCACCAAGGGCGAGGCGCGGCTGGACTGGCGCGAGGCTGCCTCCTCGCTCGAGCGGCGCGTGCGCGCCCTGAATCCGCGCCCCGTCGCCGAAACGACGCTCGACGGCGCACAGCTTCGCGTCCACGAGGCCGCGGTCGTGGCGACGGAAGGGACCGCCGTGCCCGGCACGGTTCTGCGCGCGGATGCGAACGGCGTCGTCGTCACGACGGGCGAGGGCGCGCTGGCGCTCATGCGCCTGCAATTGCCCGGCCGGCGCGTCGTCAGCGCGGGTGAATTCGCGAACGCTCGCCCGCTGGCCGGCAAGGTGCTTGCCTGAGCACGCGTGAGGGAGCAGCGATTCGCGCCGCGGCGGCGCGCACGGTAACCGCCGTTGCAGTTCGCGGGCGCCGGCTCGAAGACGCGATCGCAGCGTTCGCGAAGGACGTCCCCCGCCCGGCGACGCAGTCGATCGCGTTCGGCACCGTGCGCTGGTACTTCGAGCTCGACGCCTGCCTCGCCGGGCTCCTCGACCGGCCGGACATGAAGCTCGATCCCGAGGTGCGCGCGCTGATGCTCGTCGGCCTCTTCCAGCTCCTGCACGGCACGACGCCCGAACACGCTGCGGTGTCCGAGACCGTCGAGGCGGCGCGCGCGCTCGGCCGGCCGCGTGCGGCGGGACTCGTCAATGCGATCCTGCGGCGATTCCAGCGCGAGAGCGAAGCCCTCGTCGCGCGCGCGCACCATTCTCGCGCCGCGCGCCGCGCGCACCCCGAGTGGATGCTCGACGCCTTCGCGCGCGACTGGGGAGATCTCTCCGAGGCGATTGCCGCGGCGGGCAATCTCGAGCCACCGATGTGGCTGCGCGTGAATGCGCGCCGCGGGACGCGCGACCATTACCGGGTCCGCCTCGAAGCGGCGGGCCAGGCGGCGGAATCCTGCGAATTTGCGCCCGAGGCGCTTCGTCTCGCGGAGCCGACTGACGTCAACTCGCTGCCCGGCTTTGCGGACGGCGACGTCTCGGTGCAGGACGCTGCCGCACAGTTGGCGCCGCGGTTTCTCGCGGCTGAGCCTCGCATGCGCGTGCTGGACGCCTGCGCGGCGCCGGGCGGCAAGGCCTGTCACGCGCTCGAGCTCGAGCCGGGGCTCGCGGAACTCGTCGCGCTCGACGTCAACGCCGGGCGCGTGGAGCGAATCGAGGCGAATCTTTCGCGGCTCGGACTCCACGCACGAGTCGTCGTCGGCGACGCGGCGAATCCCGCGGCCTGGTGGGACGGCCGGCCATTCGAGCGCATCCTGCTCGACGTGCCCTGTTCGGGCACCGGCGTGATCCGCCGCCATCCCGACATCAAGCTCCTGCGCCATGCCGACGACATCCCTCGGTATGCCGCGCAGCAGGCGGCGCTCCTCTCGTCCTGTTACGGCCTGCTCGCCACGGGCGGCCGGCTCGTTTACGCAAGCTGCTCGATCCTCAAGGCCGAGAACGCCGAGGTTGTCGGCAGCTTCCTCGCCGCGGAGTCCTCGGCGGTCGATGTGACCGAATCTGCTAGGCTTTTGCTGCCAGGCGGACTGCCGTGGCAGGTTGCGGGGCCTGGCTGTGCGCTCCCGAGCGGCGCGGCCGACGCCGACGGCTTCTACTACGCCTGCCTCGAGAAGCGGGCCTGAGGATCCGGCGTGCATTCGATGCGGGGAAATCGCTGGCTCATCATTTGCGTCGCGCTGCTCGGCGCGGCGGCGGCCTTTGCCGCGCTCGGCCAGGACGCCGAGAGATTCGAGGTCCGTAACGCCTATGTCGAGCGCGTGAACGACGCCTGGCAGCTCGACGTGCGACTCGACCTCGCGCTCGCGGAAGCGGCGCGGCAGGCCTTCGAAGAGGGCGTGCCGCTCGTGCTGAAGCTCGAGATCGAGGCGAGCGTCGATCGGCGCCTGCTGCCGGCCGAGGACGTCGTCTCGAAGACACGGGAATGGCGTCTCGCCTACGACGCAATCGCCGAGCGCTACGTGGTGACCGACGCCCAGAGCGGCACCCACGTCAGTCACGCGACGCAGGCGGAGGCCTTCGAGGCGCTCGGGCGCATCAGCGGGATCGCGATCGCCGATTCCGCCACGCTGCCCGAGGGCAGGCGCTTCGACATGCGCGTCCGCGCGACGGTCGAGATCGGCGACCTGCCCGCGGCGGTTCGCATGCTGCTCTTCTGGAGGAGCTGGTCGCGAACGACGGAGTGGTACGCCTGGAAGGTGCGGCCATGATCCGGCGCTGGCTGCCCATCGCTGTCGGCGCCGGCATCGTCGTGTGGCTCGCCGCGCTCGTCCTGCTCGCGATCACGGCAGAAGGCTCGCAGCGCTTCGGCGAGCTGTACCTTGTGATCCTGCTGATCAACGTCACCGGCGTCGTCGCGCTGCTCGTGCTGATCGGCGGGCGACTCGCTGACTTCATCCGGGACTGGCGGCGCCACGTGCCGGGCTCGCGGCTTCGCGGCCGCACGCTGCTCATGTTCGGCGGGCTCGCGATTGCGCCGCTCCTCCTCGTGTTCACGTTCTCCGTGATGTTCCTGACGCGCGGCATCGACAGCTGGTTCCACGCCGAAGTGCGGCAGGGGCTGTCCGACTCGCTCGCACTCTCGCGCGCGGCCCTCGACTTGCGCATGCGCGAGTTCCTCGACCGCACGACGCGCATCGCGTCGCGGCTCGAAGGGCGCTCCGGCGGCGCTCTCTACCTCGCGCTCGACGAGGAGATGCGCGCATCGGGCGCCGAAGAGCTCATTGTCACCAGCGCGGGCGGCCAGCCCGAGGCCTACAGCCGTGCGGGCATGCAGCATATGCTTCCGGCCGTGCCGCCCGAGGAGCTGCTGATGCAGCTCCGCCAGGGGCGGCCGCACGTGAGCCTTCAACCCGCGCAGGGCGGCGGCTACCAGGTACGCGCGGCGACCCAGATTCGCGCGGGCCCTGGGCTGCGGTCACCGCGGCTCCTGGTCGCGACCTATCCGGTGCCGCAGCGACTCTCCGACCTCGCGGGAACGGTGCAGCAGGCTTACCAGCAGTACGGACGGCTGTCGTTCCTGCGCGAGCCGCTCAAGGCATCGTTCGTGCTGACGCTGTCGCTCGTGCTGCTCATGGCGCTCCTCGCCGCGATCTACGGCGCGCTGTATTTCTCCGAGCGCCTCGTGCGACCGGTCCAGGACCTGATCGCCGGAACGCGCGCGGTCGCGAAGGGCGACCTCGACACGCGCATCGAGCGCCCGTCGCACGACGAGATCGGCTACCTCGTCACGTCCTTCAACGACATGACGAAGAAGCTCGCCCGCGCGCGCGAGGAAACCGAGCGAAGCCGCGCAACGGTCGAGGCCGAGCGCGCGGCGCTCGCGGTGATCCTTGCGCGGCTCACGAGCGGCGTCATCTCGCTCGAGCCGGACTTGCGGGTGCGCGTCGCGAACCAGGCCGCGGGCAGTATCCTGGGCGTCGACTTCACGGGCGCCGCCGGCCGGCCGCTCGAGGAGATTGCCGCCGGGCAACCGCTGCTCCTGGCGCTTCACGAAGTGCTGCGGGGGCACGTGAAAGCCGGCGAGACCGAGTGGCGCGAACAGGTGACCCTGCGCTCCGATGCCGGCCGGCGCGAGCTCGTCTGCGCCTGCACCACGCTGCCGGGCGACGCCGGCGAGCAGGGGCTCGTGCTGGTGTTCGACGAGGTCACGCAGTTGCTGCAGGCGCAGCGCCAGGCGGCCTGGGGCGAGGTCGCGCGCCGCCTCGCCCACGAGATCAGGAACCCGCTTACGCCGATTCAGCTCTCGGCGGAGCGCATGCGCCGCAAGCTCATGCGCGGGCTCAGCGCTCCGGAGGCGGAGCTCCTCGACCGCTCGACGCACACGATCGTGCAGCAGGTCGAGGCGATGAAACAGATGGTCGCGGCCTTCTCGGAATACGCGAAGGCGCCCGAGCTGCACGTCAGCGAGTTCGACCTCGGCGCGCTGATCCGGCAGGTATCCGACCTCTACCATGCGCAGGACCCGCGCGTGGCCTTCGGCCTCTCACTCGACCCGAAGGCGGGTGCCCTCGAGGCCGATCCCGGGCGCATCCGCCAGCTCCTCAACAACCTGTTGACCAATTCGCTCGAGGCGCTCGACGGGCGGCCGAATCCTGTCATCATGATCGAGACGCGGCGAACGGGCGACCAGATCGCCCTGACCGTCGTCGACAACGGCCCCGGGTTCCAGGACGGCCTGCTCGAGCAGGCCTTCGACCCCTACGTGACCTCGAAGCCGAAAGGCACGGGGCTCGGCCTCGCGATCGTGCGCCGGATCGTCGAGGAGCACGGCGGCCAGGTCGAGGTCGACAATGCGCCGCAGGGCGGCGCGAGGATACGCATCGTGTTGCCGGCCGCCGCGCGTGAGGCGCGGCGCGTTGAGGCGAGGAGAGAGAAAGCATGAGTTCGCCGAGAATTCTCGTCGTCGATGACGAGGCCGACATCCGGGGATTGCTCTCGGAGATCCTCGCGGAAGAGGGCTACGAGATCGAGGTCGCCGCCGACGCGGCCTCCGCTCGCCGCGCCGCCGCACGCCAGGAGCCCGACCTCGTGCTGCTCGATATCTGGATGCCCGACATGGACGGCATCACATTGCTGCGCGAATGGAGCGAGAAGCACACGCTCCGGTGCCCGGTCGTCATGCTCTCCGGCCACGGCACGGTCGAGACGGCGGTCGAGGCGACGCGCCTCGGCGCATTCGACTTCGTCGAGAAGCCGCTCTCGATCGCGAAGCTCCTGCGCACGGCGGAGCGCGCGCTCGAAGCCGGCAAGCGCCGGCGCCAGGCCCAGCGCACGCTGATTCCGCCGCTGGTCGCGCCGGTCGGCAAGAGCCGCCTGATGCAGAAGCTGCGGGAGCAGGTGCAGCAGGTCGCGGCCCACGATGCGTCCGTCATGCTGGTTGGCGAGCCGGGCACCGGGCGCGAGGCATTCGCGCGCTACATGCATTCGCTGGGGCCCCGGGCCGCGGGACCCTTCGTCGCCGTCACCTGCGCGAGCCTCGACGACGCGACCGCCGCGGCGAAGCTGCGCGGCAGCTCCGCGGGCGGCAAGGCAGAGCCCGGCTGCTACGAGCAGGCGAGGGGCGGCACGCTGTTCCTGGGCGGGATCGAGGACCTTTCCGCGAGCGCCCAGCGGCTGCTGCTCGCGGACCTGGAGCAACGCGGCTGGCAGCGCGACGGCGCAGGCGAGGTCATCCCCTTCGATTCGCGCTTCATCACGGCGGCGCTGCCCGGGCACGACGGGCCGGCGAACGGCCTGCGGCGCGACCTGCTCGCGCACCTGGAGGTCATCTCGATCCGCATTCCTACGCTTCGCGAATACGCCGAGGACGTGCCGGACCTGCTGCGCCACTACGTCGACCGGCTGGTGGACGAGGAAGGCATGCACTTCCGCCGCTTCTCGGTCGCGGCGCAGAACCGGCTGCGGAACTACCCCTGGCCGGGCAATGTGCGGGAGCTCCGGAACCTCGTGCAGCGGGTGCTGATCATCGGCGGCCCGGAGGAGATCGGCCTCGAGGAGGTCGAGCAGCACCTCGTGGCCCAGCAGGCCCCGGACGAGCCGCTCGTGAAGCAGGACCTGCTGGCGCTGCCGCTTCGCGAGGCGCGCGAGCAGTTCGAGCGGGCCTACCTCCTGCAGCAGTTGATGCTCTGCAATGGCAAGGTCGGGCTCCTCGCCAAGCGCGTGGGCATGGAGCGCACGCATCTGTACCGTAAATTGCGCTCGCTGGGAGTAGACTTCCGGCAGATCACCGAAGACTGATCGGTATTCAAATGGAGATGATTATGATTACAAGAAAATTACTGGTGGCGGCGATTGCCGCTGCTGGCCTCATTGGGGCGATTGCTGCCCAGGCCGAGGACACCAAGCGAACGTTCGGCGAGTACACGGACGACAAGGTGGTCCTCAGCAAGGTCAAGACGGCCCTCATCGACGACGAGACGGCTGACGCCGGCGAGATCAACGTCGAGGTCAACAAGGGCATCGTTCAGCTGAACGGCTTCGTCGACACCGAGAAGGAAAAGGCCCAGGCCGAGAAAGTCGCCAGGAGCGTCGAGGGCGTTAAAGGCGTCGAGAACAATCTGGCGATCAAGTCGGCTGACTCGACGGCCGGTTCTGTCATGGACGACTCGAGCGTCACCGCCAAGGTGAAGTCGGCGCTGATCGACAGCTCTGACACCAAGGCCGGCGACATTAAGGTAGAGACCAAGGCCGGCGTCGTGCAGCTCTCGGGCTTCGTCGAGAGCGAAGCGCAAAAGACGGCTGCGACCAAGGTCGCGAGCGGCGTCAAGGGCGTGAAGTCCGTCCAGAACAACCTGAGCGTCAAAGGCAAGTAACGGCATTCGGTGCCGGGTCGTACTTTCGTCATCTACGGGTTGCGGTAGATGACGAAAGTACGACCCGGCACCAGCTAATCGCCGACTTTCACGACGAGAAAGTCCACTTCCGCCTCTTTCAGGCGGTTCCTCACCCGATTGAGCTCCGCCGGGTCGCTGATCGGCCCGATGCGAACGCGATGCCAGGTGTCGCTGTCGATGGCGACGCGCTGCACGTTTGACTCGATGCCCTGAAGGGCGAGCTGCGCCCGCACGCGGTCCGCGTCCTCGAACTTCCTGTACGAGCCCGCCTGCAGCACGTAGGCGCCCTTCTTCTCGGTGGATTCGGGCGTGTCGCGTGGCATGACGACTTCCTTCTCCGGTACGACCACCTCGAAGTTCGGCAGCATCTGGTAGAAGTCGTAGCGCTCGGCCGCGTCCTCGGCGGCCGAATCGCGGGCCGAGGCGGGCTCGGCCGGAACCTGCGCCCCGCCGGCCTCGGGGGCTTGTGGCCCGCGCGGGTCGAAGAAATAGAGCGCGAGGCCGACCGCAAGTCCGGCGACGAGGCCGATGAACAGCCCGGTCCAGCCGGAAAAGCTTTCGCGCTGCCCGCGGCTCCGCTTGTAGTCCCGTGCCACCATCACATGGTCTCCGGCGCCGAGACGCCCAGAATCCCGAGCGCATTCTGCAGCACCTGGCGCGCCGCGGCGATCAGCGCGAGGCGGCCGTTCCTTTGCCTCGCGTCGTCCACGATGAAGGGCAATGCCGCGTAACACGCATGAAACGACTGCGCCAGCTCGCGCAGGTAGTGCACGACGAGGTGCGGCGCGCGCTGTTCGGCGCCTTGCCGCACGATCTCGGGCCACCGGGAAATCTCGCGCATCAGCGCGAGCGCCGGCGCTTCGTCGAGATTCGCGAGCTCCGCGATTCCCGCGTCCCGGTCGAACGGCAGTCCGCGCTCCGACGCCTGCTTCAGCACGCTCGCGATGCGCGCATGCGCGTACTGGATGTAGTAGACGGGATTGTCGTTGCTCTGCTTCTTCGCAAGCTCGAGGTCGAAGTCGAGCGGCTGGTCGTTCGAGCGCATCACGTAGATGAGGCGCGCCGCGTCGTTGCCGACCTCGGTGCGCAGTTCGCGCAGCGTCACGAACTGCGCCTCGCGCTTGCCCATCGCCACCTTCTCGCCGCCCTTGAACAGCGTCACGAACTGGACCATGGGCACCTGGAGCGACTCCGGCGGCTCGCCCATCGCGGCGAGGCCGGCGCGCACGCGCGCGACGTAACCGTGATGATCCGCGCCGAGGATCGTCACGAGCAATTCGAAGCCGCGCTCGCGCTTGTCGAGGTGATAGGCGATGTCGGATGCGAAATAGGTCTTCTGGCCGTTCGCGCGCACGACCACGCGGTCCTTCTCGTCGCCATACTCCGTGGCGCGGAACCAGGTCGCGCCCTCCTGCTCGAAAACGTCGCCATGAGTGCGTAGGCGCTGCAAGGCACGGTCGATCGGGCCGCCGTCCTTGCCGTCGCCGAGATCCTGCTCCGAGTACCAGCGGTCGAAGCGCACGCCGAACTCTGCAAGGTCGCCGCGGATGTCGGCGAGGATGTCGGCGAGGCCCGCCTCGAACACGGCGCGAAAGCCCGCGCTGAGCAATTCCTTTGCGCGGGCGATGACTGCGTCGATGTACTGGTCCTTGTCGCCGCCATCCGGCTCGTCCGGCGGAAGGCCCTTCAGCACATCGGCGGCCGGGCGCCGGAGCGCCTCGCCCTGCGAGCTTCGCAGCTTTGCCGCGATGGGCCGCACGTAGTCGCCACGATAGCCGTTTGCCGGGAACCGGATCTTCTCGCCGCAAAGCTCGAGATAACGCAGCCACACGCTCGCCGCGAGGATGTCCATCTGGCGGCCGGCGTCGTTCACGTAATACTCGCGATGGACGCGCCAGCCGTCGGCCTCGAGGAGATTGGCGACGGTTGCACCGAATGTCGCCTGCCTGCCGTGGCCGACGTGCAGCGGTCCCGTCGGATTGGCGGACACGAACTCGACGATGGCGCTCATGCCGGCCCCCGCATCGCCTCGACCGTAGCCTGCTCCTTCACCCAGCACGCGGCTCAATTCCGCCTGCCAGGCTGCGGGCGTCATGAAGAAGTTGATGAAGCCCGGTCCGGCGATCTCGGTCTTCGCGATCAGCTCGTTCGCGGGCAGCGCCCCGGCGATCTTCGCGGCGAGCGCCCGCGGATTCGTGCGCGCGGCCCTCGCGAGGCGCATCGCGACGCCGGTCGCGAAGTCGCCATGCACCACGTCGCGGCTGCGCTCGATCGCCGGATCCGGCAACGGCCCGTCGCTGAGCGTTCCCGCCGGCAGCGCGGCAAGAGCGGCATTAACTAGTTTTTCGATCTGGTTTTTCAAGCGCGCGATTCTATATCAATCGACGCTAATCGATTTCCGCGGGATCGACGTCCAGCGACCAGCGCAGCGAGCGCGGAACGCGGAGTTTCACGAGCTCGTCGACCCAGTCGGCGAGAAAGACCTGCAGCGCGCCGCGCGCCGGCGATTCGACAAGCAGTTGCGCGCGATGCCGGCCCGCGCGCCGGGCCATCACTGCCGGCGCCGGGCCGAGAATGCGGACCTTGCTCTCGTGCCCTGCGGGCACGACGGCTTCCGCCGCGTGCAGGAAGCCGAACGCTTCCGGGCGCGCGGGCGAATCGGCGCGCAGCAGCGCGAGGTGCGAGAACGGCGGCCAGCCGGCTGCGCGGCGCTCCTCCAGCGCCAGGGTCGCAAAGCCCTCATATCCCACGGTGATGAGGCACTTGAGGAGCGGGTGCTCGGGATAGGCGGACTGGATCAGGACTTCGCCCGGCCGATCGCCGCGACCCGCGCGGCCGGCGACCTGCACGATCTGCTGGGCGAGGCGCTCGCTCGCGCGGAAGTCCGCGCCGAAGAGGCCCTGGTCCGCGGCGAGCACGACGACGAGCGTGACGTCCGGAAAATCGTGGCCCTTCGTGAGCATCTGCGTGCCGAGCAGGATCCGGGAGCGCCCATCGGCGACCGAGGCGAGCGCCTCCTCCATGTCTCCGCGCCGCCGGATGACGTCCCGATCGATGCGCACGAGCGGTGCCGATGGAAACATCTGGGTAAGCGTCGTCTCGACACGCTCCGTGCCCTCGCCGACGGGCGCGAGCTCGTTTCCACAGCGTGGACAGGCGAATGGCATCGTCTCCTCGGCCCCGCAGTGGTGGCACGCGAGGAGCGCGCGCTTCAGGTGCACCGTGAGCCGCGCATCGCAGGACTTGCAGGGCGCAATCCAGCCACAACCGGAGCAGAACAGCGTGGGCGCGTAGCCGCGGCGATTCAGGAACACCAGCACCTGTCCGCCTGCGCCGAGGTGCCGCTCGATTGCGGCCGTCGCGGGCGGCGAGAGGCCGTCGCGCGCCGGATTCACGCGCAGGTCCACGACAATAACGCGCGGCTTGCCGGCGCGGCCCGTTCGCTGTGGCAGCGATACCTTCGAGTAGCGGCCTGCCGCGGCGTTGGCAAGCGTCTCGAGGGAAGGCGTTGCCGAGCCGAGCACGACCGGCACGCCTGCGCGCTGGGCGCGGGCGACGGCGAGGTCGCGGCCGGAATAGCGGAATCCTTCCTGCTGCTTGTAGGAGGCGTCGTGCTCCTCGTCGACGACGACCAGGCCGAGCGCCGGCATCGGCGTGAAGACGGCGGATCGCGTCCCGATCACGACAGGCGCACGTCCCGAGGCAGCGGCCCGCCAGGCCTCGAGCCTCGCGCCGTCCGCGAGCGAGGAGTGAAGGGCGACGATCGGGGCCGCGAGCCGCGCGCGGAAGCGCGCGACGAGCTGGGGCGTCAGCGCGATCTCGGGCACGAGCACGAGCGCGCCGCGGCCGGATTCGAGTACGCGCCCGATCAGCCGCATGTAAACCTCGGTCTTTCCGCTGCCGGTGACGCCGTGGAGAAGCCAGGCGCGAAACTCCCTGAGCGATTCGCCGATCCGCTCGAGCGCCGCGCCCTGGTCCGCGGTCAGCACCGGGCCCGGGCGTCCGGCCCCGGCAGGGGGCGACGCTTCTGGCCGGGATATGGATTCGAGCCATCCGCGTTTCACGAAAGCGCGCACTGCGGCCGTGTGCCCCGCCGCGGCGATGGCGGCGACGGTCGCGCCTTCGCCGCCGATGAGGTCGACGAGGGCCGATTGCCGCCGTCCGAGCCGCGCGCCGGAATCGATTGCCGCGCGCCCGGCGTCGGAGAGGAGCCAGACGATTTCGTCTCGCACTGCGGCGGCGCCGCTGCGCAGCATCTTCGGCATCGCGCTGAAGAGCACGTCGCCGAGCGGGTGGTGATAGTAGTCCGCTGCCCAGCGCAGCAAGCCGAATGTCGTCGCGTCCCAGAGCGGCGTGGTGTCGATCGCCTCGATGATCGGCTTTAGGCGCGCGCGCGGCAGCGCACTCGAATCGGCATGCCCGGCGACGAGCCCGACTGCGCGCCGCTTTCCAAGCGGCACGCGGACACGCTCGCCGGGGCGCGGCGGCGGCGCATCGGCCGCAGCGAGATAGTCGAAGGACTGCCTGAGCGGCGTGTCGAAGACGACCTGCAGTATGGGGGATGTCGCGGTCAAGAATATTCTTCTGGATCAACTGGTTATCAGATTGTTTGTCGCACCGTCAACCGCCGCCGCGACGCCACGTTATACACCCTGGGCCGCGCGCGGAGACGGGAGTCGATGGAGGACGAGCCGGTGGGTCGCTCTGCTACGCTCGACGTGCCTTTTTCACTCGGCAAGCCGGACGAGGCGCGGGAGGAGACGGTGGACCGGGAGCGCGCGCTCGACAGGTTCCTTGCCGGGATCGAGCGCCGCGCGCTGCGCATCGCGGCAATCGCCCTTCGCGATCGCGCAGAAGCGGAGGACGCGGTGCAGGACGCGATGATCCGACTGGTGCGAAATTACGGGGATCATCCCGAAGGCGAGTGGCGCCCGCTTTTCTACCGGATCCTGCGCAACCGCATCACCGATTTCCAGCGCCGCCAGAAGGTCCGGCGCGCCGTGACGGTCTTCTGGACCGGCCGGGAATCCGAGGACGAAGCGCCCGATCCGCTCGAGAACGCGGTCGACCCGCGCGGCCGGCCGGACGAAGCGATCGAAGGCGAGGAGCTGCTTCGGCGCATCGAGGAAGTGCTGGCGAAGCTCAGCAGCCGCCAGCGCGAAGCCTTCCTGCTCCGCAACTTCGAAGGGCTCGACGTCGCCCAGGCGGCGGTCGCGATGGGCTGCTCGGAAGGCAGCGTGAAGACACATTATTTTCGCGCCATGCAGGCGCTGCAGGTTGCGCTCCCGGAGTGGAAGTCATGAACGACGACGAAATGCGTGAACTGGAACGTAAGACCCGCGCGGCATTCGACGCAAGCGTCGAGTCGCAGGACGCAGCGACACGCTCGCGCCTCGCGCGCGCGCGCGCGAAGGCGCTGGAGGAACTGCATCGCCGTCGCCTCGCAGGCTCCTCGGTCTGGATGCCAGCGGGGGCCGCGGCGGCCGCCTTGGTGGCGGCGCTCCTGTGGCAGCGCGAGCAGGGCGCCGCGCCCGAAGTGCCGGACGTTGACGTTGCGCTGGAGGATCTCGAGATCGTGGCGGGAGGCGAGGACTTCGACATGCTGCGCGAGGACGAGGACTTCGTGGCCTGGGCGGCGGAAGAAGATTTGTCGGACGGTGTCGGCTGAACGATGCGCCGGCGCGTTGTCATCACGGCGCTCTTCGTCGCCTGGCCGGCAGCGGCGGCGGACGCGCCGCCCGAGCCGCCGGATCCGGAGTTCCTGGAGTTCCTCGGCGAGACGACGGGCATAGACGACGAATTCATTGAGTTCATGGAATCACGCGAGGCCGAACGGGCGCTGAAAAACGCCGAGAAGGAAGTTCCGAAGGAAGACGACGATGAATAAGCTCGCATCGATCCTGGTGGCCTGGCTCCTGGTCGGAGCCCTGCCGGCGCTCGCCGCGGAGCAGGCCGCGACCGGCATCGCCTGGGAATCCCTCGACGAATCCACGCAGGACCTGCTTGCGGGGCAGAAGGAACGCTGGAATTCGCTGCCGCCCGAGCGCCAGCGGGCCATGGCCGATGGTGCGGAGCGCTGGCTCTCGATGAACGATGCGGACCGCGCCCAGGCGCGCGAGCGCTGGAAGAAGTGGCGCAGCCTTCCGCCGGCAGAACGCGAGCGGCTGCGCAAGCGCTGGAAACAGTTCCGCGACCTGACGCCCGAGCAGAAGGAAGCCTTGCGCGAGAGCTATCGGCGCTTCATGGCGCTGCCGCCGGAACAGCGCGAGGCCCTGCGCGAGCGCTGGCAGCGGATGACGCCCGAGCAGCGGCGCCGCGCGATCCAGCGCCGCCATCCGCGCCCGGCCGCCCCGGTCCGGCGCCCGCCGGACGGCTGAGGACTCGCATCCGGCGCGCGGCCGTGGGAGGATGTTCCCACGATGCCGAATGCACCGCTCAAGCGCTCGCATGACCGCGTGATCGCCGGGGTCTGCGGAGGCCTTGCGGAATGGCTGGGCTGGAAGGCCGACCATGTCCGCATCGCCTACGTGATCGTGTCGATCCTGAGCGTCGCCTTCCCGGGCATCATCATCTACCTCCTGCTCTGGCTCCTGATGCCGGACGCCGACGCGGCGGCTTGAAGGGGACGTTCACCTTCAGCCACCGGGGACGTTCCCCTTCAGCCATCAACGGAGTGCGAACGTGAGTCGCAGAGTCACTGAAGGGGAGCGTCCCCTTCTAAAACCCTTCCGCGAAGCCATCGATCTCTACGACGAGTACACGCACGCGGGCATGCCCCGCCGCGAATTCCTCGCGCGCCTGGCGCGGCTTGCCGGCAGCGCTGCCGCGGCAAGCCTCCTCCTGCCGGTCCTCGAGAATCGTTACGCAGTAGCCGCGACAGTCGCCGTCGACGATCCCGCGCTGGAAACCGGCCGGGAGCGCTTCGACGCGCCGGGCGGCGCCATTGATACCTATGTGGCGCGGCCGAAGTCCGGCGAGCCGAAGCGGCCGGCCGTCGTCGTGATTCACGAGAATCGCGGGCTCAACGCGCACATCGAGGACGTCGCGCGGCGCGTGGCGCTCGCGGGTTTCCTTGCGATCGCGCCCGATGCGCTCACGGGAAGTGGCGGCACGCCCGCGAACGAAGACGAGGCGCGCAGGCTCATCGGCGAGCTCGACCGCGAGCGTGCGCTCGGCGTCTATCTTGCCGCAGTGGAGTTTGCGGACGGCCATACGCGTGGAACGGGCAGGACGGGCTGCATCGGATTCTGCTGGGGCGGCGGCATGTCGGGCCGGCTCGCCGCGAACTCGAAGTCGCTCGACGCCGCCGTCGTGTTCTACGGCATGCCGCCCGCGCCGGAGGAAGCTGCGCGCGTGCGCGTGCCGCTACTGCTGCACTACGCAGGGCTCGACACGCGCATCAACGCGGCCGTGCCTGCCTTCGAGCAGTCGTTGAAGGCGGCGGGTGCGCGCTATCAGATTTTCATGTACGACGGCGTCGACCACGCCTTCCACAACGACACGAGCGCCGCCCGCTACAACGCGGAGGCTGCAAAGCTCGCCTGGCAGCGCTCGGTCGATTTCCTGACGAAAGAACTTGGCTGAATCGAGGCCGCGCGCCGAGCGGTCGCAGGCCGAGTCCTTCGGTCCGCGCTTCGACCATCGCATCATGCTGGAATCCCGGCGCCTCTGCTTCGCCGCGATTCGCCGGACTGCTTCGCAGATTGTCACGGGGATGACGGAGGAGGACGGCGTCGCAGTGCTGCGCCGTGTGCTGCGCGAGCAAGGCCTGGTACAGGAGTGGCACGGCGCAAGCCTGCGGATTGGAGCGAACACGCGGCTTGCCTACGACGTGAGTTCCAAGCCCGGGGTCGCTCTCGGCGAAAACGACATCTTCTTCATCGACATCGGCCCGGTCTGGCGCGATTGCGAAGCTGACGGCTGCGACACCTTCGTGATCGGCCACGATCCCGAGATGCATCGCATCGCGAGCGACGCCAGGGATGTGTTTGAGACCGTGCGATCGCGCTGGCTTGCCGAACGACTGACGGGACAAGGGATGTACCGCATCGTCGCCGAGGAGTCGCAAGCCCGCGGGTGGCTCCTCGACCCGCTCTTGACCGGCCACCGCGTGTCCGATTTCCCGCACGCCGCCCATCACGATGGCGCGCTCGCAGACGTCGCCTTCGTACCATCGCCCAATCTCTGGATCCTCGAGATCCAGCTCCGCCACCCGACGCGTCCCTTCGGCGCCTTCTACGAAGATCTCTTGACCGACACTTGAATCGTCAGTCGCGCGCGTACGTGTGTGCCGGAGACCGGCGAAGTTGACTAGCCGGCCGCCTTGACCGCGTGGATCAGCTCCGCCGCGACTTTCTGCGCGTCGCCGTAGACCATGCGCGTGTTGTCGAGATAGAAGAGGTGGTTCTCAATGCCGGAGAACCCGGCGCCCTGGCCGCGCTTGATGACCAGCACGTTCTTTGCCTTGTCCGCGTTCAGGATCGGCATGCCGTAGATCGGGCTGCCCTTGTCCGTGCGCGCGACCGGGTTCACGACGTCGTTGGCGCCGATCACGAGTGCGACGTCGGCGGTGTCGAACTCGGCGTTGATCTCGTCGAGGTCGGAAATGAGGTCGTAGGGCACGCCGGCCTCCGCGAGCAGCACGTTCATGTGCCCCGGCATGCGGCCCGCGACCGGGTGGATCGCGAAGCGCACCATCACGCCCTTGTCGATCAGGAGCTGGCACAGCTCCCAGACCTTGTGCTGCGCCTGCGCGACCGCCATGCCGTAGCCCGGGATCACGATCACTTTTTGCGCGAAGGCCATCATGACGCCGGCATCCGACGGCTCGATCGGCTTCAGCGCGCCGGCGACGCCCTCGCTTGCTGCCGCCGCACCCTCGCCGAAGCCGGAGAACAGCACGTTGCCGAGCGAGCGGTTCATCGCCTTCGCCATCAGCTGCGTGAGCAGCGTGCCGGCGGAACCGACCACGATGCCCGCGATGATCATGGCCGCGTTCTCGAGCACGAAGCCCTCGAAGGCGACCGCGAGGCCGGTGAACGCGTTGTAGAGCGAGATCACGACCGGCATGTCGGCGCCGCCGATCGGCAGCGTCATGGTGACGCCGAGCAGGAGCGCAAGCGCGAAGAAGTGGACCACGGTGTGTTCGTTCGGGTGGCCGGAGATCACGATCGAGGCGCCGAGCCCGAGCGTCGCGGCCAGGATCACGAGGTTCACGACCTGCTGGCCCTTGAAGCGGAAGCTGCGCTTGATGAGGCCCTGGAGCTTGCCGAAGGCGATCAGCGAGCCGGAAAAGCTGACCGCGCCGATGAAGGCGCCGGCAGCGGCAAGCGAGGTGACGACAGGGCCGTGCGCCGCGGCGGCTGTCGGATCGGCCGAGGCCATGCGGAAAAGTTCGACCGCCGCGATCGCGGCCGCGGCGCCGCCGCCCATGCCGTTGTAAAGCGCGATCATCTGCGGCATGTCGGTCATCGCGACGATGCGGCCCGACCACCAGGCGAGGCCGCCGCCGATCGCGATCGCCGCAAGCATCAGCGGGAAATTCCCCATGCCGGGGTAGAGGAAGCTCATCAGCGTGCCGATCAGCATGCCGAATCCGGCGACGACGATGCCGCGCCGCGCCGTGACCGGCGAGCTCATGGCCTTCAGGCCCATGATGAAAAGGAAGGCGACCAGCAGGTAGCTGAGGTCGATCGCGAGGGTCGCGACGTTGTCCGGCAAGAGGCCCTGCATCAGGCGGATTCCTTCTTCTTTTTCTGGCCGCTGGCCTTGAACATCTGGAGCATGCGCTCGGTGACGACGTAGCCGCCGACCGCGTTGCCCGCGCCGAGCACGACGCCGATGAAGCCGATCACCTGCTCGAGCACGGTGTCCGCGCGGCCGAGCGCGACCATGGCGCCGACGAGCACGATGCCGTGCACGAAATTGCTGCCTGACATCAGCGGCGTGTGCAGGATCACCGGCACCTTTGCGATGATCTCGTAGCCGGTGAACGCCGCCAGCATCACGATGTAGATTGCGATCACGCCTTCCATTTACGCGTTCTCCACGAGTTTGCGGGTAGGTTCGTGGCGGATGCTGCCGTCGTGCGTGACGCAGGAGGCCGCGAACACCTCGTCGTTCCAGTCGATCGCCAGCGCGCCGTCCTTGATCGCCGGCTTGATGAAGTTGAGGAGGTTCCTCGCGTACATGTCGCTCGCGTGGTACGCGACGGAGGCGGGCAGGTTGACGGGCCCGATGATCCGCACGCCGTTGTGATCGACGGTCTCGCCGGCGCGCGTCAGCTCGCAATTGCCGCCGCCCTCGGCGAGCAGGTCCACGATCACGGCGCCCGGCTTCATGCGCTCGACCGCGGCGCGCGTGATGATCCGCGGCGCTGGACGGCCGGGGACGCCCGCGGTGGTCACGACGCAGTCGGCCGCGGCGATTCGCCCGTCCAGCACTTCCTGCTGCTTCGTTTTCTCATCCGCCGTCAGCTCGCGCGCGTAGCCGCCCGTGCCTTCCGCCGTCACGCCGGTTTCGACGAACTTCGCGCCGAGCGAGCGGATCTGCTCGCGCGTCGCGCTGCGCACGTCATACGCCTCGACGACGGCGCCAAGGCGCTTCGCCGTCGCGATCGCCTGGAGTCCAGCGACGCCCGCGCCGATCACCAGCACGGTGGCCGGGCGGATCGTGCCGGCGGCGGTCGTAAGCATCGGGAAGAACTTGTCGAGCGCGGCGGAGCCGATCAGCACGGCCTTGTAGCCGGCGACGGCGGCCTGGGAGGAGAGAGCGTCCATCGACTGCGCGCGCGAGATGCGCGGCACGAGTTCCATCGCGAAGCTGGTGATGCGCCTGTCCTTCATCGCGCGCACGAGCGGCGCCTGTGCATGCGGCGCGAGGAAGCCGACGACGGTCGTGCCGGCCTTGAGGCGCGCGATCACCGCCGCATCGGGCGGCTGGACGGTAAAGAGCAGGTCGGCGCTCGCCATCACGGCGTCGGCGCCGTCGGCGAAGGCCGCATCCTTGTATTGGGCATCTGGGAATCGGGCGGCCGCGCCCGCCCCGCGCTCGATCAGGACCTTGGCGCCGAGTGCCCCCAGGCGGGTCGCCACTTCCGGCACGACTGCGACGCGGTTCTCACCTCGCACGGTCTCTTTCAGCACGCCGATCGTGACTGGCATCCAATTCATCCCCTGGTCTTGACCGGCCGAGCGGCGGCGCGTTGAAAAATATCATAATCGTGCCGTATTGTTTGGGGCTTTCCGGGTCAGGATAGGGGCCGTGGGCATCGGTACAGGTATCTCGAAGCCACCCGCCAGGGCCGCGGGCGCGTTGATCGCACTGTCGCAGCAGGTGCTGCGCACGGATGCGTCCGGCATGCCGCTCGAATGGATCGACTACAAGGAGGCCGTGCGACTGCACTGCCTGGGCCAGGTCGCTTACGCTTTTGGCAGCCGGCTGTATGCGCTGCACGGCGGCATCAACGCGCGCTCGGGCCGCCAGACGGTCATCGAGGTCAATTCGATGATGGCGACGCAGGGATCGTCCGGGAATCCCGGGAGCCTGCGCGGCGACTATGTGCCCCCGCTCAACAACGAGACGCTGTTCCGCCGCGACGCGCACCTCTGCATGTATTGCGGCGGCCGATTCACCTCGCACCAGCTCTCCCGCGACCACGTGCGCCCGTTCTGCAAGGGCGGCAAGGACGTCTGGAACAACGTGGTCGCGGCCTGCCGCCGCTGCAACAACCAGAAGGCCTCGCGCACGCCGGAGCAGGCGGGCATGCAGTTGCTGGCCGTGCCGTTCACGCCGACCTACGCCGAATACATCTACCTGAAGGGCCGGCGCGTGCTCGCCGACCAGATGGAGTACCTGCTCGCGCACTTCCCGCGCACGAGCCCGCTGCACGCGCGCATCCAGCGTTTCACCCAGTGAAGCGCGCGGGACCTCCCGCGGTCCACCTCATCGACGCGAGCTACTTCGTCTTCCGGGCCTATTATTCGGTGGGCCTCGAGATGACCGATGGCGACGGGCAGCCGGTCAACGCGCTGTACGGCTTCGGCCGGTTCCTCGGCGACCTGCTCGAAGAGGCGAAGCCGGAACACGTCGCGGTCGCATTCGACGAGAGCCTGACGACGTCGTTCAGGAACGCGATCTATCCCGCGTACAAGAAGAACCGCGAGCCTGCGCCGCCGGAGCTGAAGCGCCAGTTCGGCCTCTGCCGCGAGTTGTGCAGGCTCATCGGCGTTGCCGAGTTCGGCAGCCCGACGCACGAGGCGGACGACATCATCGGCACGATCGCGGCACGGCTGCGCGCCTCCGGCCACCGGTCGGTGCTCGTGACGCGCGACAAGGATCTCGCGCAGCTCGTCCGGGATGGCGACCACTACTGGGACTATGCCGGCGAGCGCCGCTTCGGCTACGGCGACATCGAGGGACAGTTCGGCGTGCGGCCGGAGCGCATGGCGGACTTCCTCGCGCTCACCGGCGACAGCGTCGACAACATCCCGGGCGTGCCGGGCGTCGGCCCCAAGACTGCGGCGGCGCTGCTGCGGGATTTCGCCTCGCTCGAGGAGATCTACGGCGGGCTCGAGCGGATCGGTGCGCTGCCGGTCCGCGGCGCGGCGAAGCTCGCCGAGAAGCTCGTGCAGCACCGGGACGCCGCGTACCTCGCCCGCCGGCTCACGGTCATCGCCTGCGACATGCCGCTGGAGTTCAGCCTGGAATCGATCCGCCGGCGCAAGCCGGACCTCGAGGCGCTCGAGGCTTTCTACGACCGCCAGAAATTCGGTGCGGCGCTCCGCCGCCAGGCCGAACGCCTTGCCAACGCCTAAAGGGGACAGTCACTTTTGAAGGGGATTTTTAAAGGGGACAGTCACCTTTAGCTCAACCTAAAGCATCGATTTCTCTAGTGCGGACTAAAGGTGACTGTCCCCTTTAAAAATCCCCTTCAAAAGTGAACGCTTTCACCGCTGATTTCGCCGAAAGCCTCGGTGCCGCCCTCGGCCGTGCCGTCGCGTCGCGTCCCGGACCCGCCGTGTTCGGCGGCTCCATCAATGAATGTTTCCACTGGGCGACCGACGCGGGCCCGGTCTTTGTCAAGTGCTGTCCTCTCGAGCGACGCTGGATCCTGGAATCCGAAAGAGACGGACTCCAGCGATTGCGGCAGGCAGGTTCCGTTCGGGTGCCGGCTGTGCTCGCGGAAGGCGAATCCGGGCGAAAAGCATTCCTGGTCCTTGAATGGATGGACTTGGCGCCGGTCGCAGTGACTGCGCAAGCACGTCTCGGCCGCGAGCTCGCCCGGCTGCACGGCGTAACCGGGCCCGCGTTCGGGCTCGAGCGCGACAACGCGATCGGCGCGACGGCACAGCAGAATGCGTTCATCGAGAGGTGGCCGGCGTTCTGGCGCGAGCGGCGACTCGGGTTCCAGCTCGACCTGGCGGCAAGGAACGGCCACGCAGGCCGATTGCAGGATCGCGGCCGGCGCCTCGCCGAGACGGTCGAGCTGTTCTTTCACGGCTACGAACCGCGGCCGTCGCTGCTGCACGGCGATCTCTGGGGCGGCAATTGCGCGCAGCTGGCCGATGGTGAGCCGGTCGTGTTCGATCCCGCCGTGTACTACGGCGATCGCGAGGCGGACGTCGCGATGACGCAGCTGTTCGGCGGCTTCGGCCGGGCGTTCCATTCCGCGTACGACGCGGAGTTTCCGCTGGATGCGGGCGCGCCCAGCCGCCGCGATCTTTACAACCTGTATCACGTGCTGAACCACCTGAACCTGTTCGGTGGAGGCTATCGTGCGCGGGCCGAATCGATGATCGACCGGCTGCTGGCGGCCGCCGGCCATTAAGGCGTATTCGATCGGGGGGACCCATGGATCCGACCTTCATTGCCTTGCCTGATTACCGTGAATATTCGCCAGCGGACATGGCGGCACGCGCCCGCGCCTTCGCCGCCGACATGCATCGGCGCCGGACGGTGCGGGATTTCTCGGATCGCCCCGTGCCGCGCTCGCTGATCGAGGATTGCCTGCGCGCCGCGGGCAGCGCGCCGTCGGGTGCGAACCAGCAGCCCTGGCATTTCGTCGCGGTCTCCGATCCCTCCGTCAAGCACAGGATCCGAGAGGCCGCGGAGACCGAGGAGCGCGAGTTTTACGACCACCGGGCGCCGCCCGAATGGCTCGAAGTCCTGAGGCCGTTGGGCACCGATGCGAGCAAGCCATTCCTCGATATCGCGCCGTGGCTGATCGCCGTCTTCATCCGTCGCTTCGAGCGACTGCCGGACGGCGGCAAGCGCAAGCACTACTACACCGATGAGTCGGTCGGTCTCGCGACCGGCCTGCTACTGGCAGCCCTGCACCACGCGGGCCTCGTGTCGCTGACGCACACGCCGAGCCCGATGAAGTTCCTGAACGACATCCTCGGCCGCCCGCGCGACCTGGAGCGGCCGTTTCTGCTGCTGGTCACCGGCTATCCCGCGAGCGATGCGACGGTCCCGGACATCCGGCGCCGATCGCTCGACGAGATCGCCAGCTTCGTTTAAAGGTTGCCGGCACCGGAGGAGCCAAACCCCTCCGGGCCGTGTTGACGGGCTCAGTAAACGTCGAATCCGCGCCTCTCGGTATTGATCGAGCAGGCCTCGAATCGCGCAGAGAGCTTGCCCGCGACGGAATTGGGATTCGCGGCCTCTGTGCGCCAGGTGTCCCAGGCCTTGCCGAAGGTCGCCGCGTCCTTGCTGCGCCCGAGCCATCGCATGGACTCGAGGTCGTTGCTCTGAAGCGGCACCGCGACCTCGGCATGGTAGCCGTGGCTTGCGCCCCATTGCGTGTTGAAATCGCCGGCGATCTGCAGGAATTTCGCGAAGTCGCAGCCTTCCTTGAGCTTGAAGTTGATCACGTCCAGGTGATCGGCGAACGCGCCCATGGGCAGCGCCAAAAGCGCGATGGCAATGATCCTCTTCATGTCGATTCCCCCTGATTTTGAATTCGCCCGGCCGACGCCTGTCGGCCGAGGGCGCCAGACACTACGCCTTTTGCGGCGGCGGCACTAGAGCGCGGCGGCAACTACACGCCGGAGAAGACGCTCGCGAAATCCGCGTGGAGTCGCGAGACGCATGCGTTCGAAGAGCGGTTTCAGGGAGTCGTCGCGAGGCAGCGGATGGAGCAGCCTGGCTGCAATCGCAAGCTTGCCGCCCCAGGTTTCCGAGCGTGACTTCAGGCGACGAAGCGCGCCGCCGAGCGTGATTTCCTCGGGACTCAGGTCGGTCCCATAAGGCAGCTTGCCGAATCGCCCCGCTGCGCGGTGCGGCGCCAGCGCCTGCTCGAGCGCCTCGGGAAGATTCCGGCGATGCGCGTCGGCAATTCGGTGACTCGCCGGCAGCTTGCCCGCGCGCTGCGCTTCTGCGAGCAGCGCGGGCTGGAAGCGCGAGTCCGCGATCTCGAGCATCGCGGCCGCGACCTCGGCGTCGCTCTTCCCCCGGATGTCCGCGACGCCGTACTCGGTCAGCACGATGTCCCGCAGGTGCCGTGGGATCGTCACGTGACCGTAGTTCCAGCGGATATTGGATTCGAGTGCGCCGCCACTCCCGCGCGCCGCGCGCACCGCGACGATCGACCGCCCGCCCGGCAGCTCGTGCGCCTGCACGACGAAATTGAACTGTCCCCCGACGCCGCTCACCACGCGCCCGTCCGCGAGCCCGTCGGACACAAGCGCGCCGCCGAGCGTCGCCATCATGGCCGAGTTGATGAAGCGCGCGTCCCGCCGCTGCGCCGTCTTCGTCTCCCAGTCCGGCCCCAGCAGCTCGTTCGTGAAGCTGACCGACATCATGCGGAACAGGCCGCGCTCGGCGTCCGGCATGGCGCGCAATTCCTCGTAGAACTTCCGCGGTCCCAGCAGGAAGGCGCCGTGCAGCAGCGCGCCGTCGGGCTCGACGCGCCGCTTGAGGATCCCCTCGCGGTAGAGGTCGAGGAATCCGTCGACGAACATCTCGGTGACCGCATACAGCCCCTGTTCGAAAGGCGCCTCGCCACCGATCGCCTGCTGCTCCGCCTCGAAGCGCGGCAGGAGCGCGATGTCCCGGAGCGCGCGACGCCAGTCGGCATTGTTGCGATGCCGCAGTGTCATCGCGCTCACGATCGCGTCCCCGAGCTCGCCGATGCCGATCTGGATCGTCCCGCCGTCCCGGATGAGCATGCTCGCGGCGAGCGCGATGGCGTGGTCGGCCGTCGAGATCGGCAGGTTCGGCGGCGCGATCAGCTCGTGGTAGCCGTGCGGGTCGTCCACGATGATGTCGAAATCCGACGCCGGCAGTTCCGCGGCCCCGAACATGAACGGCATGCGGCCGTTGACCTGGCCGACTATCGCGACCGGCATCCCGCCCTGTTCGCGCCTGCGAAGCTCGGGGATCAGGTCCGCCGTGACGTCCGGGTTCGAGCCGAGGCTCGCGCGGGCACCGCCGCCATCGCGACGCAAAGCGATCTGCTGTGCGATCACGTTGGCGCCATGATCCGCGACCGTGCGTGCGACGTGGGTGTAGTTGATGCTCGCATAGGATTGCTGCGCCAGCGGCGAGCCGAGCCAGGCGCCGGGCTCCATGAAAAATTCCTGGACGCGGACGTTTGCCGGCAGCCGGCCGGAGCGCACCGGCAGGGTCCATTCGGGCTCCGGCGCATTGCCGTAAATTCTTGCCGTAATCGGCTCGACGAGCCGCCGTTCGAGTTCGCCCGCGGGATGCGGCCGCGCGAGCGTGAGTCCCGTCAGGATGGAGAGCTCGATGCGCGGGTCGGCAGCGGCGCGCCGGTAGAATTCGTTGACGAGCGCGACGGGCTTCCCCACGCCGATCGGCGTGCAGAGCACGATGCGCCGGCCGACCTTCGAGAGCGCCTGCTCGACGCAGTCCTCGAGGCTCGCGAACTGCGGTGGCGGACGCCCGTTCATGGGCGTGACTCTAGCCTATGGGCGTGAGTTTCAGCTCGAAGCGCACGTCGACGTCGTCGCCGATCCATTCGGTCGACGCCCAGTCGCCCTGTCCGAGGCCGAATGCAAGCCGTTTCAGGCTCGCCGTGCCCTTCATGACGGTCACCGCCCCGGCGGGCACCAGCGTGAACTGCACGGCGATCGGCTTCTTCACGCCGCGGATCGTGAGCTCGCCGGACGCGCGCCAGCCGGAGCCCGCGCGTTCAAAATCTGTCGCGTGGAAGATCGCCTGCGGGTGCTTCTCGGTCCAGAAGAAGTCGGGGCTCTTCAGGATCTCATCCCGCTCGGCGTCCTGTGTCTCGATGGACGGCGATTCGACGGTCACGTCGAGGCTGCCTTTCGCGGGACTTGCGGGGTCGAAGTCGAGCTTCACCTGGAAGCGCTTGAAGGAACCCGTGAACTTTGCCCCCGCCTGTATGGCCGAAAAGTTCAGCGTGCCGGCGGACTCGTCTGCCTGGCGGACGTCTGCCAGGGCAGCGGGGCATAGGAGAATGGCGAGAAGCAGAGTGCGGAAGATCATCTCGGACCGCCCGGCAACATGCGGAACAGGAGCCCGTCGCGGTCGACGAACTGGTGCTTGAGCGCCGCGGCGACGTGCAGGCCGACGAGCGCGTAGAGGAACCACGCGAACAGGTGATGCAGCTCGTGGAAAATGTCCTTGAGCCCGCGGTCGGGCCCGATGAAATCCGGCAACTGCACGAGGCCGAACCAGCTCACCGGATAGTTCGATGCCGAGGACATCAACCAGCCGGAAAGCGGCATGGCGAACAGGAGCGCGTACAGGCTCCAATGGTTGAGGTTCGCAGCCAGGCGCTGCCAGTGCGGCATGGGCGGCGGCGGCGGCGGACGGTCGATCCAGCGCCACGCAAGACGGATGACCGCGATGCCTAGTATCGTGATGCCGAAGGACTTGTGCCGCGCGAGGAGGGCGAGCTTTTCGAGCCCGAGCGGCAGGTTGTCGGCGATATTGCCGAGCGTCACCTGGACGACCAGCAGTGTGACGACTGCCCAGTGAAGGGTCTGCGCGACGTAGCCGTAGCGCACGGAACTGTTTCGTGCAGGCATCAAGTCTTGGAGAATAACGCGATGCGCAAGTTCCTGTGGCCGATGATCGTGCTCCTTGCCGGATGCGCCGCGCCGCCGCGCGGGGAAGCCCCGCCCGCGGCCCCGGCCGCGCCCGCCGAGGCCGAGAAAGCCGCACCGGCTGAATCGTGGAAGATCGTCGCCTCGCACCTGGAGGTGCGCGTCTACCGCGACGGTGCGATGCAGAAGCTCGGCCACAATCACCTGATTACGTCCGATGCGCTCGAGGGCGAGATCCAGCTGCGCAATCCACTGACGCAGACCGGCTTCGACATCCGCCTGCCGCTCGAGTCGCTCGTGGTCGACGACACTGGAGCGAGGACCGCCGCGGGCGGTGATTTCGCGGCGCCGGTTCCGCCGAAGGACACCGAAGCGACGCGCCGCAACATGCTGGGCGACAAGCTGCTCGATGCCGCGCGCCAGGACGCGATCCGCCTGACCGCGGACGAGATCACGGGCGAACCCGGCAGTTACCAGGCGCGCGTGCGCGTGTCGCTCAAGGGCGAAGAGCACGTTGTCGCGGCGCCACTCACCGTGACGATCGAAGGGAACTCGCTCAAGGCGCACGCGGGCTTTCACCTGACTCATGCCCAGATCGGTCTCGTGCCGTTCACCGTGGCGCTCGGTGCGCTCAAGGTGCGCGACGACTTCGAGGTCGAACTGCGGCTCGAAGCCAGGCGCGGCTCGTGACAGGAATCCAGTTCCGGAATCCGGAAGTCCGGATGTCGGCGGCGCTCGCCGCCGCCGAAGCGGCCGTGCGTGATCCCGCGGTGACGCTGCGCGAGCTGCTCGCGATGCTGGGAGAGCAGGGGCTGCTCGTCTTCTGCGGCGTGCTCGCGGCGCCCTTCCTGCTGCCGGTGACGGTTCCGGGGATGAGCACGGTATTGGGGCTGCCGATGATCCTGATCGGATTTTCCGTGATGGTGAGCCGGGTGCCCTGGCTGCCGCAGCGGCTCCTGAACCGCAGCCTGTCATCGACGACCGTGCGCGCGATCCTGCAGAAAGTGCGAGGCTGGGCTGAGCGCTTCGAGCATTTGGTGCGGCCGCGATGGCTCGGCCTGACGGGCAGTGGCGGGGTCAACGCCGTCAACGGCGCGCTCGTCATCGTCGCCGTGCTGCTGCTGATGGCTCCGATCCCGCTCGTTCCCTTCGTGAACTCGGTCCCGGCGCTCGCGATCCTGCTGATGTGCTTCGGCATGGCCGAGCGCGATGGCGCAATCATCGCGCTCGGCTACCTGGCGACCCTGGTCTCGGCCGTCTACGTCGGCGGCCTGATCTTTCTCGTGTTCTACGTCGGCCTGCGCCACGAGCAGGCGCTCGAGATGCTGCGCACCTGGTGGGCGAACTTCTAGGCGGCGTGCCGCATTACTTCGCGTCGATCTCCGCGAGCAGCGCCTCCGCGCCGTAGACTTTCTCGAGCGCCGTCCGGATGTAGGCCGGGTGCACTCCGATCGACCGGTTCATCCGCTCGTCGAACCAGTAGGTGCCCGAGATCGAATGGATGTTGCCGTCAAAGGCGAGCCCCACGATTTCGCCCTTCGCGTTGACCATCGGGCTGCCGGAATTGCCACCGACGATGTCGTTGTCGGTCGTGAAATTCGCGCGTGTCGACAGGTCGAGGCGGTCCTTCGCGGCCACCCAGCGCGGCGGGATCTTGAATGGCGGCTCGCCGGTCGCGCGCTCGAATGCCCGCGAGAGCTCGGTCCACGGCCGGACCTCCTGGCCCTTCTCGGTCCAGCCCTTCATGCCGCCATAGGAGAGGCGGAGCGTAAAGGTCGCGTCGGGATAGATGCTCGTGCCGTACTTGGCGAACCGCGCCCTCGCGATCTCCTCCTGCGCGCGCTGCGTCGGCCCGTCGACCTCCTCCTCGAACCGCTTGCGCTGCGCCCGCGCTGCGGGATCGACGGCATCCGCGAGGCGGATCATCGGGTCCTGGCTCGCGTCGATCGCTGCCTGCCCGCCTTCATAAAGTGCCATCCTCGCGCCGGCGTCGCCGAGCGTGGTCTGCCTCACGAGCCGGGTCGCGAGCGCGTCGGGCGAGTCGTTGCCGAAGACCTGCCGGACCACCGCATCGTCGGGGCCGAGCCATTCGCGCATGCGCTCGAGGCCGAACGAAAGGCGGAGGATCTCGAAGTCCGGGTAAATCGGTGCGCCGGCTTTGAGGTTCTGTGCCACGGCCGCCAGCCGCGCTTCCGTGAATTCCGGCAGGCGCGACTCGTTCGGCTTCGCGCGCTCGGCGGCGGAGCGCACGAGCGTGCGGGCGTGGCCGAACAGCTGGCTGTTGAACGCCGCGCCGCCCTCGAGGAACGTGTGCGGCACGAGGATGTTGCGCCAGGTGTCCTGGGACTTCGTGATCTGCGCCCAGGGGTCGCCCGACGCAGCAGCGTCCACGGAATCGCGCAGCGCGCTTTCCTTCTCGGCGGTGTTCTCCAGCAGAGCCGGGTCGAGCAGCGCGTCGAACTGCTTGCGGCGCACCTTGATCGCGTTCTCGATGGAATTGAGGTAGGACTCGGACGTGCGCCGCGGCTCCTCGCCGGTCTTCGCATACTGGATCATGCGGCCTCTAAGCTCCGAGAAACGCATCAGCCAGAATGGCATGAACGTGTCGCGCTGCAATTCGAGCTGCGAGACCGTCAGCAGTCGGTCCGTGTCGCCCGGATGGCCGGAGACGAACACGGCATCACCCGGCTGCGCGCCGTCCCAGTCGAAGCGCAAGTGGTTCGGGGTCTTAGCCGGCTTGCCGTCCTGGTAGGCGCGCAGGATCGACATGTCGAGGCACCAGCGCGGGAACTGGAAATTGTCCGGGTCGCCGCCGAACGCCGCGATGTCGCGCTCCGGCGCGAACACGAGGCGCACGTCCTCGTAGCGGCGGTATTTGTAGAGCCAGTGCTGGCCGCCCTGGTAGAGCGCGACGCGCTCGCACTTGAGCGGGCCGCCCTTCGCTTTCGCGGACGATTCCTCGCAGGCCTGCTCGAGCTTCGTGAGCGCGGCGCGGCGCGCCTCGACGATGCCTTCGAGCGCGACGCCCTTGAGCGCGGCCGCGACCTTCGCGGTCACGTCCTCGGTGCCGACAAGCACGGACACGGCGTCCTTCTCGCACCGCAGCTCCTTCTCGCGAGTCCCAGCGAGGAAGCCGCTGGCAATGAGGTCATTGCCCTCGGAGGATTTCTGCGCGATGCAGTCCTCGGCGCAGTGATGATTGGTGAGGATCAGGCCGTCGCCCGAGATGAATGACCCGGTGCAGCCCGTCTCGAGGCGAACGGTCGCCTCGCGCAGGCGGTCGAGCCAGGCGGAATCGAGCGAAACGCCGTACTTCCGCTGGATGGCGGCGCGCGGCGGATTTTCGAAGGTCCACATGCCTTCCTCGGCGGCAGCCGGAAAGGCGGCGAAGGCGGCGACGGCCGCAATCGAGACGAGCTTCATCAGGAACTCCAGATAAAGGGGACACTCCCCTTTGACTTCAATCGCGGTGCTTGATGCCACATCGTCTCCGTTGAAGGGGAGCGTCCCCTTTATTTGCCGCGCGCAGCGGCGAAGCGGTCATGGTACCGGCTGGGCGGTATCGGGGGACAGGGCGGCCCACGATTCGGCGCGGATCGCGCTCCCTTCATCGTGCCGGGTGACGCGCGGCGGCGGGCGCTTGGGCGGCGGCCCGCGTTCGGGCGTGCCGATGTTTGGGCAGGTCGCCCGCTCCGGATCGAAATTGAGCGTCAGGAGCGCAGTCGCCGCCATCGGCTGGCCGTCGCGCCAGGCGGGCGAAAGCCGCGAGCTGCGGGCGATTGCGAGCGCCGTCGCGTCGAAGAGTCCCGCGGGCTCGGCGGCGAGGATCCGCGCCTCGAGCACCTTGCCGGACGCACCCGTCTCTACTTCGAGCACGACACGGCCAGTCGTTTTCCGCTCGCAGGCGGCCATCGGGAACGGCGCGCTCGCAAGCAGGGTCGCGGGCACGACGTCGAGCGAGGTGTCCGGCAGCCTGAAATCGAAGCGTCGCGTTTCGCGGCGCGCGGGCCCTGGCACCGCGGGCCCGCGCCATGCGCGCACGGCCGCGAGCGCGGCCTGTTCGAACTCGCCGCGCGGCATGGCGGTCGTGACGCGCGCGTTCGTCACGACTCCTTCGGCGTCGAGGTCGTACTCGACTTCCGCATATCCCTCGACGCGCGACTGGAGCAGGGCCGGCGGATAGACCGGCTGCGGGCGCCCGTTGCCCGTCGTGCGGGCCTCCGTTGCGTTCGAGTCCGTGAGGGCGAAGCGCACGCGCGTGCGCATGCGGCACTCGATGGGCTCGCCGTCCCGCGTGGCCGACGCGAATCGCCAGCGGCGCACGCCTTCCGTCGCCGCCTGCTCGAAGTAGCCGGGCGGCTCCGCGCGGACCACGCGGACCCAGCCGACGCTGCCGTCGCGCAGCACCGTGAGCGCAACCTCGACCGCGCCCTCGATGCCGATCGCGCGCACTGCCTGCGGATAGGCCGGCGCTTCGCGCTGGATCGCGACCGGCGGCGCGATGCCCCTCTGGTCGCAGGCGACCCATCCCCGCGCGGCGGGCGCGGCGACGAGCAGGGTGATTGCGAATGCGGCTCGATTCATTCCGAGGTCGTGAGCAGGAGCTGCGTTCCTTCCGGCGCGACGAGGAGCGCATGCCGTGACGCGTCGAGATTGCCGGGAAGCCTTCGCTCCAATTCGAAGCCGGACTTCGCGAGGCTCGCGATGCGCGCCGGCATGTCGGAATCCGAGAACATGAGCGCCGGGCGCTTCAGGATCCCGGCGCGGAGCAGCGCGACGTCCAGCGAATCGCTCGTGAGCCCGATGTGCGGATACGGCTCGTCGCCTTCCTCGGCCGGCACGAAGCCGAGCCGCTCCCAGGCCCGTTCCGCCCGCTTCAGGTCTGCGACCGGCAGCACGAATTCCTCGAACCATCCGAGCCGCGAGGTCTCGCCCGGTCCCTGCTGCGATGGCGAATGCGTGCGCGCCTCGAGCAGCCGGACGACCTGGCCAGAGATGTCGAGGCTCGCCTGGTTGAAAACGTCGTCGCCGAGACGGCGATCGACGACGTCGATTCCCTGCCGTTCGAGCGCGTCGAGGTGAGCGAGGAGATCCGGCAGCACGAAGGCGAGGAGCGGCGACTGGATGAGCTCGCGGCCGTGCAACCCGACGGCGAGCCTGCCGTCGGCGACCGCCGCGTACGGATACGGCCAGGCTTCGCCGGCCGTCACCTGCGTGAACCCGAGCCGCTCGTAGAACGCAAGCGACTCGAGCAAGTCCGGCGCGTGCACGCTGATCTCGTGGAAGCGACCGATCATCGGGCCAGCTCTACCGGCGCGTCTACGCGTTCGGCGACGAGGCGGCCGAGGCAGTCGACCTGGGCCGCGTCATCGTTGAGCGCGGGGATATACTCGAAGTCGAGTCCGCCCGCCGCGAAGAAAGTCGCTGCGCCGCGAATCGCGATCTCCTCGAGCGTCTCCAGGCAGTCCACCGCGAATCCCGGGCAGGCTACGGCCACGTGCCGCACGCCATCGCCCGCGAGCGCCCGCAGGCGGTCCTCGGTGTAGGGCGCGAGCCAGCGTGCGCGGCCGACGCGCGACTGGAAGGCGACGGACCAGCGCTCGCGGGGCAACTTGAGCTGCGCTGCAACCAGCTGCGCCGTCGACTGGCAGCGCTTGCCGTAGGGATCGCCCGCGGCCGCATAGCGCTGCGGGATGCCATGGAAGGAAAATATCAGGTGATCCCAGCGCGTCCGCGCCGCGGCGATGCTCGAAGCGAGCGCCGCAATGTGGGCGGGGTCGGCGTGGTAGTCCTCGATCACGAAGCACTCGGGCGGCGCGGACCAGCCCGCGAGCGCCGCTGCGACACGATCGAGCGCGGCAGCCGTCGTCGTCGCCGAATACTGCGGAAAGAGCGGCAGCACCACGAGCCGCCGGATCCCCGCCCATTGCAGTTTCTGTAGCGCGTGGTCGATCGACGGGTTGCCGTAGGTCATGCCCAAGGCGACCAGTGGCGCCTCTTCCAGGTTCGACGCGAGCCAGCGCTCCAGCGCTCGCGCGAGCGCCTCGGTGCCGGTCAGGAGCGGCGAGCCTGCGGCGGTCCAGATCTGCCGGTATGCATTGGCGCTCTTCGCGGGGCGGAATGGCAGGACCAGCGTGCGCAGCACGACTTGCCACGGCAGCCAAGGCAGTTTCACGACGTGCGGGTCGGAGAGGAATTCCGCGAGGAAGCGCCGGATGGCCTTGGGCGTCGGCGCATCCGGCGTGCCGATATTGACGACGAGGACGCCGGTTGCGGTCGCCATGCCCTCAAGATACCCCAAGGTCATCGCTCGCGGAACGAAGGCGGGCGATCGAAAAAAAGCGGCCGGGAGCATGGCCCCCGGCCGCCGCGCGATGCGCTATGGGATCAGAAGCTCCAGCGGATACCGACGAGGTAGGCGTTTGCGTCGTCAGAGCTCGAAATTTCCGCGCCGACCGCGAACGCGTCGGTGAAGAACCAACGGCCGCCGACTGCGATCGACGTGTCGTCGCCAGCGTCGCCGAGATCGGTGTAGTCCACGCGGCCTTCCAGCTCGAAGCTGTCGCCGATCGCGCCGCGAAGCCCGGCCGATACCAGGTAGCCGTCGACACTGACGGTCAGGCCGCCCGCCGATGCCTCGGCGTCGACATAGCCGAGACGACCGGTGAGGTCCAGCGAATCGGTGAGCCCATAGTGGCCGCCGAGCCCGACCGCGAACTGGTCGATGTCGACGCCTTGGAGATCCTGGTTCACGTACTCACCGAAGACGAACCAGTTCTCGGCGAAGCCGACCGAGCCGCGAAGGCCAAAGCCATCCGCGCTCGGAAGCCCGTCGATGTCGGTTTCGACGTAGCCGAGGTCGACGTACGAATAGCTCATGTCATCGGCGAGCGCCGCCAGTGGCGCGAGCGCCAGCATCAGGCTGCCCAACACGACTTTCATGCATTTCATGATCAATTTCCTGTGTGACGAAGGGTGTTCCGCTGGGGTGCGGTTCTACGACACGGGATTTTACGTAACGGTTCCCGCCTGCGGCAGAAATACGTGGCGTAATTGTGACCGGCGTCATCCGCAAACTGCGCGCCAATCGAGATTTGGCCGGAATTCGCGGAACTGGCAGGATCCGGCGCTGTTGTATTTGCGCCTCAGCCGGTCTTGATCAGGGCCCGGTCACGCCGCCGACGCAGACGTACTTGATCTCGGTGTAGTCGAGCAGACCGTACTTCGATCCCTCGCGGCCCGTGCCTGACTCCTTCACGCCGCCGAATGGCGCGACTTCGGTCGAGATGAGCCCGGTGTTGAGGCCGACGATGCCGTACTCGAGCGCCTCGGACACGCGCCACGAGCGCGCGAGGTCGCGCGTGTACAGGTACGCGGCGAGGCCGAACTCGGTGTCGTTCGCCATCGCGATTGCTTCCTGCTCCGTCTTGAAGCTGAACAGGGGTGCGACGGGTCCGAATGTCTCCTCGCGTGCGACCATCATCGCGGGCGTGACGCCCGTCAGGACCGTCGGCTCGAAGAAGGTGCCGCCGAGCGCGTGGCGGCGGCCGCCGGCCACGACCTTTGCGCCCTTGGACGTCGCATCCGCGATGTGCTCCTCGACTTTCTTGAGCGCATTCGTGTCGATGAGCGGGCCCTGTTCGGTCTCGCCCGCGAGGCCGTCCCCGACGCGGAGCTTCTGCACCGCGGCGACGAGCTTCGCGGTGAAGGCCTCGTAGACGCCGTCCTGCACCAGGAGGCGATTGGCGCAGACGCAGGTCTGGCCGGTGTTGCGGTACTTGCTTGCGATCGCGCCTGCGACCGCGGCGTCGAGGTCCGCGTCGTCGAACACGATGAAGGGCGCGTTGCCGCCGAGCTCCAGGGAAACTTTTTTCATCGTCCTTGCGCACTGCGCCATCAGGAGCTTGCCGATCTCGGTCGAGCCAGTGAATGAGAGCTTGCGGACGCGCGCATCGCCCGTCAGCACGCCGCCGATTTCACGCGCCGGACCGGTGATGACGTTCAGGACGCCGGCAGGTATCCCGGCACGCGCCGCGAGTTCCGCGAGCGCGAGGGCGGAATAGGGCGTCTGCGTCGCAGGCTTGCAGACGACGGTGCAGCCGGCCGCGATTGCCGGCGCGACCTTGCGCGTGATCATCGCGGCCGGGAAATTCCAGGGCGTGATCGCGGCGACCACGCCGACCGGCTGGCGCAGCACGAGGATTCGCTTGTCCGCCTGGTGGCCTGGGATGACGTCGCCGTAAACCCGTTTTGCTTCCTCCGCGAACCATTCGACGAAGGAGGCGGCATAGGCGATCTCGCCCTTCGATTCCGCAAGCGGCTTGCCCTGCTCGGCGGTCATGAGCTTTGCGAGATCCGCCGCGTTCAGGAGGATCAGGTCGTTCCAGCGGCGCAGCAGCACCGCGCGCTCCTTGGCGGTCTTCGCGGCCCAGGCGGGAAAGGCGGCGTGCGCCGCGGCTACGGCTTTCGCGGTCGCCGCCGCGTCGAAAGCCGGCACCGTGCCGAGCGCCGCACCTGTCGCCGGGTTGTATACGGGGATCGACGCGCTGCCCGGCGCGTCGAGCCAGGCCCCGTTCACGTAGCACTGCTCCCGCAGGAGCGATGAATCTTCGAGCTTCAGCGCCGAACTGCCGGCAAGGCGGCTGTCGTCCTTCGCGCGCATCAGGCAGCCTTCACGACGCGCTGGTCGATCGCGCCGAAAATGGAGCGGCCGGCGCCGTCGAACATCTCGATCCGCACGCGGTCGCCGAACGATAGGAATGGCGTCATCGGATTGCCCTGGTCCAGGGTCTCAAGCATGCGCCGCTCGGCGAGGCAGGTCGAGCCGGAAGCCCGGTCGCGGTTCGAGACGGTGCCGGACCCGACGATGCTGCCCGCGCCAAGCCGTCGCGTCTTCGCCGCGTGCGCGACGAGCTGTCCGAAGTCGAAGGTCATGTCGACGCCCGCGTTCGGCCGGCCGAAGGGCTCGTTGTTCAAGTGCACGACCAGCGGCAGGTGCACGCGCGCGTCCTTCCAGGCGTCCCCGAGCTCGTCGGGCGTCACGGCGACGGGCGAGAACGCCGTCGCCGGCTTCGACTGGTAGAAGCCGAAGCCCTTGGCGAGCTCTTCGGGGACCAGGTTCCTGAGCGACCAGTCGTTCGCGAGCATGACGAGCTGGATGTGCCTGCGCGCGAGGTCCGCGCTCGTGCCCATCGGTACGTCGTCGGTCACCACCGCGACCTCGCCCTCGAGGTCGATGCCCCAGGCCTCGTCGCCGAAGGGCGCATCGGCCGCCGGCGGCAGGAAGTCGTCCGAGCCTCCCTGGTAGACGAGCGGATCGGTCCAGAACGATTCCGGCATCGTCGCGCCGCGCGCCTTCCGGACCAGTTCGACGTGATTGACGTAGGCGCTGCCATCCACCCAGTGGTAAGCGCGGGGCAGCGGAGCCAGCGCGTCGCCGGCGTGAAAGGGAATGCCGATGGCGCGGCCCGCCTCGAGCTCGCGCGACAGTGTCTCGAGAGCAGGCTTCGCCCGCGCCCAGTCGTCGAGTGCCGCCTGCAGCGTTGGCGCGATTCCGGCCGCGACCGCAGCAGAGCCGAGGTCGCGCGAGACGACGGCGAGGCGGCCGTCGCGGCCGCCGGCGAGCGAAGCGAGCTTCATTTCCCTGAGCCTTTCCAGCTGTCGACGTAGCCGGCCCATTCCACCTTGGCGGCGGCCGGCGCGATCTCGAGCGCGTCGCGCGTGTCGACCATGACGGCGTACTCGTCGGTCGCGGGCTTCGACTGCACGAGCATGCGCGAGAGCGCCTTCGGGTGCGGGCCGTGCGTGAATCCGCCCGGATGCAGCGTGGCCATGCCCGGGTGGATGTTGTCGCGGCTGAAGAATTCGCCCGCGTGATAGAAGATCACCTCGTCGTAGTCGTCGTTGTTGTGGAAGAACGGGATCTTGATCGCGCCGGGGTCGGTCTCGAACGGGCGCGGGACGAAGGTGCAGACGACGAAGCGGTTGCCGACGAAGGTCGTGTGCGCCGACGGCGGCAGGTGGTAGCGATGGCTCATCAGCGGGCGGATATCGCGAACGTTGATGCGGCAGGCCGACAGGTCGCCGTGCCAGCCGATCGCGTCGAGCGGGTTGTGCGGGAAGGTCACCGTCGAGACGGCGCCCCGCCGCTTGACCGCGACGCGCCAGGGCTTCTCGTCCTGCTGCGCTAGGAATGCCTCGTCGACCCGCGGCGCATCGAGCATCGCCGGATCGAAGATCGCGTGGCCGCCGACCAGGCCTTTCTCCGGCAGCATGTACGATGCGTTCGTCGCCTCGATCATGAGGATGGCCGCAGGCTCGGCGCAATCGAGCCGCCACATCGTGCCGCGCGGGAGCACGATGTAATCGCCGGCCTCGAAGGCGAGCCGGCCGAAATCGCAGTAAAGGTCGCCGCGGCCTTGGTGGACGAAAAGGAGCTCGTCGCCGTCGGCGTTGCGGGCGAGCGCGTCCATGCGCCCGGCGACGCGCCAGAAGCGGAGCCTCACGCTGGCGTTGTAGAGCAGGTCCGGCGCGGTCCAGGGATGGGCCGTGACGGCCTCGACCTTCGTGAAGTCGAAAGCGTGCGGGGAGAGCGGCCCCTCGAAGCTCGACCAGCCGGTCGGTGGGTGGCGGTGGTGGAAAAAGGCCGCCGGGCCGAAGAAGCCCTCCTTGCTCATCTCCCGTTCGTAAGTGCCGGGCGGAAGGTCCGCATGCGCCTGCCTGGAGGCCTTGCCCTCGACCCGCGGGTGACCGATGTAGCGCTTCATCCCTTCAATTTAGTTTCAAGTGTAACTATTAGCAAGTCGACGACTATTGACGGTGCCGGGTCGTCAATTCGTCATCTACGGCTTTTCGTAGATGACGAATTGACGACCCGGCACCACTCACCGTTCCATGATCGCCGTCACACCCATGCCGCCGGCCGTGCAGACGGAGATCAGCCCGCGGCCCGAGCCGCGCTCGGCAAGCAGCTTCGCGAGCGTGGCGACGATGCGCGCGCCGGTCGCCGCGAAGGGGTGGCCGATCGCGACGGAACCGCCCTTGACGTTGAGCTTCGAGCGGTCGATCTGGCCGAGCGGCGCGGCGAGGCCGAGGCGCTCGCGGCAGAACTTCTCCGACTCCCAGGCCTTCAGCGTGCAGAGCGCCTGCGCGGCGAATGCCTCGTGAATTTCGTAGAAATCGAAGTCCTGCAGTTTCAGTCCCGCATCGGCGAGCATGCGCGGCACGGCGTAGGCGGGCGCCATGAGCAGTCCTTCCCCGCCCACGAAATCGACCGCAGCGACCTTGCCGTGGGTCATGTAGGCCTGGACCGGCAGGCCGCGTGACTGCGCCCATTCCTCGCTCGCGAGCAATACGCTCGCTGCGCCGTCCGTCATCGGCGTCGAGTTGCCCGCCGTCAGGGTCCCGTCCTTGGCGAAGGATGGCTTCAGCTTTGCGAGCTTCTCCATGTTCGTGTCGCCGCGCACGTTGTTGTCGAACTTGAGGCCGAGGTATGGCACGACGAGGTCACGCATGAAGCCTTCCGACCAGGCCTTGTGCGCGTGCTGATGGCTCGCCAGCGCGAATGCGTCCTGGTCCTCGCGCGCGATCTGCCACTCGCGGGCCATCTTCTCCGTGTGCTGGCCCATCGAAAGCCCCGTGCGCGGCTCGCCGGTGCCGGGGTAATACGGCTTGAGATGACGTGGCCTGAATCCGAGGAAAGGCGCGATGCGCTCGCCGAAGCTCTTCGCGCGGAAGCTCCGCAACATGAGTTGCTGGTATTCGCGGCCGAACACGATCGGCGGATCGCTCACGGTGTCGACACCGCCGGCGATGCCGGCGTCGATCTGGCCGAGCGCTATCTTGTTCGCGATGACGATCGCTGCCTCGATGCTCGTTCCGCAGGCGCGCTGCACATCGAGTCCGGGCGTTTCCGGCGACAGGCCGGAATCGAGGAGCGACTCGCGCGTCAGGTTCCACTGGCTCGAGTGCTTCATCACCGCGCCCGCGACCACGTCACCGAGCCGCAGGCCGCGCAGCGAATACCGGTCGACGACCGCCTTCAGGGACGCGGTCAGCATTTCCTGGTTGCCGACGCTCGCATAGGCGCCGTGCGCGCGCGCGAAAGGAATCCGGGCGCCGCCTATGACCGCGACTCGCCGGGGCGATGATCCGACCAGCATTTGGGCTCTCCGATGGAAGCAGGGGCGCCTGCTTCCGCTAGAATGCCAGCATCCCCACGGCGCCGCCACGGCGCGAATCGGGTGCCAGATGAGCGAAGCTGGCAGCTTCCGGAATGCCTTTCCGCGCGACTCGCAAGCGATCCTGCGGCTCGCGGGGCCGCTCCTCGTCAACAACCTCGTGCTGGCGGGCATGATGCTCGTGAACACGGTCGTCGCCGGGCGGCTCGGTCCCGAGCCTCTCGCAGGGGTGGCCGTCGGCGGCAGCTATTACCAGATGTTCTGGCTGTTTGGGCTCGGCGTGCTGATGTCGATTTCGCCGATCGTCGCCCATGCCTATGGCGGCGGCCGCGACGAGGAGGTGGGCCGCCGCTTCCGCCAGGGCGTCTGGCTCGCCCTGATGCTCGCGGTGCCACTCGTCGGCGCGCTCGCCTGCGTAAAGCCGCTGCTCGCCTGGTTCGGGACCGACCCGCGGGCCATCCCGCACGCGACGGGCTACGTCTATGCGATGTGCTTCGGCATGCCCGCGATGCTCGTATTCCTCGCGCATCGCTACACGAGCGAGGGCATCGGCTGGACGCGGCCGGTCATTTACACGGCGGCGGTCGGCCTTGGGACGAACATCCTCGGCAACTGGCTGTTCACGCTCGGGGGACTCGGCATCGCGCCGCAGGGCGCGCGCGGCTGCGGCATCGCGACCGCGCTTGCCTCGTGGGCGATGCTCACGACGATGCACGTCTACCAGCGGCGGAAGCCCATTTATCGCCGCTTCGGACTGTTCGAGCGCTTCGACGGGCCCGATCGCGCCGCGATCGGCGAGATCCTCGCGCTCGGCGTGCCGATCGCCGGCTCGGTCGTATCCGAGGGCGCGCTCTTCGCCGTCGCTGCTCTCCTCATGAGCACGCTCGGCACGGTGATCGTCGCCGCGCACCAGATCGCAATCAGCTATGCCTCGCTCATGTTCATGATCCCCCTGTCGCTGCATTCCGCGACCACGATCCACGTCGGACACCAGGTCGGGCGCGGCGACATCGCGGCCGGGCGCAACGCGGGCTGGAGCGGCATTGTGATGTGCGCGATCCTCATGGCGTTGTCCTCGCTCGTGGTCCTCGCATTCCGCGACGGCATCGTCGCGGCGTATACGACGGACATCGCCGTCCGGGAGCTGGCGGTCTGGCTGCTGCTGTTCGTCGCGCTGTTCCAGGTGCCGGACGGGCTGCAGGTCGGGGCGGCGGGGGCGCTGCGCGGCTTCAAGGACGCGAACGTGCCGATGGCGCTCAACTTCACGGCCTACTGGCTGATCGGCTTTCCCGCCGCCTGGTGGTTCGGGATCCGCCTCGGCGCCGGGCCCTCGGGCATCTGGTCCGGCCTGATCGCAGGACTCGTCACCTGCGCCCTGTTCCTGATCCTGCGGTACCGCCAGGTGACTCGCGCGCGAATGATGGCGCCCGCCTGATCAATGGGGGCGGGATCCAGGGCAAGTCAGGCGTTGATCAGGGCGTGATGGCGTGGTCGGGGACTGCGCCGGCCGCGATCGCGGCGGCCCGCCAATAGCCCTCGCCAGCGGAAGCGGCGAGCCAGGCCCTGCGCTCGCCGGCGAAAGCCTGGACGACCGGCACGCTGTCGCGGATCGCCCGGACGGCATTCGTCACGAGCACTTCGCGATAGTGCGGAAGCCAGTCGACGGCGGTATTCCTTCCCATGGCGCTGAAATTATCTTCACGGACTGTGAAATTCCAATGACGGGTGTCGCAGTCCGGTGACGATTTTGAGGCACGGACCTACTTTCTCGTCCGTCACCGCCTACCAATTCGTGCGCGCCGTGACCGGGCGGGGTTCCCTCGCTCGCTCCGCCGGAACTTTAGTCGCTCGCTCGGGACCCCGCCCGGCCACTCGGCGCGCGAGGTGGACCGGGTGGCGAGCGAGCGAATGTCCGTTCTTCTGAGCGAGCGAGCCAACCCGGCCCGCCAAAGCGCGCGGGGGTGTCAGTAACCCGAGTTCGCGGAGTAGTAGCCGTGCGTCAGCGTCTCGACGTCGACCAGGATGCCGTCTTCGAACCGCAGCCGCCGCATGAGCTTGTGCGGGCCGAGGTTATAGGTCCAGTACTCGATCGAGACTTCATATGAAGTATGGATGTTGCGCGCGCCGTACCCGTACCACGGGCGAAGTATTTCCCGGCGCTGGACATCGGTGGGCGGGCCGCAGAGGGCCGCGACCTTGTCGGTGCTGTCGCCGTCGCTCATGAGCTTGGTGCCGCAGCGGAACGAGTCCGCCGAGGCGGAAGCCGCCCAGAACAGGACGGCGGTCGATGCGAACATCCCTAGAATCGTCTTTTTCATGACGCCAACTTGCCTCATGGCATGTGAACGGCGGCTGAAAGCCACAGTGCCTCAATTTACGCCTGCCGCGTGGCCGTACCAAGGCCGGGCCGACCAACGGTTCCTTAAGTTTGCGTGGCGACGCAGAATGGCCGGCTTATGCCCAGAAACCGCCTCGACCGACCCTTCGAGCGCCGCCTGTCGGGCGTGGTGAATGCCCGCGAACCGGGCGTGCTGAAGGGCGGCCTGAAAGGGGTGGAGCGGGAGGCGCTTCGCGTCACGCCCGAGGGCCGTATCTCGCAGGCGCCGCATCCCCGCGCGCTCGGCTCGGCCCTGACCCATCCCCACATCACGACCGATTATTCGGAGGCCCTGATCGAGCTCGTCACGCCGCCGTTCCCGAGTTCCTGGGAACTGCAGCAATTCCTCTGCGACATTCACCAGTTCGTCTACAGCGAGCTGGGCGGGGAGTTGCTCTGGGCGACCAGCATGCCCTGCGTGATCGGCGGCGACAGCGAGATTCCCATCGCCCGGTACGGCGGCTCGAACATCGGCCGCATGAAGCACGTCTACCGCGTCGGCCTTGGTCTGCGCTACGGACGGGTGATGCAGGCAATCTCCGGCGTTCACTACAACTATTCCTTCCCGGGCAGGCTCTGGCCGGTGCTGGAAGCGGTGAACGAGTCGAAGCTACGCGGGCAGGCTTTCGTCGACGACGCCTATTTCGCACTGCTGCGGAACTATCGCCGCTACGGCTGGCTGATCCTCTTCCTTTTCGGCGTCTCGCCCGCGGTCTGCCGCTCGTTCTTCGCCGGCCGGGACGTCCCCGCGGGTCTCGAGCCTTTGGGGAAAGACACGCTCATCGCGCCGCATGCGACCTCACTTCGTATGAGCGACCTCGGCTACCGCAACAAGAACCAGGCCGGCGTCTATGTCTCGGTCAATTCGCTCGAGGAATACGTGCGCGATCTCTCGCGCCTCATTTCGACGCCGCACGCGGAGTACCAGGCCATCGGCGTCGAAGCAGGCGGCGAATGGCGCCAGCTCAACGCGAACCTGCTGCAGATCGAGAACGAGTACTACAGCTTCATCCGCCCGAAGCGCGTCGCCTTCTCGGGCGAGCGGCCGACGAAGGCGCTGCTGCGCGGTGGGGTGCAGTACGTCGAGATGCGTTCGCTCGACGTCGGCGCTTACGACCCGGTGGGCATCAACCAGCGCAAGCTCTGTTTTCTGGAGGCATTCGCCGCGCTTTGCCTGCTGCGCGAGAGCCCGCCGCTCTCGCACGAGCTCTCCGGGAAGTATGAGGCGAACCACGTGCTGGTCGCGAGCCACGGCCGCGAGCCGGGTCTCGCGCTGTGGACGGAGCGGGGCGCGCTGGCGCTCAAGGACTGGGCGGGCGAGATCCTGGACCAGATGCAGGGCATCTGCGAATTGCTCGACGCGGGCGAGCCTTCCAGGCCGTATGCGGCGGCGCTCGCCTTCCAGCGCGCGAAGCTCGACGATTTCGCGGAGCTTCCCTCGGCGCGGCTCCTCGACGAGATGCGGCGCCAGGCCATGTCCTTCTTCGATGTCGCGCTGTGGATGTCCGAGATGCATCGCGACTATTTCCGCGAGCTGTATCCGCCCAATCCGGGGCGACTCGCGGAGCTGCGCGCCGAGGCGGCGCGATCGCTCGAGGAGCAGCGCGCGATCGAGGCGGCGGACACGCTGCCATTCGCCGAATTCGTGGCGCGCTATACTGCCGGATCGCTGGTCTGACACGGGCGTCGCCGAATTGAGCGAAGCGGAAACGACCTCGCTGACGGAACAGCTTGAACGCGGATTCCATGGATTGAGGTTCGAAGGCGAGCTGGAAGCGGCCTACCGCCGCGACCAGTTCCAGGACCGCCTGCGTTACCTCCGAATCAACCTCGCAATCCTCGCGGTCATCAGCCTCGCGGTGATCCAGATCGACCACGTGGTGGTGCCGGTGATCGGCCGCATCGTGCCCGACCTCGTGCGCACGGGCGTCATGCTGCCGCTCCTGCTTGCCGGATTCGCGATCACTTTCATCCCACGAGCCGATGCCTGGTACCCCCGCTACATCGCGGTCGCAATGACGGCGGCGCTCGTGGCGATGTCCTGGATCAGCCTGACGGCATGGAGCCAGGGCGAGCCGCGTGTCTTCGTGCGCACGCTGCTAGCGATTGTCGCCGTGTACTTCGTGCTAGGCCTTGCATTCCGCTCCGCCATCGCAGTCAACGCGATCGGCATCGCCGCCTACGCCGTCATCGCGTCGTCGAAGGCGATGCCCGCCGTCGAGATGACGCACTACCTCACGACGCTTGTGATCGCGAATGTCATCTGCGTTGCGGGCGCCTGGAACCTCGAGCACGCGCGCCGCACGGCCTGGCTCGAGGGCCAGCGGCTCGCCGAGACCGCGATGCAGGACGGACTGACGGGCATCCACAACCGGCGTCGTTTCGACGACCACCTGCAGCGCGCCTGGGCGCAGAGCATCCGCGAGCGCAAGCCCATCGCGCTGCTGTTCGGCGATATCGACCACTTCAAGGCATTCAACGACCGCTACGGCCACCAGGCGGGCGACGAGGCGATGAAGGCCATCGCCGGCGTGCTGTCACGCTTCGCGCGCCGGCCGCTCGACCTCGCCGCGCGCTATGGCGGCGAGGAGTTCGCGATCATCCTGTTCGACACGCGGCGCGAGCACGCGGAACGGATCGCCAATGAGATCCTGGAAGAAGTGCGGCAGCTCGCCATACCGCACACGGCTTCGGGCGCGGCGCCGGTGCTGACGATCAGCATGGGCGTCGCCTGCGTCACGCCCGCTGCGCGGCGCAGCTGGACGGGAGTCATCCAGCTCGCGGACCAGGCGCTCTACGCCGCGAAGGACGGCGGACGCAACCGGGTCGAAGTCCTCGAGCGGGAATACGAGCACATGCAGACGGGCTACTTCCACCGCCACGCGGCGGCAAAAGACGGTACCGACAAGGCTCAGTAGATCGCGACTTCGCGCCGGCCGCCGGAATCCCTCGCGGCCCTGAACATCCCCTCGGTGTTGAAATCGAGCGACAGTGCGCCGTTCCTGTCGACGACGATGACGCCGCCGTCGCCGCCGATCTCCTTGAGCTTGCCGTGGATCACGTCTTTTGCGGCTTCCGCGGCGCTGACGCCGGACAGGCGAACGCGCGCACAGATCTCGTGCGCGACCACCGCGCGGATGAAGTACTCGCCGCTGCCGGTCGCCGAGACCGCGCAGGTCGCGTTGTCCGCGTAGGTGCCGGCGCCGATGATCGGCGAATCGCCGATGCGGCCCCAGCGCTTGTTCGTCATGCCGCCGGTCGAGGTGGCGGCCGCGAGGTTGCCGTTCCGGTCGCGCGCGACCGCGCCGACCGTGCCGAAGTAGCCGATGTCCTCCTCGATGGAGGCCGTGCGCTCGGATTTCTGCGCATCCTCGAGCTGCTTCCAGCGCCGCTCCGTGTAGAAGTAGCTGCCGGGAACGAGTGTCACGCTCTGCTCGAGGGCGAACTCCTCCGCGCCCTCGCCGGAGAGCAGCACGTGCGGGGTGCGCTCCATCACCATGCGCGCGAGGTCGATCGGATTGCGGACGTGCCGGACGCCCGCGATGGCGCCCGCCTTCTGCGTCGCGCCGTCCATGATCGCGGCGTCGAGCTCGTTGATGCCCGCATGGCTGAACACTGCGCCGTGGCCCGCGTTGAAGTACGGCGAGTCCTCGAGGATGCGAACGGCGGCGACCACCGCGTCGAGGCTCGCGCCTCCCTTTTCAAGCACGGCATAGCCCGCGTCGAGCGCGCGCTCGAGGTCCGCGCGGTAGGCGCGCTCGTTGTCCGCGGTCATCGAGGCGCGGCTGATCACGCCGGCGCCGCCGTGAATGGCGATCGAGATCATCGGTTCGTCTCCGTCGGCGGCGGCCGCTGGGAGCACGACAGCCACGCAGGCCCAAAGGGCCAACAGGAATGGGGAACGCATCCCCGTTATTATCGACGAACCCGGCCCCGGCGGGCGAGCCGGCTGATCGGGGACGGGGAGTCGTCGTATGAACCACATGTTGCGGGTGTCGGTCGCGGGTCTCGCCCTCACCATTGCTGCCTGTGGCAACGGAGACGACGCGCTCCTCGGCACGCTCGAGCGCGACCGAGTCGAGCTGGTCGCCGAGGCCCAGGAGACGATCCTCGAAATCGCCGCGCGCGAGGGCGAATCGGTGAAGTCAGGGCAGCTCCTGCTGCGGCTCGACCCTGCGTCGGCAGCGGCACGCCTCGAGCAGGCACGCGGCAATGCATTGCAGGCGGAGCGCCGCCATGCCGAGTACGTCGCCGGCGCGCGCAAGGAGCAAGTGAGCGAAGCGCGAGCGGTCGCCGCGGGCGCGGCAGCGCGGGCGGCGGTCGAGTTGCGCGAGTTCGACCGCATTGAAAAAGTCGTCGCCGACGGGCTCCTGCCCGCGAGTGCGCTTGACCGTCAGCGCGCCGTGAGGGACAGCGCGATCGCGGAGGAGCGCGCGGCTCGCGACCGCCTCGCGGAACTCGTGAACGGCACGCGCGCCGAGGTCGTCGAGCAGGCGGCCGCTGCGCTCGCCGCGGCGACCGCGCAGGTCGCCGAGCTCGAGCTTGCGCTCGGGCGGCACACGGTGCGGGCGCCCCGCGCCGGGATCGTCGATGCGCTTCCGTACAAGCTCGGCGAGCGCCCGCCAAAAGGCGCGCCGGTCGTCGTGATGCTCGCTGACGGACAGCCATTCGCGCGCGTCTTCATCCCGGAGACGCGTCGCGCCGCCGTGGGCGCCGGAACTGGCGCGATCGTGCGCATCGACGGCACCGGCCGCGACTGGAAGGCCGAGGTGCGCTACGTCTCATCCGAGGCGGCCTTCACTCCGTACTACTCGCTGAACGCACGCGAGCGCGGACGCCTCGCGTTCCTCGCCGAGATCGTGCTGACGGAGCCCGACGCTTCGATGCTGCCGACCGGCATGCCGGTCGAGGTGATCCTCGCGGACGGCCGGGCGGGGTCTTGAGCATCGCGATCACCGCGCGCGACCTCGCGCGCCGCTTCGGCGCGAAGTGGGCCGTCGCCGGCATCGACCTCGACGTGCCGCGCGCCCAGATATACGGGTTCCTCGGACCCAACGGATCGGGCAAGTCCACCACGATCCGCATGCTCTGCGGGCTCCTGGTGCCGACGCGCGGCACGGTGACGGTGCTCGGCCATTCGGTGCCGCGCGATTCCGAGATCCTGCGGCGCAAGCTCGGCTACATGACGCAGCGCTTCTCGCTCTGGGACGACCTGACTGTGCACGAGAATCTCGAGTTCGTGAGCCGCGTCTACGGGCTCGATCGCGCGACGCGCCGTGAGCGCATCGCCGACCGCCTCCGGCGCTACGACCTCGAGGCGATCTCGAAGCAGCGTGCGGGCACGCTCTCGGGCGGCCAGCGCCAGCGGCTGGCGCTCGGCGCCGCTACCCTGCACGAGCCGGAGCTCCTGCTCCTAGACGAGCCGACGAGCGCGGTGGACCCGCAGAGCCGGCGCGATTTCTGGGAGAACCTGTTCGCGCTCGTCGCGCGCGGCACGACGATCCTCGTTTCCACGCATTACATGGACGAGGCGGAGCGCTGCCACCGGCTCGCCATCCTCGATGACGGCCGCATCGCGGCGGAAGGTGAGCCCAAGCAGCTCGCCCGCGACATCGATGCGACCGTGATCGAGGTAGGCGATGCCGATTTCGATGCCGCGCGCCGCGCGCTTGCCGGCGTATCGGAAGTGCGCAGCATCGCCCAGCTCGGCAATCGCCTGCGCGTGCTCCTGCCGCGCGAGGTCAGCGATCCCGTGGGACTCCTGCGCTCTGCGCTTGCCGCGGGGAACGCCGGCGCGACGGTGGAACGAGTCGGCGCCTCGCTCGAGGACGTGTTCGTCGCCGCGACGCGGCTCGGCGGCCCGGCCGCTCCGGAGCGCGCGGCATGATGTGGCTCGATCGCCTGCTCGCGGTCGCGGCCAAGGAAGTCCGCCAGCTTTCGCGCGACCGGATCACGATGGGCCTCATCGTCGGCATCCCGACGATCCAGTTGCTGCTCTTCGGCTACGCGATCAACTTCGACGTTCGCGGCGTCTCGGCCGCCGTGCTGGACCAGTCGCAGACGTCGCTGTCGCGCCGGCTCGTCGGCGACCTCGGCGCGACCCAGGTGCTGGGCCGGATCCGCCAGGCCCGGACCGACAGGGAGCTGCGCGAGCTCATGCAGAGCGGCGAGGCGAACATCGCGATCGTCATTGCGCCGGACCTCGAGCGGCGCATCGTCGACGGCAATCGCGCGGCGCTGCAGATCCTCGTGGACGGTAGCCAGCCCGCGCTCGAGAACGTGGCGGCGGGGCTTGCGGCGATGCCGCTCCTGCGTCGCGCGGGCGCAGGGCCTTCCGCGCGGCCGGTCGAGATCCAGGTCGCCTACAACCCGGAGAAGCGCACGGCGGTACAGATCGTGCCCGCGCTCTGCGGCGTGATCCTGACGATGACGATGGTGATCTTCACGGCGAGCGCGATCGTGAGGGAGCGCGAGCGCGGCAACCTGGAGCTGCTCATCACGACGCCCGTGTCC
>Ga0187893_10001384_pt1 | contig 58572 bp, 41 predicted proteins | sample MA1701074metaG_FD_139574 | JGI IMG/M metagenome (GOLD analysis project Ga0187893, IMG submission 139574) | White microbial mat communities from a basaltic lava cave in the Kipuka Kanohina Cave System on the Island of Hawaii, USA - MA170107-4 metaG ...
GTCGCGTGCGACCCGCAAGGCCATCCTGGCCAACGCCACCGGCGACCGCGTCCTGCTGCGTCGAGTGTCCATAACCCTACATTCGGCAACCCTTTGGTTAAACCATGAGGGATTTCAACGAAGTACGCAGCGGACTAAACATGAACCGGCACGACGTCTGGAGGGCACTGGCCAGCCAACGCAAAGCCAGCCGGCTCGTGCGGAAGGAACGCTGATCGCAGAGGGAATCGACGATGTTCTAAACGCAAGAACAATGGCAAGCGGGCGGTCGCCGCGACTAGCAAAAGGACAAGCGCGCGGATATTCCGACGGGTGAGCGCACGATGCCGTTTGCGAGAAGTGGCGGGAGCACCACCAGCGTGAGCACTCAAGCACCCTCTCTGCGACGGTGCTTCCAAAGAACCTCGGCATCTTCCATCCGGCTCTAGACGCTCAGCCCAAGCCTCGGATCAGCCCAGCATCCGTTGAAACGCACCTTCGGCCCGCGATTTCCGCCGCGTTCGAGATCGCCCCGGTTCCGGCGACCCGAGCCCAACCGATTCAGCATTGCACGTCCAACACGCATCAAAGACGGTTCATATCCCAGAATCTACGGCAGCCGATAGGAATCGCCATAGCACCGTTTCTATACCAGGACAGTCGCCCCGATTGCCGCGAAGCGACAATAGCGCAGCAGCGCATAAGAACAGGGGAGCAGGGGAAATGAAGCACCCAGCGACAGCGACCCGGCGCTCCGAAGCCGAAGACCTGCTCACCTGCGGTCTCCTGTTCGCCCGATCACTTGCTCAACCGCACTACGAGCAACGATCGATGGCCCTCATGAGTCGAACAGCAAAACCGAACTGAGGCCGACGGTCCGCGTCGGCGTGCGCCCGGCCGGCCGCGTCGATGTGTTTTCGGCCGCCCGCGCGGGCGGTCGCCCCCTCCCTTTTTTTATCCGGCCTGGGTCCGTCCGGCGTCCCGACGGGGCGATCTACCCTGACGGCCGACGCGCAGGTCGGGCACCCGGTGTACGGCCGCGCGCAGGCCGCGTCGAAACCGGTCGAGTCCACGTTTCGGCGCGGCAGTCGGCTCGTTGCGGGCGGAAGGGGCGGAATATAGAATCCCCCAGCGGCAATCCCAGCGTCAGGAAGCGGGCGAGGGCCGATCGCCGCGACGCGAGCGGGAGCCGGGCCGCGCGAAAGATCGGCCGGGCGACAACGCTATAACCTGAAAGGAGATGCGCCTTTCGGGCGGCCGGCGCGGCGGGTTGCCGGGGGAAAGCGGACCCAGATCGTGAAGAAATACATCATCATTGCAATCGTCGGAGTCGTCGTCATCGGCGGGGTGATGAAACTGCGCGGCATGAGTCTGTCGTCGTTTCTCGACGGCGAGGACGAGCCGGTGACGCGCGGCGACCTGGTGATCCCCGTCTCGGCCAGCGGCACGATCGAGCCGAACAAGTTGATCGAGGTCAAGAGCAAGGCCAGCGGGGAGGTGGCGAGAATCCACGTCGTCGAGGGGCAGATGGTCCAGGCGGGGGACATCCTGGTCGAACTGGACCCGGTCGACGAGCGGCGGAACTTCGAGCGGGCCGAGGCCGAACTGGACCGGGCCAAGGCGGCCCTGGAGAAGGCCCGCATCTCGCTGGAAGACCAGGAAAAAACCCTGCCGCTCATGACGAAACTGGCGGCCACGCGGGTGGAGGAGATCGAGGCCCAACTGCTCAGCGCGCGGGTGGACTGGGAGAAGACGGACAAACTGTTCCATCGAGAGCCGCCCGTGGCCAGCGAACAGGAATGGACGCTGCGAAAGAGTCTGTACGAACGCCTGAACGCGAACCTCAAGCAGGCGCAACTTGAGCACGAGCGGGCCGAGGTGAACGAGGTGACGGCCCTGGGAAACGCGCGCCAGGACGTAAAACTGACGGAGGCGGCGCTCGAAGCGGCCCAGAAGCAGGTCGACGAGGCGGCCGAACGCCTCAACGAGACAAAGGTTTACACCCGCGAAGCGGGAATGGTGTATAGCGTGCGCGTGAAGGAGCACGAGGTCATTCAGAGCGGCAAGACGTCGCTGACGGGCGGGACGGTGCTGATGTACCTGGCCGACGTCAGCAGGATGGTGGTGGTCGCCCAGGTGGACGAGGCGGACATCGGCTCGGTCCGGAAAATCGCGCCCGATTACACCAAGCCGGGAACCGTGCAGCGCAAGACCACCGAGGAGTTGTACCGGCTGGCCGGGCTGACGGAGGCGGGCGCCCGGACCGAGGAGGCGCCGCCGTCAGCCGGTTCGGGCGCGGCCGCCGCGTCGCGGACGCCGGAGGAAGTCGTCGGGGCGCTGACGGGGTTGCAGGTGAAGATCACGGTGGAGGCGTATCGCACCGAGGTCTTTACGGGCGTGATCGAACGGATCCTGCCCGAGCCGCGCAAACTGAGCAACGTCACAACGTTCGACGTGCGGATCGTGCTCATCGGACCGGACGTGCAGAAACTGCTCGGCCTTCAGGCGGACGTGGAGTTCACGGCCGACCGGGTCGAGAATGTGCTGCGGGTCAAGAATGAGGCCGTTGTGAGCGAAGGCCGGGAGACGTTCGTCTATCTGCCCGTTAAGAAGCCGGGGTCGAACCGCTGGGACGAAAAGAAGGTCCCGGTGCGGATCGGCGTGACGGACGGAACGTACACCGAGATTCGCACCGGGCTGGACGACGGCGCGAGAGTCTGGGTCAAGCGCCCGAGGAAGACCGACCGGGAGCGGGCCGAAGAGGACCGCAGTTGACCGGCAACGGGGGTCGGCACGATGCGGCCGGCGCGGCCGGGCAGAAGCAGGAGACCGTCCGCGCGACCGGGCGAAGGGCCGAATGCTGATCCGAATCCGCAACCTGACCAAGCATTACGTGATGGGCGACACGGTAGTCCGCGCGCTGGACGGCGTGGACCTCGACGTGGAAGAGGGCGAATTCCTCGCCATCACCGGGGCCTCCGGCAGCGGCAAGAGCACGATGATGCACCTGATCGGCTGTCTCGATCGGCCGACCTCGGGGACGTACCAACTGGACGGCGACGATGTCAGCCGGATGAGCGACCGGCAACTGGCCGAGACGCGGAACCGCAAGATCGGGTTCGTGTTCCAGACGTTCAACCTGATCCAGCGGACCAGCGCGGTGGACAACGTGGCGGTGCCGCTGTTCTACGCGAGACGGACGCGGGTGCGCGAGCCGGCCCAGCGGGCGCTGACGCGGGTAGGGCTGAGCCATCGCGCCTGGCACAAGCCCAGCGAATTGTCGGGCGGCGAGCGGCAGCGCGTGGCGATCGCGCGGGCCATCGTAAACGAGCCGCGGCTGCTGCTGGCGGACGAGCCGACGGGCAACCTCGACTCGCGCACCGGCCGCCAAATCATGGACATCTTCCGCGAACTGCACGCCTGCGGCGCGACGCTCGTGCTGGTGACGCACGAGATGTCGGTCGCGCTTCAGGCGCGGCGGATCGTGCGGATGCGGGACGGAAAGATTTTCGAGGACCGCCCGGTCGACGCGGCCCTGCGCGAGGAACTGCGGCTGGAGGCGCCGGCCGAGCGCTCCGACGAGTTCGCGCCGTCGCCGCCGGACGCCGGGCGCGCGGCCGTCCCCGCCGCGGTCGCGCGGCACGTGAGGGCCTAGCCGATGTTTTTCCTGCGGATCGTGCTGATGGCCCTGCGGAGTCTGCGGGTTCACCCCATGCGGACGGTGCTGGCGACGCTGGGGGTGATCATCGGGGTGGCGGCGGTCGTGTCGGCGATGTCGATCCTGGAGGGGACGCGGACGGAGGTCGAGGGCCGCTTCGCGACGCTGGGGTCCAACAAGATTTTCATCTTCCCCGGTGTGCAGCGCGAGGGACGCCGCGCGGTCGGCAGCGTCAATACGCTCAAACTCGATGACGCCGACGCCATCGCCCGCGAGTGCGACGCAATCGTCAACGTCTCGCCCCAGGTGCCCAGCAGCGGCCTCATCAAGTTCCTCTCCAAGAACACCAACGCCAGCATCCTCGGTTCGAACGAAACCTACGCCGACATCAACCACTACGACGTCGCGGAGGGCCGTTTCCTGAGCCGCACCGACGTGCTGGCGGCCGACAGCGTGCTGGTGCTCGGCTGGCGCGTGAAGCGGGAGTTGTTCGGCGGCCGGCCGGCGCTGGGCGAGGTCGTCAAGATCAGTGGTCCGCTGGGCGCGCGGGGCTTCCGCGTCATCGGCGTGATGGAAAAAAAGGGCAACATCGGCTGGACCGACGTGGACCGGCAGGTCGTCATGCCCGTGACCACGGCGATGAAGAAACTCTACGGACTGGACGCCGTGGGACTCATCATCTGTGATTCCGTCAGCCCGGACTCGCTGGACGTGGAAAAGGCCAAGGAGCAGGTGAAGAAACTGTTGCGCCAGCGGCACCGCATCCGGCCGGGCCAGCCGGACGACTTCACCGTCCAGGCCCAGGGCGAGTTCCTCAAGCAGTTCTCGCAGATGCAGACCATCTTCGCCGTCGTCCTCTATGCCATCTCGGGCATCAGTCTCGTGGTCGGCGGCATCGGCATCATGAACATCATGCTCGTCGCCGTGACGGAGCGGACGCGCGAGATCGGCGTCCGCATGGCGATGGGCGCGCGGCGGAACGACGTGCTGCGGCAATTCCTCGTCGAGGCCAGCATCGTCTCGCTGCTGGGCGGCGGCTGCGGCGTGCTGCTCGGCTGGGGCATGGCCAAGATGCTCGAACAGGCCACGCGCGTCATCAATACCGCCACCACCAGCCAGGCCATCTCCTGGGCCCTGGCGATGGCCACCCTGACCGGCCTGGTGAGCGGCATCTACCCGGCCTACAAGGCCTCGAAACTCGACCCCGTCGAGGCCCTCCGCTACGAGTAACGGATCAAGTCCCGCCGCGATGATCGTCGGTTCATGCGCCGCGTCCGTCGCGCGCCGGGTTGGTGGTCGCTCGGCCGCGCCACGATGAATGCCCGCTCCCCTGGCCCGGGTCAGTCGTCGGAGGGCGATCGGAAGGCGTAGCCCACGCCGCGAACGGTGTGTATCCAGCCGGCTGCCTCGCCGCCGGGCGACGCGGCCGCGATCTTTTTCCGCAGCGCCGTGATGTGCACGTCGATCGTCCGGTCGGTCACGACCGTGCCCGCTCCCAGCACGCGGTCGATCAGGCGCGGCCGATCCAGGACTCTCCCGCGGGCCGCCATCAGCACGCTCAGCATCCGGAATTCGGTCGCCGTCAGCGGCACGCCGCGCCCGTCGACCGACAGCGCATGCCGGCCGAGGTCGAGCGTAAACGGGCCCTCGACAAGGACCGGCGCGTCGGGGGCGGCGGCGGATTCGCCTCTGCGGAGGATGGCCGCAACGCGGGCCAGCAGGACCTTCATCGAGAACGGCTTGGTAATGTAATCGTCGGCCCCCAATGCGAAACCGACCAACTGGTCGGCCTCCTCGACCTTGGCCGTGAGCATGATGATTGGCACGGCGGCCGTCGCCGTGTCGCGCCGCAGCGCGGCGACGACCTCGTCGCCGGACATCAGGGGCAGCATCCGGTCGAGCAGGATGAGGTCCGGCGGGCGTGCGCGGATGTCCGCCAGCGCCTGCGGGCCCGCGCTGAGCCACCGCGGTGCGTAGCCCTCGCGCTCCAGGTTGTAGCAAATGAGCCCGGCGAGATCGACCTCGTCCTCGACGACGACGACGTGTCGTCCGCGCGGCCCGGCTTCAATCCGTGCTGCGGGGACCAGCCCGTGCACGCCGGCGGGACTCGGCATCCGGAGCGGAGCGGCTTGCGCGCGACCCTCCATGCGTCCCTAACTGACCGGCAATCCGCCCAACGGTCAAGTAAGAGTCCGGCCGGCCCCACGGAAGGACCGGCCGACGGGCCCAGGGGGTCGAGCGTGTTTCCGCTAACTTTCCACCGCGCAGCGGGATGCGGCGGTTGACCGACCGATGGCGGCCGGTGTTAAGAATCGATTAAGAACCGATCCCGATTATCCCTTCAACCTCTGCGGCACAGGCGTCCCGCCTGTGCCGGCACCGCCGAGACAGCGGTGCCACAGATTGATCGGATCGGCTCCAATGACAGCCCGGCTCACCGGCCGGGCCGGGGCGTACAGTCTGTGCCCGCGCCGTCGGGACGACAGCGGCTTCGATCGCGCCGCACGCGCACAAGGTTCGTTCTAGAATCGCCGCTCGATGTTCGGTCCCGTGCAAACGATCGCGCTCGTGCTGCTGGGTCTGCTGACAGGGACGCTCGGCGGACTGATGGGCATCGGCGGATCGGTCTTCATGATCCCCGGCATGACGCTGCTGTGGGGCGGCCACCGACAGCACCTCTACCAGGCCGCGGCGATGATCGTGAACCTGTTCGTCGCGCTGCCCGGCGTGCGGGCGCACCTGCGCGCGGGAGCGATCCTGCCGACGGTGCTGCGCTGGACGATGCCTGCGGCGGCCTTGTCGGCCCTGGGCGGGGTGTGGCTGAGCAACCTGGAATTGTTCCGCGGATCGGGGCAGGGATACATTCAGATCCTTTTTGCCGCGTTCCTCGTTTACGTCATCGCGTACAACCTGCGCCGACTGCGCCAGACGACGGCGCTGGAGGAAGTCGAAGAGGAGACGGCCCGGCAGTTCCCTCGCTGGCGAATGGTCCTCCTCGTCGGCGTGCCGACGGGCGCGGCGGCCGGCCTGCTGGGGATCGGCGGCGGACTGGTCACCGTTCCGTGCCAGCAGGTATTCCTGCGCATGCCCCTGCGGCAATCGATCGCCAACTCGGCGGCGACGATGGTCCTGACGGCCGCCATCGGAGCCGTCGCCAAGAACTCAACGCTGGGCGTGCATCTCCACAGCGCGTGGGAGTCGGCCCGCATTGCGGCGGTGCTTTTGCCGACGGCGGCGCTGGGCGGATACTTCGGCGCGGCGATGGTCCATCGCTGGCCGCGGGGGGTGATCCGCGCCTTGTTTGTGCTGTTTGTAACGGCGGCGGCGGCCCGCATGTTCTATAGCGGCGTCCGCAACGCGATCGTCGAGCCGCGCGCGCGGGACGTGCGTGCGAGCCGGCCGTGCGAGCCGGCCGTGCGAGCCGGGCGGTCCTCCGCCCCGTGCGAGCCGGGCGGTCCTCCGCCCCGGGCGCGTTCGGCCCCTCCATCACGACGACGGCACCGCCGGCGGGGCGGCCGGCGCGGCGCGGTCCGGCCGAAGGTCGAATTCGTCGCCGCGGAAGGTGGTGCCCAGATACGCGCGGCGGACCAGATCGTTGTTGATCAGTTCGCGCGGCGTGCCGACGGCGATTACCTTCCCCTCGTGGATGATGTAACTGCGGTCGGTCACCAGCAGCGTTTCGCGGACGTTATGGTCCGTCAACAGGATGCTCAACCCGTGCACCTGCTTCAGTTTGAGGATTTCCCGTTGCAGGTCCTGAACCGCGATCGGATCGACGCCGCTGAACGGCTCGTCCAGCAGGATCAGTTTCGGCCGCGTCACCAGCGCCCGCGCGATCTCCAGTTTCCGCCGCTCGCCGCCCGAGAGCGTGCGGGCCTCCTGCCTTGCCAGGTGCGTGAGGCCGAACTGCTCCATCAGCATCGCGGCCTTTCGCTTCCGCTCGGCGGGGGTCATCCCCTTCAGCAGTTCGAGGATCGCCAGCAGGTTCTGTTCGACGTTGAGCCGCACAAAGACGCTGCTCTCCTGCGACAGGTAGCCGACGCCCTTTTGGGCGCGGCGGTACATCGGCAGGGCGCTGATCTCCTCGCCGTGGAAGAAGACGCGCCCCCCATCGGGCCGGATCATGCCGATCGTCATGCGGAAACTGGTGGTCTTGCCCGCGCCGTTCCGGCCGAGCAGACCGACGATCTCGCCGTGCCCGACATGAAAACTGACGCGGTTGACAACCGTTCGGCCGCCGTAGCGCTTGACCAGTTCGTGAGCCGCCAGCAGGCCGTCGCGCGGCGCGGGGCGGCTCGCGGATTCGGTCGAGGCGGGGGTCATGCCGGCTGCCTGCTTTCGGTCGCGTGCCGCGCGGGACTCATCGGATGATCCGCATCCGACCGACGTTGGGGATCACCGGCAGACCGTATTCCCCGAGCCGATGCCCCGCGGGCCAATAGACGAAAAACGCCTGGCCGATCAACTGGTCGCGCGGCACCGTCCCGGCCTGGTAGGCCTCGCCGCGCCCGCGGAGGAACTCGGCCGCCTCGCTGGCCGTCCACATCCGCGAATCCTTGCTGGCCGGGCTGTTGTCGCCGCAGACGAAGAACTCGTCCGCGCGGAGGTAGATCGGCCTGCCGGGGGTGCCCCAGCCCGGCACGGAGTTCTCCTGAAACAGGCCCCCGCCCGCGTCGCCGGCGACGCTTCGGTAATAGACGTCGCGATGAACCGCCAGATGCCGCGCGTCGAGCGGCAGTCCCGAGGCGATCAGCGCCACGCGCGGCGGCCGGCCCTCGCCGTCGCGAAGCCCGCGCAGCCGGCCCGGGTCGGGCGCATACTGCGCGTCGGTCGTCGCCAGGACGGTCCGGCCGTTGATCCGTAGCGTCACGCGGTAGTCGACGTTCTCGAACTCGACGTGGACCGGCCGGCCGGGGCTGATGGCATCGCTGTGGGCCGAGGCCAGTTCGCGCATCCGGCGGCGCGGGTCGCCGCGGTGCGCCAGCGTGACGCGGCCGTCCGCGTGCAGCGTCGCCCGGAACTCGTCTTCGCGCTTCGTCAACAGCATGGCCAATTCGCCGGAACGGCCGCGCGGGGTGAGCACGAAGCGGAGCCGCACGTCGCCGACGGTCCGCAATTGCTGCATGCCGATCGCGTTGAGCATCTCGCGGTTGTAGGCGAAGAAATCGCGGATCGGCTTGCCGGTCAGCGCCAGCGCGTGCTCGCCGGAGCGGCCGTCGAAGGTCACGACCGGCGTCTGGGCGTTCCACCCGGACGGTTCCGGACCGCCGGCCTCCTCCCAGGCCGGCGCGTCGCCGTGGCGTTCCAGCGGGGGGTAGTCGTGGTCATAGTGCAGCATCCAGAGCGACTCCTGCGCGGAGCGGGGCTTGCGCTGGATTCTCAGGGCGCGGTCCAGCGCGGAGCGGTCGGCCTCGGGCAGCGCCCGGGCGTGTCCCGGGGCCGGCGGGCGCAGCAGCGCGGCCCGCAGCGACTCCGGCACCGCCGAGGCCGACGCGGCGTAGATGTCCCCGTCCAGGATCTCCAGCACCTGTTGCGGCATCCCGATCAGCCGCTTGATGTAGTTCTGCTTGCCGTCCTTCGGGTCCTTGAACACGATCACGTCCCAGCGCTGCGGGCCGAGCCGCTCCATCGAGATATCGAACGGCCACTTGTGGACAAGAATGCGGTCGCCGGCGGAGGTCGGCCGCGGTCGGCCGCGGGTTTCGATCCGGTCCAGCGCGTAGGCGCAGTTCGGGCAGATCACGACGAACGACTCGTGCAGGTCGTCCTCGCGGACGCCCACGGCGTAGGTATAGCCGCAATTCCGGCAGCGGTGCTCGATGTGCGCCCCGTAGAGCGTCGGCCCCATCGACCCGGTGGGGATGATGAACGCCTCGACGATGAACGCCCGGAACACGAACGCCAGGATCAGGGCCACGATGATCGAGTCGATCGTGTCGCGGACGCCGTCGGCACGCTTGGCCGTCTCGGCGGTGGCGGTTGCGGAGGGCACGATGCAGGTCGCTCCCGGTCGGCAGGCGTCGGGGCCGCGGCCGCTCGCCACGGGCGACGCGCGACGGCGAGCCGCTGCCGGCACCGGCCGCCCGAACGGACGCTGCCCCGAAGAACCCTAACGACGCTGCGGTCGAATCGTTTCTCGCGGCCGGACCCCGAACCCTATCGGCCGCCGACCGGCGGGTCAAATCCTGGGGGGGTCCCCTGGAAACCCCGCTCCCTGCGCCGGTCCCCAAACGCGCGCAGGCCGGGGAACACCGCCGAGCATCGATTACCGAGCGCGGCCGCGACGGACATGGAGTCGACGGCGTGTATGCAATTCGAGAAAAACGGATTCCATTCTGCGCCCGCAATCGGTACACTGCCTATGGAGCGGGTATTGATCCGGAGACCAACCATGTCACGCATTTACGTTTCCTCGTCAGCGATGATGGCCGCGATCTGTCTGGCTGGCATCGGCGCTTTCGCCGGGCGGGCCGCCGCGCAGTTGGGCGAACAGCCCACCCTCCGTGAACATGTCGACCAGGCCGACATCGACGCGGGCCGACTGACGCTTAACGAACTGTTCGTCCGCGGGCAGCGGCTGTTCGACGCCCGTTTCAACCGGCTGGACGGACAGGGCCGCCCGGGTTCGCGCGGCGACGGCCTGCCCCGCGAGCCGGTCCAGCCGCCGTTCATCCGGACCTCCGCGCCGGACGCCATCTCGTGCAGCGGCTGCCACGCTCAGCCGCGGTCGGGCGGAGCGGGGGATTTCGTGGCCAACGTGTTCGTGCTGGCGCAGGCGCTCGATCCCGTCACGACCTCGGTGGACGCGAACTTCAGCAACGAACGGAACACGCTGGGCATGATGGGCGCCGGACCGATCGAGATGCTCGCGCGCGAGATGAGCGCCGAACTGATCGCCATCCGCGACCAGGCCCGCGTTCAGGCCATCGCCACCGGCCAGCCCGTGACCCGGCCGCTGACGGCCAAGGGCGTCGGCTTCGGGTCGGTGACGGTCCTGCCCGACGGCAGGGTCGATCCCAGCGGCATTCAGGGCGTCGACTGGGACCTCATCATCAAGCCGTTCCACCAGAAGGGCGCGGTCGTCTCGCTGCGCGAGTTCACGAATAACGCGATGAACCACCACCACGGCATGCAGCCCGTCGAACGCTTCGGTCTCGACGTCGATGCGGACGGCGACGGCGTCGTCAACGAACTGACCGTCGGCGACATCACGGCCGCCTCGATCTTCCAGGCCGCGCTCAATACCCCGGCCCGCGTCATCCCGCGCGGCCAGGAGGCGGCGCTGGCGGACGGGGAACGGCTCTTCGAACAGATCGGCTGCACGGCGTGCCACGTACCGGAGATGACATTGCGCAGCCGCATGTTTACCGAACCCAATCCCTTCAATCCGCCGGGAAATCTGCGGCCGCTCGACGTGGCGCAGCCGTTCAGTTTCGACATGACCGCCCAGGGCCCCGCCCCGCGGCTGGAGCGGACGCCGGACGGCGGCGCGATCGTCCGCGCCTTCACCGACCTCAAGCGGCACAACCTGAATGACGAGGAGTTACGACACTTCGCCAACGAACAGGTGCCGCAGGGGCGCCTGAACGGCTTCGCGCCGGCGTCGGATTTCACGATCCCGCCGCCGACGCGGCCGACCGAGGAATTCCTCACGCGCAAGTTGTGGGACTGCGGCAACAGCGATCCCTTCGGCCACCGGGGCGACCTGACGACGATGACGGACGTGATCCATTTCCACGGCGGCGAGGCGCGGGCCGCGCGGGAGGCGTTCTTCGCGCTGTCGCAGGCAGACCGCGATAAGGTCATCGGATTCGTCCGGTCGTTGCAGGTCGTTCCGGATGGGTCGCCGCCGATCGTCTTCGCCAATGCGCAGGGCGACCTCGAGCCGAATACGATCATCGTCGACCTGCGAAACGTCGCCCAATGCGGACCCGTCGGACTCATCCCGCTGCCGGCCCTGACCGTCTGCGTGTGCGGATTCCGCGCCGGGCGACGCGGGTCCCGCCGCGGCGCATGACCCACGCGCCGGTCCGCACTCGAACGGATTGCGCTCGCCCGCGCCGCGCTACATCACCGTAAAGTACATCGACGCGGCGAAGTCGAAATACTCCGGCGTCAGTTCCAGCGGCTTGTCCTGGTAGAGACAGAGGTTTCGGATCTGGAGCAGGATGTCGCGCGGCTGGCAGCAGCGGAACGGGCGGCCCGTTTTCTTGTAGTGCTTCTCGATGAAGGCGTTGAGCGCGGCCGGGTTGGGCTGGAAGCCCATCTTGGGGGTGAAGATATCGAAGAGTTTGCGGAATTCTTCTTCGGACGGATCGGAGACGTTGATCTTGTAAGGAATGCGGCGCAGGAACGCGTCGTCCACCAGGTCCTTCGGCTCGAGATTGGTCGAAAAGATAATAAGTTGGTCGAACGGAATGCGGACTTTCTTGCCGTTGGGCAGCACGAGGAAGTCGAAGCGCTTCTCCAGCGGGACGATCCAGCGGTTGAGCAGTTCGATCGGGCGCATCCGCTGACGGCCGAAGTCGTCGATCACGAACGTCCCCGTGTTGCTCTTCATCTGAAACGGGGCCTCGCAGATCTTCGTCGTCGGGTTGTACTGCACCTCCAGCGATTCCATCGTCAGTTCGCCGCCGACCACGATCGTCGGCCGGCGGATCTTGATCCAGCGCCCGTCGAATGTGTCGGTGCGGAAGATGCCGTCGCGCGGGGTCTCGATCGCCTCGTGGTTCTCCGGGTCGAACAACTTGATGATCATCCCGTCGACCGTCACCACGCGCGGGATGAACACGTCGTCGCCGAAACACCGCGTGATGCGTTCCGCGATGCTCGTCTTGCCGTTCCCGGGGTAGCCGTAGAGAAACATGCCGCGCCCGCTGTTGATCGCCGGGCCGAGCGTCGCGAACATCTGTTCGTTGATGAGCAGATCGCTGAAGGCGTTGCGGAGGTTTTCCGGCCTGGGGTGGACGTGGGTGATGCTCTGGGCGAGCACCGCTTCGATGTAGTTCTCGATCGGAACGGGCGCCGCGCCGAAGTAGGTGTTCTCGAGCATGTAGCGGCGGGCGCGGTCCCGGCCGACCTCGGTCAGCACGTAGGTGAAGTCGCCCGCGCTGGCCGCGCCGACGTAGCCGATGATTTGCTGCTGCTTCAGCGCAGACAGCAGGTCGAGCACGGGGGTGTTGGGCAGGCAGAGTTCGCGGGCGATGGCCCCGCCGGACGCGGAGCCGACCGCCAGCAGATACTTGAGCACCAGGGCTTCGACGGTGGCGTCGGTCAATCCGGCCTCGCGGAGCGAGCCGGGCACCGGCGGGATGAACTTTTTCGGGGGAGGGGCATCGGACTGGATACCGGTCGAGGGGGCCCCGAGAGAAGTGGCAGCGGACGGAGCGGCAGCGGACATCTTTGCAACCTCCGTCGCGGACCGGGCGAGCAGGCGGACCTGATGCAGAGCCGCGGTGCCGCCCGTCCCGCCGGCACGAAACAAGACGCCTTTACGTTACCCCCGGCTCACCTCGCCCACAAGCCGGCTCTTGCCCGACTGGCGGCAGGCCGACGGGTCTGCGGCGGGACCGGCGACTGGAAAACATCGACCTAACTGGCTATGTGAGCCGACTTTACATCGTCGCTTTGCGACCGGACAGCAGGGTGATGTTCACGGGTCGCGGCACCGCGGGTCCACCTCGAATCCGCCGCGAAAAAAAAAGAAAAAAACAGCGCCGTTCGGATAAGATAGGTTTGTATCTGCGCCGGAGAATCGCGCGGCGCAGGGAGGTGGATTGAAGATGTTCCCGTCGGCAATCCTTGGTCGCAGGGTCCTCGTGCGCCTGCTGGCGGCGGCGGCCACGGCGGCCCTCGCGCAGTCCGCGCGGGCCGGCAGCGGCCCGCCGCTGGCCAACGTCCCACTCGCGCCGCCGCTTTATTCCATCGACTTGGCCTCTCCCAGCATCGGTTCCGGCATCGATGCCGACGACATCCTCGCCAAGGACGGACCGCTGCCCGGTCCCGGACCGTTCGAAGAGGTCCCCAATCTGAATCTGGGTCTCGGCCGGCCGGGCGACGAGTTGAACGGCCTCTCCGGAAGCAACCGGAAGGTCGGACCTGGGGTCACGTTCGCTATCCTGTTCGGCGTCGATCGCAGCAGCGTCGGGGGCGCTCCGCCGGATCCGGGACTGGTGGGGCTGGGGTTCCCCTACAACATGCAGCAACAAGCCGGGCTCGGCCAGGCGGCGGGCGACATTTTCATGGCGACCCAGTTGTTTGATCGCGCCGGGCCGCGCAGCGGACTGCGCGTCCCGAACAATAACGTGCTGGTCGTCAATCAGGGCGACGCGGGCGGCGTGGACCTCGACCTGGTCACCGACGATCCGCCGGACACCCCCACCGCCGGACCGATCGACAACAAGGACGCGATGGGCTACCTCGACAACGGCGGGCTGCGCGGGATGCCGACGCGGGCCTATTTCTCCCTCGACCGCCTCAGCCCGTCGCTGGGATTCCTGCCGGACTTTTCGGCGGCGTCGATCTTCCTCGACCAGAACCTCAACGCCGGCGGGACCGAGACGCTCTACGCACAGTCGACCCAACTCGGCCTGCACCCGCAGGACGACGTCGACGCGATGATCGTGTTCGACCTCAATTTCAACGGCTTTTTCGACTTCGGAGACCAGGTCATCTTCTCGCTGACGCCGGATTCGCCGTCGCTGATCAACTGCGGCTACAGCCCGGCCGACCTCATCACCACGAACGGATTGCAATGCGGTGAACTGTACGCCGGCGCAGAGACGCTCGGGCTGCTGGCGACCGACAACATCGTCGCGCTGGAACTGCTGCTGACCGGCGACATCGACGCGTCGATCCACGACCACGCGATCTTCCCCGAGCCAGCAACCTGCGCCCTGCTGCTCGTCGGGCTGGGTCTGCGGCGGCGTCGGGGCCGGTAGGACCGGCACCACCCCAGCGCAGCGCACGACCGCTCGGTTTCCTTTTCGGGACGCCCGCGGTAAAACCCCCCCATGCGAATCGGTCGATGGACGCCGATGGCGTGGGCCGTCGGGGCGGCGGCACTGTCGGGATGCGCGCCGCCGGCGGACCGCGACATCGCCGAGATGGTCGGCCGGGTCGACCGCGAGCGGGTCCGCCGCACGATGACGACGCTCGCCGGTTTCGGCACGCGGCATACCATGTCCGATCCGCGCGGCGAGACGCGCGGCATCGGCGCGGCGCGGCGCTGGATCCAGGCGGAGTTCGAGCGCATTTCTGCCGACAACGGTGGCCGGCTGCGGGTCGAACTCGATTCGTTCCTCCATCAGCCCGACGGCCATCGCATCACCCGGCCGACGGAGATCGTCAACGTCGTGGCGACGCTGCCGGGCTCGCAGCCGGCGTCCCGCGACCGGCACTACGTCGTCAGCGGACATTACGATTCGATCTGCAACGATCCCACCGACCCGGACTGCGACGCGCCCGGCGCGAACGACGACGCATCGGGCGTGGCCGTGGTGCTTGAACTGGCGCGGCTGATGTGCCGGCACGAATTCGACGCGACGCTTGTCTTCATGGCCGTTGCGGGCGAGGAGCAGGGGCTGATCGGCTCGCGACACTGGGCCCGGCGGGCGCGGGAACGGGGGCTGAACGTGGCGGGGATGTTCACGAACGACATCGTGGGTTCGAGCGTCGGGCCGAGCGGCGTCAGCCACGCGCGGCGCGTGCGGGTGTTCTCGGAGGGCGTGCCGACGACCGAGACGCCGGAGGAGGCGAAGGTCCGCCAGTCGACCGGCGCGGAGAGCGACGCCCCGGCGCGGCAGTTGGCGCGCTACGTGCGCGAATGCGCCGGACAGTACCTGCCGGGGTTCGACGTGGCGCTCATCTTCCGGCGCGACCGCTTCCTGCGCGGCGGCGACCACACCTCCTTCTCCGAGCAGGGCTACGCCGCGATCCGCTTCACCGAGTACGAAGAGCATTACGACCACCAGCACCAGACCCCGAGGATCGAGGGCGGCCGCGAGTACGGAGACCTGCTGAAGTTCTGCGATTTCGACTACACGGCCGACGTCGCGCGGGCAAACCTGGCCGCGCTGGCGAACCTGGCCCGCGCGCCCGCCGCGCCCACGGACGTGCGCATCCTCACCGCACGGCTGACGAACGACACGACGCTGCGCTGGAAGGCGAACGTCGAGCCGGACCTCGCGGGCTACGAGGTCGTCTGGCGCGACACGACCGCGCCGCTGTGGCAGCACGGCCGGCGGGTCGGGCTGGCGACCGAGGCGACCCTGCCGATGTCGAAGGACAACGTGATCTTCGGCGTGCGCGCGATCGACGCCGAGGGACACCACAGCCCCGTCTCGCCGCCGCGGCCGGCGCGGGAATAAGGTCAAGCAAAGACTCTCTTTGCTTCCTGATGCACCGGTTCATGAGCGAGACGCCCATGCCCTCCGGCGGCAGATCAGAAGCCCCCTCGCCTCCGCACGGCCCGAACGGGACGGAACCCGTCGCGAAGGGGGATGGGAGGTCGGCGGCGGATATGCCGTCGGTGCGGCAACGGATTTCGGCGCGATTGTGCTGGGCGCTGGCGACTGGCGGGGGGCTGGGGACGATCCCGATCGCGCCCGGAACGTTCGGCGCGCTGCCGGGCTTCGCGCTGGCGGCCGCCGTGCACGCGCTGGATCGGCCGCTGCTGCAAGTCGGTCTGCTGTTGGCGTGCAGTCTGGCGGCCGTGCCGATCGCATCCTGGGGCGAGCGCTTCTACGGGCGGAAGGACCCGCCGCCGGTCGTGATCGACGAGATCGTCGGCCTGCCGATCACGGCCGCGTTCGTGCCGCCGACGCCGCTGCACCTGGCCGCCGCTTTTTTGGTCAACCGCGCGCTGGACATCATCAAGCCGTTTCCGGCCCGGCGGCTGCAAGCGCTGCCGGGCGGGTGGGGGATCGTGATCGACGACGTGGTATCGAGCGTCTACGCGGGGCTGATGCTGGCAGGAGGGAACCGGCTGGCGGGCGAGGCGCTGGCCGCTGGCGTGCCGGTTGGGTGGCTGCACCGCCTGTTCTGACCGGCCGGCGCCCGAAACGTCCGCCGTCCTGCGGCGACGCCGGCCGCTGCATCGGCGACCGCGATCAATCCGGTCAGCGATCAACCCTCCTCGTCCTCGTCGTCCTCATCTTCGTCGTCATCTTCGTCGTCATCTTCGTCGTCATCTTCGTCGTCATCTTCGTCGTCATCCTCATCCTCTTCGTCGTCCTCATCTTCTTCGTCGTTGTCCTGATCGTCGTCCGCGTCCGACCCGCGCTTCTTGTCCGGGTCGCCCTCGCGGGCCGAGCCGGCTTCCTTCCTGCCGTCGCCCAGAGCAAACCGCAGCGCCGTCGCCAACTCCGTGGATTTGTTCTTCGGGAATCCGCGGCCGACGCCGTCCAGTTCGATCAGTTTCACCTCCGCGCCGGCCTTCTTGAACGCCTGCGCGGCGCGGCGGGCGCGGTCGGCGTTGCGCTCGTCCCCGCTGACCAGGATGCAGACTCGCAGGCCATCGAGATCGGCCCGGCCGATGAGTTCCTCGGCCTGCGAATCGAACCGCCCCGCGACGACCACGATCCCGGCGAAGTGCTCCGGCCGGCGCAGCGCAAGGTGATACGCGGCCCACGCCCCCTGGGAGAAGCCGGCAACGACGACGCGGCGGCCGTCGAACGGGTACTCCTTGCGGACCTCCTTCAGGCAGCGCGAGACGACGGCGTCGATCTCCTCAACGGACGATCCCCAGTGGAAACGATCGCGGCCCTGCTCGTGGGGCGCCTGAGGCGTCAGCAGGATCGCCCCTGCTTCATTGGCGGCGTCCTCCCAGTCCTCGGTAGCCATGCGCAGATTCGCGCCGCGTCCGTGCAGGGCGACGACGAGGGGCAATTTCCGGTCGGACTCGTAGCCGTCCGGGAGCGTGACGTGCCATTGAACCTTCTGCGGCGCGGCCTCGCTTTCTGGACCCTCGCGACCGGCGCGCTCTTCATCGTCCTCCGCGCGGGGCGGACGCTCGCGCGGCGGAGCGGACCTGCCCGGCGAACGGGCAGGCGCGTCGAGCGAATCAAGTATCTTGCGAAACCGCTCCTGTCCGCGCAGCCGGGACAGGTCGTTGTCGGACTCGAAAGCCCCGCGGTCCCGGAACCCGTTGCGGACCGCGCGCTCGAGATAGTCGTACGCTTGGTCGGTTTCGCCGTCCAGGCAGTGGAGACAGCCGAGGTTGAAGAGCACGCGGCCGTCGTCCGGCTGGAGTTTCAGCAGCGCCTCCCCCGCCTTGATGGCCTCGCCGTATTCCTTCTTGCGGTAATGTTCGAACATTCGGGCTTCGAGACGGGCAATGCGGTCCTCGCGGTCCTCTTCCTCGTCGCGGGCGAAGGCCGGCGCGGGCGGCGCGAACCAGCCGGCCAGAGCCGCCAGGATCGAGATTCGGACCAAGCCGCTGCGAACAAAAGTTTGGGGCGACATGAGACACCTCCGGCCCGGGTCGGACACGGTCCGCCCAACGGGTCAGCCAACAAGTGTACCGCGGGCGTCGTCCGCGGCGAACCGGGGTGGGCGGGTTGTATACAAGGTTCGGCGGGACTACGCTCCTGACCGGATGGCCCTCCTGCCCGGGGACAAGCGCGTCGGCGACCCGCCGAATGGCCTCCGAGCCGACCCTCCCGCGCGTTCGGCGCGGAGGGCGGGCCGCATCCTCGGCAGGGCGCACGGGCAGGACGCGACGCGAAGGACCCACGCACGATGAACGGTCTGATTTCCGGCGAGCCAGAACCGTGCGCGGCGGCCTCACGGAGGCGGCGGGGGCTGATCGTCGCGCTCGCGGCCATCGCCCTACTGGCCACCGCCCTGACGGCCGCCGATGAATCGGCGACTCAGCCCGTCGAACCGCGCCCCGCCCCCGTACACGCCGCGATGCGCGCCGTGAAGATTGCCGAGCCGGGCACGACCGACGGCCTCGACGTGCCGTTCACGCTCGCGCGCGACCCGGACGCCGAGAGTTGGCTGAGGAAGGCGGCGGCGGCGGCGTCCCGTGAGGAATGGAAGGTCGCGGTGGACGCGCTGTGGCGCGTCGTGGATCAGCACACGGAGTCGTTCGTCAGTCTGGACGAAATGACGGTGACGACGGCCTTGGACGCGGCCTGGGCGATGCTCGACCGCTGGCCGCCCGAAGGGCGCGAGACCTACCGGACGCTTTTTGAGCCGGAGGCCGCGCGCCTGCTGAGCGAAGCGCGCGAACGATCGGACCTCGACGCGCTGCGGACGATCGGGCGGAAGTATTTTGCCGTGCCGTCCGGGGCCGCAGCGCTGAATCTCCTGGCGACGCTGACGCTGGACGGCGGACGGCCGCACGAAGCCGCGGCAGCCCTTCGGCAACTCCTCGCCCGGCGGACCGGGCCACCTGCCGAGACGGACCGCCGGTCGTTGCAGTTGCGACTGGCAGTTGCGGAGGCGCTGGTCGGCGGGGCGGAGCGCGCGGAGGAATTGCTTGCGGTCCTGGGCAAGACGTCCCCGCCGCCGGGCGGGGCCGCGCGGGCTGAAGCCGACGGCCCGCCGTCGGAGCAGGTCGCGGCCGTGCGGCGCTTCGTCCAGGCGTATGCCGCCGGTGCGGGATCGGAATCTCGCGTCCGCGTCGCGGGGGCGACCGGCCGCTGGACCGGCCTGCTGGGCGGCGGCGACTGCCGGGGCGCCGCGCCGTTGGTGGAGCCGTCGCTCGACTTTCCGACGCCCTGGTCGCTCGATCTGCCCGGCGCAGAGGACATTTCGCTCCCGCAGTTCGTCTCGGCGTCAACGCGATTCGGACTGGCGCCGGTCTGGCAGATGGCCACGGACGGCCGACTGCTCTTTGTGAGAACCCCCACGGGGATCACGGCGCTGGACGGCGCGACGTTCGATGTCGCCTGGGAAGCGCCGACGCTGAGCCGCGAAACACCCCTCGTCCGCGGCCGCACGCGCGGACTGTCGATCGCGGTGGACACCGACCAGGACAGCGCCCAGGCCGATGCGCTGGGCCCGACCGGCCGGCGGGCTTTGTTCAACGACCTGAGCGGCATCGTCGGGGTCGCGGGCGGGCGCGTGTTTGTGATCGAGGAGCCGCAGGAAGTCGTCATGGGCTCGGCGGTCTTCCGGCAACTCGGCGGTCGCCAACTGGGCGTGCTCGAGTCGGTGACCGACCAGCCGGTGGAAAACACCCTGTACGCCTTCGACGCGGGCAGCGGCAAGTTGCTCTGGGCGCATGGCGCGGGCGGTCCGCTGGGCGGCGGCCTCGCCGGGGCGCACTTCCTGTCGACTCCCGTTGAGTGCGGAGACCTGCTGGCCGTCAGTTTCGTGATCGACACCGATTTCGCCCTGGCGCTGCTCCGGCCGGACGGCACCCTGGTGCGGAAGATCGTCTTGGGCAGCGCCCCGCCGCAGAGTTTCCCCGCGCGGATTGCGTTGCCGCTGACGACCGCCGGCGACCTGCTGCTCGTCCCGACCGGGGCGGGGATGGTGCTGGCGCTGGGTCGGGACGACTTCTCCCTGCGTTGGGCGGGGCTGTATCGCTCGGGACCGACGATCCGGACCACTGGCGGCGTGTTGTTGCGCCGCCAGGGACTGGTTCGACAGGGCTTTCAGGTCCGCGGATGGGCGAGCAACCCGCCGGTGGTGGCCGGCGGCCTGGTGCTGCTCGCTCCGCCGGACAGCGAGGCGCTGCTGGCCTTCGACCGCCAGACCGGAGAGAAGCGGTGGGACGCGGCCCGGGACGAGCATCGCTACATCGCGGCGGCTGACGACCGCCATGTCTACGTTGTCGGGACGAAGATCCGCGCGGTCCGGTTGAGCGACGGACGCCGGGCGTGGCTCTGGAGCGGTCAGCCGATCACCGCGCGGCCGATCCTGAGCGGCAACCGACTGTACGTGCCGACGGCGGAACGATTGGTCGTCCTCGACCCGCGGACGGGCGCGGAACGAACGAGGACGTCTCGAACCGCCCGCGTGGACGAGCGCGGACCGTTGAACGGGTCGCGCGCTTTCGGAAACCTGCTGGCGTGGGACGGTTCGTTGTATCACCTGACGGCAACCCGGCTGGAGCGGATTCCCGACCTGCCGCGGTCGATCGAGCGTGCCGAGCGACGGCTCCGCGACGATCCGGCGGACGAAGGCGCGGCCCTGCGCCTGGCGGTGCTGGAATCGATCCGCGGCCAACCCGAGCGGGTGTTGACGTTGTTGGCCGACCTGGTGCGGGGAACGACCCCCGTAAACGCCGGACGGCCCGCGCCGCAGGCGGGAGAAAGCGCCGGTCCGGAACTGCCCGCGGATTCCGCAGCGCGGTTGCGAGAACAGGCGGCTCACCTGTGGGTCGAAGCGAATCTCGATCTGGCCGCGATGGCGGACGGGCCGCGGCGGCGCGAGTTGCTCACGGCCGCCCGCGACGCGGCGCGGCGACCGGGCGACCGGCTGAGGGTGGAACTGGCCCTGGTCGAGTCCGCCGCCGCGGACGACGACGGTTCCCGGGCGTTCGGTCGGCTGCTGAAACTCCTGATCTCGGTCGGCGGCGAGATCGTGCCGCTGGGACCGGACGCGGCCTCGTCGGGGGCGGGCGCAGGACTGTACGGACCCGCGTGGATTTCGATCTCGGAACGCATGGAGCGGCTGTGGAACGAAATGGAAGACGCGGACCGGCGGCGCGCGGCGCAGGAGATGGCCGCCGCGCTCGGCGCCGTCGATTCGGATCGACTCCGCCTGCGGCTGTCCGACGCGCTGGGGTTTCTGCCGGCGGGCGGCGTACTGGACCTGGAACTCGGCCGCCGTCGGATCGATTCCGGCGACCTTGAATCGGCGGAGTTTCACTTGCAACGCTGTGTCCGCCGCGTGGGCCCGACCGGCGGGAGCGAACGGAGCGAGGAGCAACCACGGATCGCCGCGGCGGCGCTGGCCGCGCTGGTCCGGCTCCACCTCTCTCCAGGCCCGGACCTCGCGCCCCGGCCCGACCTGGCCGCCGAGGCCCTTCGGTCATTGAATGAACGGTACGCGGGCCTTCCGTTCGATCTGGATGCGGGAGAACCGTCTGTTCCCACTCCCGACATGCGGCGTCCCCGCCCCGCCCATCCCGATCCGGCAGGCACAGGGGAGCGCGGGTCGAGGACCGTGGGCGATTTTGTCCGATCCGCGGCGGCGCTCCTGCCCGGCGGCGGCCCGGCAGCGTACGAGGCATTGCAGCGGGCGTCGACCGACTATACGCGCTGGGAACTGCTCGAACAGCGGACGAACTCGTCGGGCGCGTACGCCCATGCGCTGCGCGACGCGGCCCTGATCCCGCCCCCCACGGGCGAGTCCGCGCTGCTGTTCTATTCCCGACAGATCCTGGCCCTGGACGCGCGCGGCTCCGGCGGGCGACCCAGCGCCTGGGCGGTCGACGCGGACGATACGCCGCTCGTCCGTGCCCTGAGCCGCGAGGACGCCGACGCCGTGCGGCGCGGCGAGGGTCCGCCGATCGGCGCGGCATGCGATGGCGTCGCGGCCGTTCCCGCCGAAAGCGTGTATTACTTCCTCGGGGTTTCGACCGGCCGCCTGGTTTGTCCTCCCCTGGCCGTCGCACCCGGCAGCGGCGCGCTGGCGGGCGCCGGGGCTTCAACGGGCATCGTCGGCATCGAGGGCTATTTTGTCGCGGCGATCGACGATCAGACCCTGGTCGCAGTCCCCGCGCGCCAGTGCGGCGGTGCGCAATGGACGAGACGGCTTTCCGACACGAGGATCGACCGGCTGGCAAAGGCGGACGGATACGCGGTCGTCCTCTCGGCGGACGGACGGCAGGCGATCGTCATTCGCCCCGCGACCGGGCGCATTCAGTCGCGCATTGACCTGGCCGTGAGAACGGCCGCCGCGCCGGACCGCGGCCGTCGCGCCCGCGCGTCGGTGGATACCGCCGCGGCGCCGCGGCAGGCCCCGGGCGCGGAGGCGCCCGCAGGCGCGAACGAGGAGTCACGAGCGAGCGCGGACCTGTACGCCCCGTTGCCCCCGCGGACATCGTCTCCGGGAACACGGCCGGTGATCGTCGGTTCGTTCATCTGCCGGGGCGAAGGCCGGCGCGTGGCGGCCTGGCACGCGGGGTCGGGCCGGCTGATGTGGCGGCTCGATCTGTCTTCGGCGGCGACCCAAGGCGGGCCGGACGTGACGGCGCTGCTTCCGCTGAGCGATCGACTGCTCGGCGTGACGCTCGGCGAGGACCGCTACGCCGTCGTAGACGTCCTGCGGGGCGAGCGCCTGTTCGAGTTGACGCCGGTCGACCTTTCGCTGCCGCCGCTCGCCGCCGCGGCCGACGCGGACCAAGTCATCCTGTTCTCGCGGCACGCGGAAGAAGCGCAGCGCCAGCGGCTGGTCGCGTACGACGCCGCCGACGGACGCGAACTCTGGTCGCGCAGCGGCCTGATGTTCGCCACCCTGACCGACGAGATGCTGCGCGCGTCGCCGCACGCGATCCCCGTCCTGCTGAACGTCGGCGCGCAGCCGGACGGACGAATGCCGGCGGACGACCTCGAGGGCTCGGGCGTCCTGGCGCGGCTGCTGTTGGTGGATCGGCGGACGGGCGGAGCGCTGCGGCCGCCGCTGGTGATTCCCCGTCCGCAGTCGGCGTTCGGATTGACGGTGCGGGACGTGCTGATGTTTCCGCGTCGGATCATCGTGGTGATCGCCCAGGGCTACTTCGTGTACGGCGCGCCCGACGCTCCGGACGATCCCGTTCCATCGCCCAGGAGACACGACGGGTGAGCCGGAGCATGCGGAGTTCGCGGCGGATCGCGCGCGCGGTCGGGACGATACTCGCCGCCTGGTCCGTCCTGTACGTCTCGGCGCTCCCGGCGGCCGAACAGGGTGCCGGGACGCAGGCCCGCGGCTCGACGGCGGCGGCGGACGACGCAAGAGCGGACGTGCTCTCGCGGCTGCCGCCGCTCATCACCCCCGAGACCGATCGCGCCATCCGCCGCGGATTGGACTTCCTGATTCAGCGCCAGGCGTCGGACGGATCGTGGAGCGAGGCCGGCCGCGGACCGTTCGGCGCGTATTCGGTCTCCATGACCGCGCTGTCGGCCATGTCGCTGGCGGCGTCCGGAAGCACGCCGATGCGCGGGCCGTTCGCGCCGCACCTCAACCGCGCGGTGACCTACCTGCTCAAGAGCCAGCAGACCAACGGGCTCATCTGCCGCCGCGGCGAAGAGGAAGTGCGCTCGATGTACGGCCACGGCTTCTCGATGCTGTTCCTGGGGCAAATGCTGGGCATGGAAGCCGACCCGGAGCGGATGGCCGAAATCCGCCGCGCCCTGGCGCGCGGCGTGGAACTGACCGGCCGGGCGCAGAGTCCGTTGGGCGGCTGGATCTACACGCCGGACTCCGGCGGCGACGAGGGTTCGGTGACGATCACGCAGGTACAGGCGCTGCGCTCCTGCCGCGACGCGGGCCTGGCCGTGCCCAAGCGAGTGATCAACGAAGCGATGGGATACCTCGACAAGTCGATCCAGCCGGACGGCGGCATCGCCTACCGGGTGGGGATGGCGGGGTCGCGCGCGCCGATCACGGCGGCCGCGGTGGCGTGCTGGTTCAACGCCGGGATGTACGACGACCCGCGGGCGCGGCGGGCGCTGAACTATTGCAAGAAGACCGTCGGCATCGGCCCGGGGCAGCAGGGAGTCTGGGGGCACTACTTCTACGCCCATCTCTATCTGTCGCAGGTGATGTACCTTGCGGGCGAGGACGAATGGCGCGACTATTTCCCCCGCTTGCGCGACCACCTGCTGAGCGTCCAGAACGAGGACGGCTCGTGGGACGGGGACAGCGTCGGCCAAGTATATGGCACGGCGCTGGCGCTGACCATCCTGCAACTGCCGTATAACTACCTGCCTATTTATCAGCGATGACCGCCGGCGCGATCAGTGCCGCACGCGTATGCGAGCGGACCCGCCACCCTGACGGCCGCGGCATTGAAAAAACGATGGGCGGAGCGACTGCGAAAAATCAGAAATCGTCGGGAAGCGGACATTCGTGTTAGGATCGGAGGATCGATGACGGAAGCGAATCGGGATTTGACGGTTCAGGAAACGGACGACGCCGCGGCAGCGAGGCGCTTGCACGACGCGTACGCCGCGCTGCGGACCGAACTCGGCAAGGTGATCGTCGGCCAGGAGGCCGTCGTCGAGCAACTGCTGATTGCGCTGTTCGCCGGCGGACATTGCATCCTCGAGGGCGTGCCCGGGCTGGCCAAGACGCTGATGATCTCCTCGCTGGCGCGCTGCCTGAACCTGTCCTTCAAGCGGGTGCAGTTCACGCCGGACCTGATGCCGTCGGACATCACGGGCACCGAAGTCATCCAGGAGGACCGCGCCAGCGGCGGCCGGACCTTCCGTTTTCTCCCCGGGCCGATCTTCGCCAACGTGATCCTGGCGGACGAAATCAACCGCACGCCGCCCAAGACCCAGGCGGCGATGCTGGAGGCGATGCAGGAACGGCAGGTGACGGTCGGCGGCGTACGGCACGCGCTGGAAGCCCCCTTTTTCGTGCTGGCGACCCAGAACCCCATCGAACAGGAAGGTACCTATCCCCTGCCCGAGGCCCAGCAGGACCGCTTCATGTTCAAGGTGCTGGTGGATTATCCGAGTTACGGCGAGGAGTTTCAGATCGCCACGACGACGACCGGCGAGCGCGGGGCGCAGGTGGAGCCGGTGCTCAGCGGGCCGGAGATCCTTGCCCTGCATCAGATCGTGCGGAGGGTCCCCGCCGCGCCGGCGGTCGTGCGATACGCCCTGGACCTCGTCCGCCGGTCCCGTCCTTCCGAGCCGGACGCACCCGAAGTCGTGCGCCGCATGGTGAGTTGGGGCGCTGGGCCCCGGGCGGTGCAATTCCTGATTCTGGGCGCGAAGGCCCGGGCGCTGCTGCACGGAAACCCCTACGCGTCCTCGGACGACATCCGGTTCATTGCCGCGCCCGTGTTGCGACACCGCATCATCACGAATTTTTCGGCCCAGGCGGAGGGATACTCCACCGACCGGCTCATTGAAGACCTCCTGGCCGCCACGCCCCTGCATCGCGAGGAACAGATCGTCGACGAACGGATTCGCAACATGATCAACGCCTGACCGGGTCGGACATGGCCGCACGAACGGAGGGACAAAGAGTGGACGAGCGGTCGACCCATACGCGGCGGGTCTCGCCCTATCTTCGACCGGAGATTCTGGCGGCGATCAGCGGGCTGGAGTTGCGGGCGCGGCGCGTGGTTGAGGGGTTCGTCTCGGGCACGCATCGCAGCCCCTACCGGGGATATTCGGTCGAGTTCGCCGAGCACCGCGAGTACGTTCCCGGCGACGACATCCGGCACATCGACTGGCGGGTATGGGGCCGGGCCGACCGTCTCTACGTCAAGCAGTACGAGGAAGAGACCAACCTCCGCACCGAGATTCTCGTCGACTGCTCGGCTTCGATGCGCTATCCCGACCCTTCCGACGGGCAGGGACTGACCAAATTCGAATATGGGGCGACGCTGGCAGCGTGTCTCGCCTTCTTGCTCACGCAGCAACAGGATGCGGTGGGGCTGCACTTGTTCAATGACGACGTGTCCGCCGCGGTGGCGCCCGCATCCAGCGCCGCGCATCTGCGGGCGATGCTGCGCGCGTTGGAGCAGTCGCAGGCGGAGCGGCCCACGGACGCGGCCCTGCTCGCGCGGCGCCTGCCGGAGGCGCTGCGGCAGCGGAGCCTGGTCGTGCTGATTTCCGACCTGCTGATGGACGTCGATTCGCTGGTCCGCGGGCTGGACCGGATGCGCTATGACCGGCACGAAATCATCGTGATGCACGTCCTGGCCGCAGACGAGCGGACTTTCCCTTTCCGGGACCGCACGCGGTTCGACGGGCTGGAGGCGCCCGAACAAACTCTCACCGTCGACCCGCAGTCGCTGCGGACGGCCTATCTCGACGCGCTGGACGACTGGCTGCGGCGGCTGCGGACCGAGATGCTCAACCGCCAGATTGATTTCGTGGAACTCTCGACGGCCGACCCCCTGGACGTCGCCCTGCGCCGCTACCTGGCGGCCCGCGAACACGCACTGAAACGGTGAGCGCCGATGTGGTTGTGGCTGGCCGGATGGCTGTTCAACCCTGCGCTGGCGCTCGGCGGCGCGGCGGTGGCCTCGCCGATCCTCATTCACCTGCTGTCGCGGCGCCGCTTCCGCGTCGTGCGCTGGGCGGCGATGGATTTTCTTCTGGCCGCCTACCGCCGGAACCGCCGCCGCGTCCGAATGGAGCAATGGCTGCTGCTGGCGATTCGCTGCCTCATCGTGCTGCTCTTCGCGCTGATGGTGGCGCGGCCGTTCATCAGGCCTGCGGGTGCGGCGGCGCTGCTGGCCGGCTGGGGGGCCGGGCCTCAAACCGAGCGAATCGTCCTGCTCGATGATTCCTACTCGATGGGCTACGACGTCGGAGGGGGACGGACGGTGTTCCAGCGCGCGTGCGTCGCGGTCGAACAACTCGCGGTCTGGATCGCGGCCGAGTTCCCGGGCGACCGCCTCACGCTGATCCGCACCTCGCGCCCGCGCGAAGCCGCGTCGGCACTGGTCCGTATGTCGCCCGACCAACTCGATCTGCTTCGCCGCCGGATCGGCGACCTCCGCGTAACCGACGGATCGCCCTCAATGCGCGAAGCCATCCGGGCGGCCGCAGACCTGATCGAGAACGCGCCCACCCAGGCGAATACGACTGTCTATGTCGTAAGCGACTTTCAACGAGTCGATTGGACGGCTTCGGAACCCGCGTTGCGCCCGGAGACGGAAACGAGTCCGAGCGTCATCGCCCCCTTGGCCGCGGCCGCAGCGCGGCGGCCCGCCCGCCTGTGTCTCGTGGACGTGGGGGCGGACCATCCGGAAAACCTGGCGGTGACGGACCTGCGGATTGAAACACGCCGGGCGGTGGCCGGCGTCCGCACGCGCCTGGAAGTGACCGTTGCCAATCATTCGGACGCGTCAGTATCCGACGCCGAACTGTCCATCGCCCTGGCGGAGCAGGCGCTGCCGCCCGTCCTGCTGCCGCCGATCGAGCCGCGGGCGGTGATCCGCGAGCGCGTGGAACTCACGTTCCCGCGCGAAGGCGGTGATCGCGTGGTCGTGGACGCGGCACGGAGCGGAGCGCCGGACCGATTGCCGCTCGACAACCGCCGCGCGCTGGGCGTGCGAGTGTCGTCCGCCGTCTCCATCCTCCTCGTCAACGGCGAGCCGGCCGTCGATCCGTATCGTGACGAGGTCTATCTGTTGCGCACCGCGCTGGCCCCGGCCGGTCCGGTGTCGAGCGGCAATGACGTGCGCGTAATCGAGGAATCGGAGTTTGAGGCGGCGACCTGGGTGCCGCAGGACGCCGGCCGATCGTTTGCGGGGCGCTCCGACGGCGCCGCGCGAGGCCGGTTCTGGCCGGGTGCGGATCTGGTCGTGCTGGCCAACGTCCACCGACTGAGCGATGCGACGCTGGAACGGCTGACGCAATTCGTCTCCGGCGGCGGAGGCCTGCTGATCTTTCTCGGCGACCAGGTCGACGCGGACGATTACAACGAACGGCTCTACGCCCGCGGGGCCGGTCTGCTGCCGGCCGAACTCCTCGGCATCACATCGGCGACCGATCCCCAGGGCGCGACCATCGACCGGATCGATGCGGCGCATCCGCTTCTGCGTCCGTTGGCCCAGGGCGCGGGCAACCTGCTGCGCGGAGCAAAGTTTTACCGTTACTACTCGGCGAAACCGGCCGAGTTGGCGTCCTCGCTCCCCGCCGCGGCGGGTCGCCCAATCGACCCGGCGCGGGATGAAACCCACGATCCGTCCGCCGAAGCGCGTGGTGCGGCGCCGGTCGCCGCCGGCGACTCGCTGCGGCGAGGGGCAGCGCGGATTTTGGTCTCGCTCAACGAACCGCCGATCGAAGTCGAGGGCCGAACCTGCGAACCGGCGCTGCTGGTGCACCGCCGATTCGGCGCGGGCGAGGTGGCGCTCTGCGCCACCTCGGCCGACCTGGAGTGGAACGGCTGGGCGCGCGACCCGACGTACGTGGCGGTGATGCTGCGCCTGGCGGGCGAGTTGGCCCGGCGATCGACGCACGTCGGAGCGCTTGCCGTCGGCGGTTCGATCGACGTGCCGGTCGATCTGCGCGAATACGAACCCCGCGCGACGCTCAGACCGCCGAACTGGCCTTCCGAGCCGGAGTATGACCTTGAGGCGCGGCGGAATCCGTCGCCGGCCGCCGACAAAGCGGACGACGTCCCCGGGACCGGACCGGCGGGCGAAACTCCGGCCGACCGTCCGCCATCTTCCCCCGATCAGGCATCGACAAAACAGGGCGCTCCCGGCGGCATTGTTCAGGGCGCGGACGTCGGCCGTTACGTCGTGGATCACGCGGGGCGAGCGGGGGTCTGCGAGATGCGGCTGCGACGATCGACGGGGGCGATCGAATCGCGGTTCTTCGCCGTCAACCCGGACCCGCGCGAGAGCGGCCTTGCGCGCGCATCGCGGGCCGAACTCGCGGCGGCTCTGCCGGAGATGCCGTTTGAGTACGTACGGGAAATCGCCGCACTAAGCCGAGGAGCGGAGGACTCCCGCCGCGAGTTGTGGTGGCCGATCCTCGCGGCCGTCGCGGCGCTGCTGATGGCCGAACAGGCCCTGGCGTGGTGGTTCGGGGCGCGGGGCGTCGCGCCGCGGAAGGCGTGATCGGTGGAGCGGACCGGGCCGTCGATGATGAAGATTTCGGGACTGCTGCCGCTGGGACAGGAAGGAGTGACCTCCCGCGTCGAGGCGCAAGTGGAACTCGCGCGCTGGTCGAGCGGCAACGCCCTGATCGTCGGGCTGGCGGTAACGGTTCTGGCGCTTTGGGCGGTGATTTGGATGTATCGCCGCGAACGGCGGGGCGAAGTCAGCCGGCAGGCGCGCTGGCTTCTGGCATCGTGCCGCTGCGGACTTCTGGTGATCCTCGGACTGATCGGGCTGGAGCCCGTGCTGGCGCGCTACGTGCACCGGCAGGTGGATGCGTACACGCTGATCCTCCTCGACACGTCGGCGAGCATGGCCTTGGTCGACCGCTACCGGGACGCCCGCGCGGCGGAGCGGGCCGCACGAGTGCTCGGCGGGCCGGCGGCGGCCGCAAGACGGGGCGTGGCCCGCCACGAACTGGTGCAGCGCATCGCGTCGGCCCCCTGGTTCGACCGGCTGCGCGAGTCGAACCGCGTGCGGGCGTTCGGCTTTGCCGACGGATTGGCCGAGTTTGCTCCGCCGACCACGAGACCGACGGAGAACCCGTCCAGCAGCGTCGATGCGGCGTCTCCCGTGACGACCGCCGCCACGAACGGCGTCAAACCCTCCGACGACGAAGCGGGGCCTTCTCTAATTCTCGATCCGCGCGGACCGGCCACCGACCTGGGACAGGCCGTGCGCCAGGCCCTGTCCGCGGTCGGCGGGCTGCCTTCAGCGGAAAGCGGGGGCGCACCCATCGCGGCCATCGTGCTGTTGACGGACGGAAACTTCAACGCCGGCGACCCGGCCCAAACCGTCGAACAGTTCCTGGCATCGAAAGGCATCCCGGTGATGGCGGTCGGCGTGGGCGACCCGTCGCCGCCGGTCAACGTACGGGTGGCCGAGGTGACCGGCCCGCGAATGGTGTTCAAGGACGACCCATTCCAGATTACGGTTCAGTTGTCGGCGGAGGGCCTGGAGGATCGGCCGATTGAGATGGAGTTGCTGGAGAAGGTCCGGTCCACGGCGACGGCCTCGTCGGACGCCTCGCACTCCGCAGGCGGCGAGGCAAGAGTCGTCGAGCGACGGACCGTGCGGCCGAAGCCAGGCGGATCATTCGATCCGGTCCTGTTCGAGCGGCAGGTCAAGACCGCGGGAGAAGTCACCTATGTCGCCCGCGTGCCGCGCCTGGAAGAAGAGACGATCCGCACCGACAACGAGCGCGAGACGGTGCCGGCGGTGCGGGTGCTGGAGGCGCGGATGCGCGTGCTGCTGGTCGCGGGCGGCCCGAGTTTTGAGTATCGCTTTCTGTCGCGGCTGCTGATCCGCGACTCGTCGGTCGACGTCAGTTGCTGGCTCCAGTCAGCCGACGAGCGGGCGGTCCGCGAAGGCAACACGATCATCGACCATCTCCCCGGCACGGGCGTAAACGCCGATGCGGCCCGTCGGGAACTGCTGGCCTTCGATGCCGTTGTGTTACTCGATCCCAGCCCGGAGGAAATCCCGGCCGAATGGTTCCGTATCCTGGCGGAGCGGGTGACGGAACACGGCGTCGGCCTGCTGTATCAGGCGGGGCCGAAGTTCGTCACCGAGTTCTTCCGCCGCGGCAAGACCACGCCGCTGCTGGAGGTGCTGCCGGTCGTGCCCGACACGGAGGCGGAACTGCTCCTGCACGACCTGGGGATTTACCAGCGGACGCCGTGGCGGATGCTGGTCCCGCCGGAGACCGCCGGCAGCCCCCTGCTCCAGGTGGCCGACGACCCGCGCGACTCGCTGCGGTTCCTGACCGGCCTGGAAGGGGTTTTCTGGCATTACCCGGTGCGGCGAGAGAAGGCCGCGGCCACCGTCCTCCTGCGCCACGCCAACCCGCGCATGGTGAATGCGGCCGGGCCGCACGTGCTGATGGCCACGCAGTTCGTCGGCGCCGGCCGGTCGGCGTTTCTGGCGTTCGACGACACCTGGCGCTGGCGGCGATTCGGCGAGAACCGGTTCGACCGGTTCTGGATCCAGGCCCTGCGTTTTCTCGTCGAAGGCAAGTTCGGGGGCGGCCGGCTGCGGGTCACGCTGCTGACCGACCGCGATCGATTCACCGTCGGCGAGCCGATCGTCGTTACGGCCCGGCTGCTGAACGAGAACCTTCAGCCGTTGCAACGCCCGTCGGCGGAGTTGACCGTCGCAGGCGACGCCCCGGGCAGCCGAAACATCGTGCTCGATGCCGTGGTCGACCGTCCGGGGTATTACCAGGGGCGCGTGTCGGCGGATCGGCCGGGCCGGCTGCGCCTGTCGCTGGCCCTGCCGGGCGGCGGCGACGACGCGCGCGCGGAGCGAACGGTGGAGATTTCTCAGCCCGACCTGGAAATGACCAACCCCGTCCTGCGGGAGGAAACGCTGCGCGGACTGTGCGAGCGAACCGGTGGACGCTATTTCGATCTGGACCGCGCTGACGAACTCCCCGCGGCCATCGAGAACCGCCGCGAGACCACCGTGATCCGCGAGCGTCCGCGGTCTCTCTGGGACAACGGCTACGTGCTGACGGTGTTGATCGGCCTGCTCACCGTCGAGTGGATCACGCGGCGCGTGACGAAACTGTTATGACGTCCGAAGCCGAACACGACAGCCAGACGCGAAGCGCGATCGAGCGCCACCCCGGCGCGGAGTTCGACGCGCGGGTGATGCGTCCCCTGCGGCGGCTGGCGGCGCGGGCGCGGCTGCTGGCCGTGGCCGAGGGGCTGTCGCTGACGCTGGCGCTGCTGGTGCTGCTGGCCGCGGCCCAGGGCGCGCTGGACTGGCTGCTTCACCTGGAGACCGGCCCGCGAGCCGTCCTGCTGGTCGCGGTGGCGGCGTTGAGCGCGTACGGCGTCACCGTCCGCGTCATTCGTCCGATGCGCCACGAACCGACGGCGGCGTCAATGGCGGCCGTGCTGGAACGCCGCAATCCGACGCTGAGTGACGCGCTCATCAGTGCCGTACAGTTCGCCGAACGCGCCCCGTCGGACGATTCATTCCGCATCAACAGCGATTCGGCCTCGGGATGGAGTTCCACGTTACACTCGGCGCCGTCTCCGGGTCTGCTGCGCGCGCTGTGGGAACGCGCTGCGTCGACCCTGGGCGAGGCCGCGACGCCCGCCGCGCGGGCACGGAGTTTCGGTACGCCGACGCATGATGTTCGCGGCGTTCCGCCCCTGTTCAACCGCGCGCGGATCGTCCGGGCGGCGCTGGTCGGCGCAACGTCCGTAATCTTTCTGCTGGCGCTGGTCCGAACGAATCCGCAGGGACTGGCCGTGTATTTCAGCCGCAACATCCTTCTGTCGAATACGCCCTGGCCCAGCCACACGAACATCTTGCCGGTTGGATTTCGAAACGGCTCGTTGCGCTGGCCGCGCGGCGACCCGCTGACGCTCGTCGTGAACGTCTCGGGCGACCCGCCCCGACGCGGCCTGCGGATGGAGTACGAGACGACGACCGGAGCGGGCGGGGAGCGCCCGCTTTCGGCCTTCGGGGAACGACAGTACCGGCTGGAATTCGGAACGCTCGAACAGTCGATAAAGGTCTGGTTCGTCGTCGGCCGACTGGGGGTCGATGCCCGCAGCGCGCCCTACATCATCGAGGCGGTGGACCGCCCGTCCATCGTGCGCATGGAGGTGACGGTTCAGCCGCCGGTCTACACGCGCCTGCCGGCGTACCGGCTGCCGCCGGGTCAATTGCATGCCGAGGTGCTGAACGGCTCGACGCTCACGCTGACGGCCGAACTGAACAAGGCGGGCGTGAAAGCGGAACTGACGTTCGGCGGACGGCCCGTCGCCGCGGCGGAGGCCCTGTCTCCGCAGCGCTGCACCGCGCAAATGACGCCGGAATCGGCCGGGAGTCTGGGCTTCGATCTGCGCGACCAGGAAGGCCTGACCGACGCGCGGCCCGTCCGCTGTTCGGTCCGACTGGTCCGCGACCGACCGCCGCGCGTGCGCCTCACGCTTCCCGGCGCGGGCGACCTCATCACGTCCGGCGCGGTGCTGCCGATCTCGGCTGAGATTGAGGATAACCACGGCCTGGCGAGCGCCGAATTCGTCTCTGTGATCGAGCGGAGTCCCTCCGCCTCGACCACGACTCGCCCGACGGCGACCGCCGCGTCCGCGGATGAGGCATCCCTCCGGTTCGACGGGTTTGAGCCGTACCAGAAGCGGCTAAACGTGCGGCGGGACTGGCCGGTGTCGGACCTGGGGCTTTCGCCGGGAGATCGGCTGGCGGTGTTCTGCCGCGCGACGGACTTCCAGCCCGTCAGCCCCGCCGCGGACGGATCGGCGAGCGGCCCGGAGAACGAGGGCCGCTCCTCGACCTACGCGATGCGGGTCGTGTCGGCGGAAGAACTGCTGCTCGAACTGGCGCGGCGCGAGACCGAGGCGCGCCAGGAGTTCGAGCAGATACTTAATGAACAGGAACGAATTCACGTCGCGGTGAAGACGGCCCGCCTCGATCCGTCCGCAGCGACCGACGGAACCCGGCGCGGTCTGGAGCGCCGCCAGCGCGCGGCGACCGTACGCGTACGGACCGTCCGCGGGCAGTTCCAGGCCATTTTCGCCGAATTCGAAATCAACCGGCTGGCCGGTCCGCCGGTGCAGAAGCGGTTGCGCGGCGGCGTGATCGAGCCGCTCGGCGCGCTGCTGGACGGAGACCTGGCGGAGGCGAGTCGACTCCTGGTCCAGCAAAGCGCGGAACTCCACGAGGAACAAGCGAAGCGGCTCGAACGGACGCAGGAACGGATCGTCCGGGAAATGCGGAGAATCCTGGCGCAGATGCTAAAATGGGAAGGGTACAACGAGGCCGTCAACCTGTTGCGCGACCTGCTGAAACTCCAGGCGGACGTACGACGCGAGACCCAGGCGGAAATGGAACGACGGATCGAGGAATTGTTCGGCGCGCCGACGACCCGCCCGACGCGGGAGGGCACGCCATGAGTCGGGCCGTCTTCCGCCGTCGAACGCGGTCCTGTTTTGCGCGCGGGGCGGTGCGACGCGCGGTGACCGGATTCGCGGTCTTTTTGGCCGCCGCGACCGTGTTTCGGCCTGCCGCCGCGGAAACGATCGAGGACGCGACGACCCGGCCCGTGACCGAACCCCTGGAGCGGCTCGCGGACCGGCAGGGAATCATCAAGGCGCGGCTCGCGCGGCTGGAGGACCGACTGTTTCAGTTGAGCCAGGCCCTGGCCCGCAGCGAGCCCGACCGTTCCGCGCGACTCCTGGACGCGCTGAGCCAGTCGCGGCATCTGCTCCTGCGGCAACGGATCGACGACATCATCCGCGAACTGCGGCAGCGGAACGTTGCAGAGGCAATGGACGGGCAGGAACGCGTCGCGGCCGATCTCGAACAGTTGCTGAAAACGCTGCTCGACGAGGCCGCCGACCCCAAGGACCTCGAGAAGGAGATCGACGCGCTGAGCGCCCTGCGCGAGCAATTGCGGCGGATCACGCGCGAGCAGGAGGCCGAGCGGGACGCGGCGTTGCGGGCGGCCCGGGCGGAACAGCGGCGCGAGGCCCTGGCCCGCGCCAAACAACAGATCGAGGACTTGCTGCGCAAACAGGAAGACCTGACGCGCGAATCGGAAAAGACTCGCGACCCGGCAGCGCGGCCGGATGATCGCGCCGCGCCGCAGGCCGGCCCGCCGGCGGGCCGCCAGCGCGACGTGCGCGAAAAAACGGAGGACCTCGCGCGAGAACTGGACCATCCGGCCGAAGGGATCGCGCCGGGCGAATCGAAGCCGGACAGAAAAAAAGGAGACGCCGATACGCAGACTCCGCCGTCGGATACCGGTCGCGGAGGATCCGAATCGCCGCCCGGCGATCACGGGCGCGCACCGCAGGGGAGCATGGGAAAGGAAGAAGCGACGCCGCCGTCCGACGCCGCCCGCGAACTGAACGACGCCGCCGGCGAGATGAAAAAAGCCGAGCAGCGGCTTGAGGACGGATCGGAACCGGCGGTTCCGCACCAGCAGAATGCCGAGCAGCATCTTCGCCGGGCCATCGAACGGCTTGCGGAGGAAGATCAAGCGCTCGAAAAGGACCTGGACCTACTGCGCCAGGCGCAGGAACAGCGCGACACCGCGGCCCGGACGGAAGAACTGGCGCGGCGGATGGACGGCTCCAAGGGAACCGACGGAAAGCCCGGAGAAGGCCAGGGCCCGTCGCAGGACGGCGCACCGGAACAGCCCGGAGACGAACAGAAGCCGTCCGAGAGCGACGCTCCGGCCGGGCGGCAGACCCGCGAGGCCGTGCCGCATCAGAAACAGGCCGCGGAAGACCTGGGGAATCGCCGGCCGAAACAGGCCGCCGAGAAACAGGAACAAGCACTCGAAAAACTCCGCGCCGCGCAGCGCGAACTGGAGGACGTGCTCGAACAACTCCGCCGCGAACAGCAGGAAGAGGTACTGGCCGCGCTGGAGGCCCGCTTCCAAGCCATGCTGGCCAAACAACTCGACGTCAACAAGCGTACCAACCGGCTCGACGCGCTGGGGCAGTCGCGCTGGTCGCGCACGGACCAGTTGGAACTCGCGGCCGTCGCGGGTGACCAGCAGTGGGTCGGCGACGAAGCCGACAAGGCCCTGGCCGTCCTGCGCGACGACGGAACGACGATCGTCGTTCCGCAGATCGTCGAGGAAATCCGCGACGATGCGCGCGATGCGGCCCGCCGGCTCGCCTCAACCGAGACCGGCCCGGCCGTCAGGCAGATGCAGGAAGCGATCGTCGAGGCCCTCCAACAATTAATCGATTCGGTCCAGCAGATGCGCCGACAGGATTCGAACGACGGCGGCCCTCAGGACTCGACGGCGGAACAGGATCGCCCGCCGCCGCTTCTGCCCGGTTCGGCCGAACTAAAACTGCTGCGGTCCTGCCAGGCGCGAATCAACCGCCTCACGAGGGAACTGGAACAGCAGCGGGTGCTGCCGGAGTCGCCGGTGGACGATCTCCGCGAACGCCTCCGGGCGCTGGAGCGCCGCCAGGACACGGCGGCGCGGCTGGCGCGAGACATGCTGGAAGGGCAGCGCGGCGCGCAGTAGCGACCGGAATCGTCGCGGCCGACCGCCGCGTCGGCCGGTATCAGTGGGGGCGGAGAAAACCTTTGCCCCGCCGCACGGCCGAAGAGGCGCCGCCCGCCCGGCTCGAGCGTGTCCGGCGCGAACACGAGGGTCCCTGTGTACGCACTGATTCTGATGGTGGCGCTGGGAGCCGATGGCCGGCCGGACTCCGCGCCGGCGGACGCACCCTGGTCTGCGTCGGAAGTCGTCGAGGCGTTCGTGCGCCATGTGGTGCAGTCGTCGGCCGCCCCCGATTCTCAGCGGCGTTTTGTGCTGGAGCAGGCGGAACAGCGGCGGGGCGGCCGGGCCGAGGCAGCGCTGGTGCACGAAGCGCTGGCCCTGCTGAATGAAGATTTCCGCGCGGGGCTGGACGCCCTGTCGTCGGATGACCTGTCCCGCGCGGCGGATCGCTTCGGCCGATGCGCCGCATCGGATGATCCGTTCCTCGCCGCCGCGGCCACGTTCTTTGCGGCCCAGGTGCTGACAAACCAGGATCGTCTGCTCGAGGCCGACCGCCTGCTAGTCGATCTCGGACAACGATGGCCGCACTGGCCGCGGTACACGACGGCGGCGGCGGAGTTGAGTTTTCTGCGGGGGTTCTGCGCGCTGCACGCGCTGCGTTATGACGAAGCGGCCGCGGCGCTGGAGCGTTTTCTCCGCCGCTATCCGGCCGCTCCCGAGCGGATGCGAAGGTCGGCCGAACAGATGCTCAAGGAACTGGCCGAGCGGGAGCCCGACGGCCTGGGCGACGTACAGGACCTGATGCGTTTCGCGCGACGCGAAATCGCCCATGGCCGGACCGATGAAGACCTTCGGATCCGGCAGGAAGAGGCGGTGGCCCTGCTCGACGCGCTGATCCAGGAAGCCGAGCAACGCGAACAGTCGCAGAGTGGCGCCTCGGCGGCCGGCGAAAGCGGCCGACGCGGCGGAACGCCGGGCCCGCGCCCCGGGCAGTCGCCGGCGCAGCGATCCGATTTGCCCTCGGGCGGAACCCCGCCGGAGGGCGAACTGCGCGCCGCGCGCCGCGCCCGGCCGGGCGACGCCTGGGGCGCGATGCCGCCCCGGCAGCGCGAGGCCCTGCTTCAGTCGCTTCAAAATCAGTTTCCGGGCCAGTACCGGGACCTGATCGAACAGTACTATCGCCAACTCTCGAAGGAGGAGACGCCGCCGTGACGACGCCCGTCGTTTTCCTTCTGACCTTTGCCGCCTGCTCGTCGACGCCGCGTGCCGCGCCCGCGGCCGGGTTCCGCATCGTCACGGTCGACGGCGCCGAGATCGACGTTGCTTCGTTAACGATCGGCGGCGACGGAAGCGTACGGCTTTCTCCGGAGCCCTCCGCGGCTGTCGTGCGCCGGCTGGACGACCTGTTCCGCGTCACCCCGACTCGTTCCGACCGACCCGCACCAGTCCCTCCGAGCGAGTTCCTGCTGGCCGACGGCGGCACGTTGCGCGGTCGCCTGGTAGAAGCGCAGCGGGGCGCATCGCCGGGCGGCGCCCCGGCGCGCGAACGGGCCGTGCTCGCGGAGGTGGGACTGGGAGATCCGGTGCCGCTGCCGTTCGAGGCCCTGGCGGCCATCCGCATCGCCTCGAAGAAAACGCCGGAGACCGTCCCGGCCGAGGACGAACGCTCGTTCCGTGAGCGGCTTGAGCGGCGCGACGCGACGCGGGACGTGCTGATCGCGCTCGGCCCGGACGGCCCGAGCGTGTGGCCGGGCGCGCTGGAGTCCCTGACGCCGTCCGGGTGGGCTTTCCGCGTCGGAGGTCGGACGCACCGCGGCGGACTGGAACGCCTATACGGCGTCGTGCTGGCTGCCGCCTCGCCCACGCCGGTCCGCCCCGCCCGAATTCGGCTCGCCTGCGGAGGGGATTTTTCAGCCGCCGTGCTGGGCGGCGACGCCTCATGCCTCCGCGTACTGGCCTCGTTCGGAGCGGAACTCTCACTGCCGTGGACCCGGATCGAGCGGGTGGACCTGACCAGCGGCCGGGTGCGCTATCTCTCAGACCTCGCCCCGGCCAAGATCGAAAGCCGCGGTTTCTTCGGCCATCGCTGGCCGATACGGACGGATCGCTCGCTGACCGGCGACGCGCTGCGGGTCGGCGAGCGCACGTTTTCGAAGGGGCTGGCCGTGCACGCCTACAGCCGCGTGTCCTACACCCTCGGCGATGAATACGATCGCTTCGCGGCCGCGATCGGACTGGACGCTCGACAACCATTCGAGGGTGCCGTCCCGCTGGAGGGCCATGCGGTGTTTCGCGTACTGGGCGACGAGCGCGTTCTGTACAACAGTGGTCCGGTACGCGCCGGAAGCCCCCCGAAGGAGATGAACATTGACGTTCGCGGGGTGCGTACCCTGGCGCTGGAACTGGACTTCGGCGACGACCTCGATCTCGGTGACCGCGGGGTCTGGGGCGACGCGCGGCTGGTGCGGCCGTAGCGTCTGACCGCTCGCGGGCCGATCGGGCAGGGCAAAGATTCTCTTTGCGCGGGTCGAACCGGCTGTCCCGCAGGTCGACCGCGGCGGTGATCGTGACGGGCATCTGACGGACAACGAATGTACGCGTCGCGCATGATCCGACCGGTTTGGCTCGCGGCCTGCGGCGCCGCATGGACCGTCGTCCCAACCACCGCCGTCGGCGCGGACGATGCGGACGTCGCCGCCGCGCTGGCGCGGGTCCGGGCCGTCGAGCGGGTACGCGTCGAGTGCATCCAGCGCGTCGTCCCGAGCGTGGTCTGCATCTTTCCACGCGGCAGCCGGGCCGGCGGCGGCTCCGGCGTCATCATCGATCCGCAGGGCTACGGACTGACGAACTTTCACGTCGTACGCCCGTTCGCCGGCTCGCGGCTCGGAGAGGGCGGTCTGCCCGACGGTCGGCGCTACCCGCTTCACGTGCTGGGGCTGGACCCTACGGGCGACGTGGCCATGTTTCGGCTGGAGGCCGATCAGCCGTTCATCTACGCGCCGCTGGGGGAGTCGTCGCGGCTGCGCGTGGGCGACTGGACGCTGGCGATGGGCAACCCGTTTCTGCTGGCGGAGGATTACCAGCCGACCGTCACGTCCGGAATCGTCTCCGGCCTTCACCGCTACCAGAAAGGGACGGGCCGCGCTCTGGTTTATACCGACTGCATCCAGGTCGATACGTCCATCAACCCCGGCAACTCCGGCGGGCCGCTGTTCGATCTGCGCGGCGAATTGGTAGGCATCAACGGACGAATCAGCGTTGAGGAGCGCGGCCGCGTCAACGTCGGTTTGGGCTACGCGATCTCGATCGACCAGATCCGTCGCTTCCTGCCGGCGCTGCGGGCGGGCCTGACGGTGCGGCACGGAACGCTGAACTGCACCGTCCGCGAACGCCGGGGGGTCGCGGGCGAGGTCCTCGTGGATCAGATCCTCGCCGACGGGGCCGCCCAACGCGCGGGCCTGCGGCTCGGCGACCGGATCGTCCGTTACAACGGGACGCCGATCCTGTCGGGTAATCAACTGCTGAACCTCGTCGGCGCCTATCCCGGCGGCTGGCCGGTCACGGTCGTTTACGAGCGCGACGGCCGGCAAACGGAGGTCCGGCTGCGGCTGGACGATGTCCCGCTGCCGGAGCAGGCGGCCGCCGCGGAGGCCGCGCCCGCGCGGCGCGCGCGGCGGAATCCGTTTCGCCCGAACGCGGCCGCCAACCGCCGCGCGGCGCGCCGCGCGCTGGAGCGCTATCGCCGGTCGGTGGGCCGCGCCGACGCGCTGACCGAGGTCGTGGCGGTGCGCTACGTCGGGCAGAGGCGGTCGTTGTTGCAGCCCGACGCGCCGGCCCAGCCGCTCGACCTGGCCGACGAGCGCCCCGCGGCCGAAACCGCGACGCAGGATGCGTCCGACGCGGCGCAGCGTGAGCGGATGATCCGCTGGCAATTGCTGGCCGAAGGCGGCGAGCGCGCATTCAAAGTCGTCGGCGGCGACGAGGTCGCAGGCCGTGTGGCCGTCGTACTCGAAGATGCGCCGGAAGGAGCGCCGGCCTGTCGGGTGGCGTTCGACGACGCCGCGGGCACGCTGTTGCAACTCGAACTCGATGCCGCCGGGCCGGGCGGAGAACCGGTCCGCTTCGAATACGACGACTGGCGCCGCGCCGGCCTGCTGAGGATGCCGTATCGCCGCCGGATGTACGCCGGGGACCGCCTCGTCTTCGAGGACGAATTCCGCAATATCCGTCCGCGGACGAGGGGGCTTCCATGAGGCGCGGCCGCTGCATGCCGCTTCTGGCGTTGGCGGCCGCCTGCGGGCTGATGCCGACGGTCGCGGCAGGTGCGCCGCAAAAAGAGTCGGACGTCCTGCCGCCCGCAATCCCCAACGTCGTCGAGGACGCGTGGCGGGCCGCCCTCCCGTGTGTCGTGAAGTTGTACGGCGGGGCGATCGGCTCCGCGCATGGCTACGGCACGGGCGTGATCGTCTCGTCCGCGGGGCAGATCGTGACGATCGACTCGGTGATGCTCGACGCGCGAAACCTGCGGGCGGTGCTGCACGACGGACGGACGTTTCACGCCGAAGTGATCCGCCGCGACGCCGACCGCGAGTTGGCCCTGCTGCGGATCGAATCACACGACCTGCCGCTCCTGGAACCGGAGACCTCGGCGTCGCTCGAGATCGCCGACGGCGTCATCGCCGCGGGAAACTGCTTCAAGGTCGCCGAGGGTGAGGAGCCCGTCACGGTGATGTACGGTGTCCTCGCGGCGCGGACCGCGCTGGACCTGCGCCGCCGCGCCCAGCCGCTGGCCTACGGGGGCGAAGTGCTGGTGCTCGACGCGATTACGAGCAATCCGGGCATGGCGGGCGGGCCGGTGCTGGACCTGACCGGCCGCTGGGTGGGAATCGTCGCGGGCATCGCCGAGGCGGAGTCCACCGGAACGCGGCTGAACTACGCGCTGCCGATCGAAGAAGTGCGGGCCTTCCTCGGACGCGGCGGAACAAGCGAGGAGGCCGCGGCGCGCGGGGCTTCCGGCAACGCGCCCGCCGCATCTGCCTCCGGGGCCGACCGGGGGCCGGCAGCGGCCGGGCCGCGCGGTGCTCGCCCCGATACGGGCCTGCGGTTGTTCAACCTGGGCTACCGCGACGTGGCGGCGTTCGTCGATCGGGTCGTGCCCGGCTCGCCGGCGCAACGCGCGGGCATCCGGCCCGACGACTTGATCATCGCCGTCGACGGGAAGCGGGTGGCGACGATCTCGGACTACGAACGAATCGCGGCCGACTGGCGGAATGGACAGACCGTCCGCCTGACCCTCAAGCGCGGCGACGAGGTCCTGACCGTCGAAATGATCGTGGAGCCGCCACGATGAAATGCTCGCTGCTGGCGATCAAGGCGCGGCAGGCGGCCGGCGTGTTCATTTTCTTCGCGGCCACGCCGTTCTCGTCCTCCGTCGCACGGCCCGGCGCCGAAGGCGCGGAACTGGACCGCGCCCGCGCCGCCGTCGCCCGTCGCGCCCTGTCCCTCGTCGAACCGTCAATCGTCACCATTGAGACCATCGGCGGGACACAGCCCGAACCCGAGCAGCAGGGCTTCGGTCCGCCGACGACCCGGCCGGCGCGCGGCCGCGGCGGCGTGCGCGTCGCCGATGGACCGACCACTGGCCTGATCCACAGCCCCGACGGTCTGATCCTCACGAGTTCCTTCAACTTCGTGCGCGACCCGTCGATCATCACCGTGATCCTGACGGACGGCTCGAGGCACGTCGCGCGGCTCCTGGCGCGGGACACAATCCGCCGGCTGGCGCTCCTCCGGATCGACGCGACTGGACTGCCCCTGCCCGCGTGGTCGCCGGACGGCGACATGGCGGTCGGACAGTATGCCGTCGCCTGCGGCCGCGGTTACGGCGGACCGGCCCCTTCGGTGAGCGTCGGCATCGTCAGCGCGCTGGGCCGTCGCGGGGGACAGGTCTTCCAGACCGACGCGCGGACGTCGCCGGTGAATTACGGCGGCCCGCTGATCGACATCGACGGTCGCGTCCTCGGCGTCATCGTCCCAATGGCCGGCGCGGGCAGCGAACTGGCCGGGGTCCAGTGGTACGACTCGGGAATCGGCTTCGCCGTGCCGCGGGAGACAATCGAGCGATCGATCGATCGGCTGGCGCGCGGCGACGACATTCACCCCGGCAAGATGGGCGTACTGCTGTCGCAGGTCGACGAGCCGCGGGACATGCCTCCGTCGGCTGAACCGGACAAATCGCCGCGCGTGGCGATTCGCGCGGTGGCCACTCCCTCGCCCGCGCAGCGCGCGGGACTGCGCGCCGGCGACGTGATCGCGGCCCTGGGCGGCGCGCCGATCGGCGGCATCGACGACCTCCAGCGGCGGGTCGGCGACCTGGAGGCGGGCGCTGAAATCGTGCTGACCATCGAACGCGACGGCCGGCCGCAGGAGATTCGGCTCACCCTGGCCCGTGCCCGCGACATCGGCCCGTCGTGGCTGGACCCGGAGCAGGAATCGCCGCCCCCGGCGACGCAGCCGGCCGATCCGCCGCCCGATTCTTAGCGGAACGCTCAGCCGACGGGCTTGAAATGTTCGAACGACTGTCGACAGGAGTCGCAGTAGTGAATCGCCCGGCAGAGCGTCGGGCCAAACACGGACTCCAGCCGCGTGTCCCGCGAACCGCAGTTCGGACAGGCGACACGGTGGAAGTTCGATTCGATGTCCGCGCGGTTCGGTCCATGAGGCGGCGCGACGCCGAACCGGCGAAGTTTCTCGCGCCCCGCAGGGCTGATCCGCTCGCTGGTCCACGGCGGGTCGAACGCAACCTCGACCGCTACCTCGTCGAACCCCGCGCCGCGGACGGCCGACTCGATCTCGCGCCGCATCACGTCCAGCGCCGGGCAACCGACGAACGTCGGCAGCATCCGCACGGTCACGCGGCCGGCTTCCAGCCGCACACCGTCGATCAACCCCAGGTCCACCACGCTGACGACGGGGATTTCCGGGTCCGTCACGGCTGCGAGCGCATCACGGATGCGACGGAGGTCGTCGGTATGGTCCGGTTTCGTCGTCACGCCGTACTCTTCCACGCTTGCTGACGCGGCGCGTCTCGTGTTCACGCCTCGCGGCGCGTCTCGTGCTCACGCCTCGCGGCGCGTCTCGTGTTCACGCCTCGCGGCGCGCCTCGTGTTCACGCCTCGCGGCGCGCCTCGTTGGCGGGTGCGTACGATTCATTTCACAACGAGACGCGAAGCGTAAGCGAGCGTTTGTTGGTCCCTCGCTCCCGCGCGGGTTGAAGCCCTCGGTTCCCGGTTCTCACCATTTCGCCGCCGGGTCGATGCGGTATACCTTCTGCATCGCCTCCAGCAACTCGGCCAGTTCCGGCGGATGCCGACCCGCCCGCCCGCCATAAACGGGCTCGACGCCGGCCGGCGCGCTCAGTCCCGCTTCGGCCAGCACCGGCTCTACCACGTCCGCCCACCGGTCGCGCAGGGCCAATTCCGGCGGCTGAAGCCCCATCGCGGCGATCGTCCGGTCGTGTTTCGTCGGCTCAAACAGCCCCAGCGCATGCGGAAACGCCGCATCCACGGCCGCCTGCATCCGCGAACGACTTTCGTCCGTCCCGCGACCGAGTTTCGTCACCCACGTCCGGCCGTGCAGCAGGTGATACTTTTCTTCGCCGGCGACCTTCCGGGCCAGTTCGGCCAGCGGGCGATACGAACAATCCGCCAGCGCCTCCAGCCGCACCGACTCCGCCGCGTCATACAGAAACTGCCGCGTGATGCTGAACGCCCAGTCGCCGCGCGGCAGCGCCGCCAGCGACGCGCAGCGGAACTCCTCCGGACCGCGGAGAAACGCCAGCGTGTCCGGGTCGGGCCGGCCCAGGTCGTGCAGCAGCCGGTAATACGCCTGCGCGTGGCCGATTTCGTCCTGCGCCATGCTCGACAGGGCGATGTCGGCCTCGATGATCGGTCCCAGCCCCGTCCACTCCGAGGCGCGGTGGCCGATGACCAGTTCGTCGTCGGCCAGCCGGAACAACAGATCGACCAGCGCGGCCGACTGCTCGGCGCTCAGGGCGGCGTTCGGCGAAGCGGTGGGCGCGGGGTTCATCAGATCTCCTGCGTATCGCCGATGGACCGGGCCCGCTTGGTCGTCTCGTAACCGTACGCCTCGCGGTAACTCTTGTCCGAACCGTGCTGGAAGATGTCCGCGTCTTCGTACGACGTGGCCGAAATCGCGCCGATCGGCACGACCCAGAGGTTCACGCACGCCTGCCGCCGGCCGAACTGCTCCTTGGCCAATACCAGGGCCGTTTCCGCGTCCGGCGCGTGGATGGAGCCGACGTGGACGTGCGGCTCGCCGCGCGCCTGCTGGTGAAAGACTTCAAAAACCGGCCACTGCGTGTCGGTCATCTCTTCCGTTCGTCTCTCAGCGCCATACGTTGAAGGAACCTCGATTTCGATTCCGCCATTTCGCCGCCCCGCCTGCGGGGCGTTTTTTTCCGCAGCGCCTCAGTTCGCCGCCGCCGGCAGCGGCGCGGTTCGCCCTGCCGCGGCCGCGGTCAGCGCCTCGCGAACCCAGCGGCCCTCCTCGTGCGCCATCCGTCGCGTCCGAAGCCGCAGGGCGCTGGCCGGACCGTTGCCGTTGACGACCCGCTTGAACTCCTCCCAGTCCGGTTCGGTGTACCGCCATTCGCGGGCCTGTTCGTCGTATCGCAACTGCGGGTCGGGCACCGTCAGGCCGAGGTTCAGAATCTTCGGCATGTACTTCTTCAGAAACATCTGCCGTTGCTCGTCGTTCGTCTTGAGTTTGACCCGCCAGCGCATCAGTTGCGCCGTGTGCTTGCTTTCCCGGTCGCCGGGGCCGTGGAACATCATGATCGGCGTCCACCAGCGGTTCAGCGCGTCCTGGATCATTTCGCGCTGCACCGGGCTGCCCGTCGCCAGCGTGATGCACATGTCGTAGCCGTGCGTCAGGTGAAACGCCTCCTCGTAACAGATGCGTTTCAGCGCCCGCGCGTAGGGGCCGTACGACCCCTCGGCCATCATCGCCTGGTTGACGATGGCCGCGGCGTCGATAAGCCAGGCGATGATTGCCACGTCGGCCCAGGTGCGGGCGTGGTAATGAAAGACGTTGGAATACTTCGCCTTTCCGCTGATCAGGTCCTCGACCAGTTCCTCGCGCGACTTGCCCAGCGTCTCGCACGCCCGGTAGAGCAGTTGCGCGTGGCCGACCTCGTCCTGCACCTTCGCGCACAACGCGAGTTTGCGCTGAAACGTCGGCGCGTGCGGAATCCATCCCCCTTCCGGCAGCGCCCCGCAGATCTCGCTGTTGGCGTGAACGTGGATCAGCCGGATCAGTTGCTGGCGGTAGTCGTGCGGCATCCAGTCGCCCGGCTCCACCTTGTCGCCGCGGACGACGCGGGCCTCGAAGGCCGCCAGCCGTTCCTCGTAGCCGGGGTCGCCCGGCCGGTCGCCCGTCTCGATGCGAGCCATCTGCACCATGTCACGCTCCTTCCGGCCGCGGCGTTTCAGGTCGTTCGCCGCCGCAGTCCGTCGAAGATGAAATCCGCCAGCATCCGGGCCACCTCGTCCGAGGTCATCCGCCCGCCGGGACGGAACCACAGGTAGAGATAGTTCAGGGTCGAGAGGATGAACAGCGTCGCGTACGTCTCGTCGACCGGCGACAACACGCCCTCCCGGATGCCCTGCCGCACCAGCGTGCGGAACAATTGCTCGTATTCGCTCCGCCGCTGCGCGACGGCCGCGCGGCGCTCGGCGCTCAGGTGGCGCCATTCGGTCGTATAGACCGCGGCGGCGTCGAGGTCGTCCGTTAGGACGCCGACGTGGGCGACAATCGCGTCGCCCAGCGTGCGGATGATCTCTTTCTGCGAGGCGACGATCGGCCGCAACGCCGCGAAGAACCGGTCGGCCGACTGGTTCACGATGTCCCACAACAGGTCGTCCTTGCTCTCGACGTGCGAATAGAGACTGCCGCCTTGGAGGCCGACCGTCTCGGCGATGTCACGGACGCTGGTGGCGTGGAAGCCCCGCTCGCGGAACAGCCGCTCCGCCGCCCGGCAGATCTCCGCCTTCCTGCCCTGACTCTCGGTCGTCGACGCCATTGCCGACCTCGATGGGGTCTGCCCACTTTGATAGGAACCGCCGAACTTGACCCACGCGAACAAGGCGCGCGAAAACAGTTCCTAACGAGCGTTTGTTAGTATTATGGGCGATCAGATGGGCCGCGTCAAGTCGACCACGGGTTCAAAGCCACCGGAACGGAATCAGGGATGCGGGGTCTTGCTGGCAGTCTCAGAGCCCGATCAACAGATTCACGAGCAACTTCGCGTCCTCCATGTCGACGACGCCGTCGGTATTCAGGTCGGCCGCGCACAACTCGATGGCGTCGATTGAGCCGTTGATCAGCACCCGCACGAACGGGCCGACGTCGTCGCCGTCGACGGACTCGCTGCCATTCACGTCGCCGGCGAGGCAGGCGGTCGGCTGGGCCGTAACGTTTGTGAGGTAGATGATGTCGCCGCTGTTGGAGAAATTGTTGTTGATGGCGTTGCCGGCGGCGTAGAACGTCACCGGGCCGGAGGCGGTCGCCGGGGCCCGCCACTGGAAATTGTAAGTCGCCGAGCGGCCCATGGCGATCCAGTTTGCGACGGCGTTGTCCACGCCCGCGCCGGTATGCGCGACGAAGCCGGTCTCACCGAAGGGATGGTCGGTGTGGACCGGATCGGAGACGATCATCGTTCCCAGGAACACCCCCGTCGGGCTCTCGGCGCTGACTTCGAACCCCGCCCCTGCCTTGGAGTTGTCCGCCACCCGGACGCTGAGGTCGTAGATCCGATTGAGCACATAGTTGCTCGGCGCCCCGAGGATCTGCACCGACCCGCCGCCGATCGTGCTGCCGTGACAAAGCCGGCACGACGTGCCGTTCGCGGCGATCCCGCCGTTTCGGTACGGCGGCGGCCCGCCGCGCCAGGCCAGCGTCGTCGCGGGCCAAGCGATCACCGCCCAACACACCCCCATCGATACGAATCGCCTGTAGGTCATCTTTCCCGGCTCCCGCCGCGGGCCCGTTCCGTCGGCCCAATCCAAGTCACGTTAATATACTGCGCGGTTTGCTCCGACATCAAGTCCCCGCGGCGATACATCGACGGCGGGCCCCACGCCGCTTTTTTGGCAACACGATTCCGCGACCCCGACGATGTGATGGACGAAAGATTAATGGCTATTCACGTCGAGGCGTGAAGTCTCAGCCCCTGATGACCCCGATCGGCCGAAGACGGGAGACGCGGCGCGAATGGCCGGGTCCATTGCGTCCTATAGCAGCCGGACGAACTCGTTCATCTCAATTCCCACGTCCACGGTTACGATCTGCCGCAGCAGTCCGCGCGGCAGGTCTCGGCCCTTGTGAACCGGCACGGTGGTCTTGCGACCGTCGGGGTGGACGAAGCGGCGATGCGAGCCACGTAAGCGGACTTCGATGAAACCGAGCCGCCGCAGCGCCGCAATCAGCCGGCGTGCCGGAATTACCGGCGTGACGCTCGCGCGACAATCTCTAGATCACGAACTCCGACGAACCGCGACCGGGCAGACGTGCGAGTTCGCGACGAGCGGGATTCGTCCTGGAGACACAGCGCGGCCGCCTCGGCGATGTTGCACATCGCTTCGTCGATGGAATACCCGTACGATCGGCAGCCACGCAGCGTCGGCACGGCGACGATGAAGACCCCGTCTTCATCCCGCTCGATCACGACCGGCAGGTGCCGGGTTTTCCGCGTTCGCATGCGCCGAGCCATGTCCCTTGATAATACTCCCGAACGGCGGCGCGCTGCTACCCCTTGATCACCCCGATCGGCCGAAGACGGCAGACCCGCCGCGACAGGCCGGCCTCGTCGACCACGCGCACGACCGCATCCACGTCCTTGTAGGCGTCGGGCTGTTCCTCTTCGAGACCCGTCCGGCCGCGGGCACGGGCGATGACGCCGCGGTCGGCCAGTTCACGGCGGATCGACCGGCCGCGGGCGGCCTTGATCGCCGCGGAGCGCGACATCCGCCGCCCCGCCCCGTGGCACGTGCTGCCGAAGGCCCGCTGCATCGAGCCGGGCTGCCCGACCAGCACCCAACTGGCCCGGCCCATGTCGCCGGGGATGAGCACCGGCTGACCGATCGCGCGGTAGCGCGCGGGAATATCCGGGTGGCCGGGCGGAAACGCCCGCGTCGCCCCCTTGCGATGGACGCAGACGGTGCGGCGGACGCCGTCGATCTCGTGCTCCTCCATCTTGGCGATGTTGTGGGCGACGTCGTAGACGAGCCGCATCCCCAGGGCGCGCGACGACTTTTCAAACACCCTGCCGAACGCCTCCCGGGCCAGGTGGGTCATGATCTGCCGGTTCGACCAGGCGAAGTTGGCCGCGGCCCGCATCGCCGCCAGATACCGCCGACCCTCCGGAGAATCCACCGGGGCGCAGGCCAGTTGCCGGTCCGGCAGCCGGATGCCGAGCCGCTCCGGCACGTCCCGCAGGTCTCGCAGCGAGTCCTCGCACACCTGGTATCCCAGCCCGCGCGAGCCGGAATGAATCATCACCGTTATCTGGCCGGAGGCCAATCCCATCGCCGCCGCCGCCTCGGGATAGAGCACGCGATCGACCACCTGCACCTCGAGGAAATGGTTTCCCGACCCGAGCGTGCCGCACTGGTCCTCGCCGCGGGCCACCGCCCGGTCGGAGACGGCGTCGGCGTCCGCGCCGTCGATCCGGCCGCGGGCCTCCGTGGCCTCGACGTCTTCCGGCTCGCCGATGTCGCGCTGCACGACCCACGGGCTGCCTTCGGTGAGGATGCGCCGCAGGTCCGGCGGCTTGAACTTGTAGCGTCCGCCCTGACCGACGCCGCACGGCACGCGGGCAAACAACTCGTTGACCAGCGTCTCCAGCCGCGGGCGGACGTCGGCCTCGGTGAGGTCGGTCCGCACCAGCCGGACGCCGCAATTGATGTCGTAGCCCACGCCCCCGGGACTGATGACGCCGCCCGCCGCCGGGTCGGTCGCCGCCACGCCCCCGATGCAGAAGCCGTAGCCCCAGTGGATGTCGGGCATGGCCAGACTGGCCGCGACGATGCCCGGGAGGGTGGCGACGTTGGCCACCTGGAGCAGCGACTGGTCCTCGCGGATGGCGTCGATAAGCACGTCGTCGGCGAAGACCAGTCCGTCAACGCGCATGTCGGGCTGGAACGAGCGCGGAATCCGCCAGCAGCACGGATCGACGCGCTCGAGCGGCACGCGAACGCGTCCGGCGGTGGGCATGGGGCGGCTCCTGACGGCGTCAGATATCGAACAATACGCGGGCCGTAAAACCCGAGGCGGTCCGCGTGACGGACAACTGATGATAGGTGACGGCCTTGACTTCGCGGCGCAGCACGCTGCGTGCCGGGTCATACGGTACGAGGGTGATCTCGGCGTCGAGCCGGCCGGCGTCCAGCGCGGCGAAATTCACGGCGGCCAGCGTCATGCGGCGCTGATCGACGCGAAAGAGGACCTCGGCCAGCCAGTCGCGCAGCAGCGCCGCCTCGTCCGCCGCGGCCAGCAGGACGCGCACGGTCTCGGCCGCCGCGCCGGCTGCCGGCGACAGGTCGCCGATGCACGCGATCATCCCGCGCGCCGCCGTCTCGAACAGCGCGGCGCGATCCGGGGCGGTGACCTCGATGCCGAGGTCGGCGGTGTGGGGAATCTCGCGCCAGGACGCCTGCATGACTCACAGGTTACCGGGAGCACGCTTGCGGCGCGCTCGCGTCTACGGACGGCGTGCAAGAAATCAGCGGCTAGCGCAATTCACGATTGAGAGTGAGGCACCGGTGCCTGAAAATGTGGCACCGGTGCCTGATAATGTGGCACCCGCCGCGGCGGGTGCCGACAACAGCGCGACGGCGCGGCCACAGTCAATCTTTAGCCGCCCTAGCCGGTGGAAAAACCCCGCCGCTCGCAGGTTCGGCGACGGGTCGCGGAACGAACGATCGCGACAACAGCGTCGCCACGAACGCGCGAACGTCTTCGCCGTCGACGCGGTCGTCGCCGTTCACATCGGCGGCGCAGGTCCGCAGCGGATGCCGGGGCGTAGCGTCGAAATACTCGAGAGGAACGGTCCCGATGTTGCAGTCGATCGCGCCGAGCGAATAGGAGACGATGCTGTTCTCCTGTCCCCAGTTTGACGGGCCGTTGATTTCGCCGCAGATCACGTCCGGGCCGGGATTCTGAAACGCGGCCGCGGCCGCCGGCGCGAGGAGGAGGCCCCAGACAAGCGTGGCGAGGACGCACTTCGGCTTTCGCGGCACGGCCGCAAGCCCCTCCGGGGAAATCGCGCCCCAATCTCACCGCACGCCGAGTTCCGTCCAGAGCGATTTCTCCGCCTGCTGGAACTTCTCAAACGTCTGCTGGAGTTGCACGCGGAGCCGCGCCAGGTCCTCGTCGTCGGCCGGGATGCGGCCCTGATGCAGGTCGGCCAGGGCGCGGAGTTGGGCGGAGGCGTCCTCCAGCCGCGTCGCGGCGTCGGCGAAGTTGCGGGCGGCGTCGAAGATCGCCTGCTGCTTCGCCTCCGTCGCGTCGGGCTTGTTGAACAGCCGCCACGGGTGCCGCAGGATGTACTTCGCCGCCGACTTCAGGTGGTCCGATGTCTCCTTGAAGTTCACCAGCAGCCGATTGAGGTTCTCGCGGTTCAGCACGATCACGTCGCGCGTCGTGCTCGTCAGGTCGCCCACGTCGCTCATGGCCCGGTTGAGCCGGTCCATCGCCAGGTTCAGTTTCGCCGCCAGCCCGGCCTCGTTGCGGATGTCGGTCTGCTGGGCGATCGACTCGGCGATTCGCGTGTCCAGTTTGTCCGCCGTCGATTGCACGTGCAGGACCGACTCGTGCAACGGCCGGCGGTTCTCCTCCAGCATGGCCACGACCGTCCGCAGTCCGGCGTTCAGCGCGTCGAAGGCGGCATGCGTCTTGCCCAGCAGCGCCGCGGGGCGGTCGGCGGCCATCTCCTCGCGCAGCGCGGCCGTCGCGGCGTTCATCCCGTCCATCGTCTCGTGCAGTTTCGCCAGCAGCGTCCGCTTCTGGTCGGCGTCGAGTTCCACGGCCGCGCGGCGGCTGATGTCGTTCAGGTCGTCCATCGACCGGTGCAATTTGGCCATCAGCGACGCGGCGGCGGCCGGATCCATTTGCGTCTTGATCTGCCCCAGCAGCGAGCGCGGGTTGGCCCCGTCCAGTTCGCGGCCCAGGGCCTCGAGGTAGGCCCCGAATCCGCCGGGAGGGTCGCCGTCGAGCACCGCGTCAAGGTCAGCCGGCTGCGGGTCCGACCCCACGTCGATCGTCAGACTGCCCGCGCCCCCCAGCACCTCGCCCACGGCGCGGATGCGGCAGTCCTTCCGCAGCCGCAGCCGTTCGTCGATCCGCGCCGTCACGACCAGGTACAGGTCGGTCGGCCCGCTCCCGCCCGCCGACGCCGGCATCTCCTCCAGCGACAGCCGCGCGACGTGCCCGACCGGCCGGCCGGCGACGAGCACCTTGCTGCCTTCCTGCAGCGGCGGCAGCGGCAGCGCCTGCGGAAAGCGGACGCGGATCTTCCGCGCCGGGCCGCCCACCACCGTCTGCGGCAGCCACAGCACGATCGCGAAAAACAGCAGGAACACGGCGATCAGCGTCGCGCCGAGCCGCACGGCGTTGCGTTGCGCGGGCATGGTCGATCACACCTCGTCGGCCACCAGCAGTTTCTCGTACTCGCTGACGCCCTCACTGTCGGTCAGCGGGCCGGACGTGCGCCCGTTCAAAAACTGGTGGATCAGGCGCTCCTCGCGCTTCGCCAGTGCGTCCGGCTCGGCGGAACGCAGGGCCTCGAACTCCGCCCGCGTGCCGATCTTCAGCACCCGCCCCTGGTCGAGCATCACCATCCGGTCGGCGATGCGAAAGGCCGAATCCATCTCGTGCGTCACCACCACGCTCGTCACGTTCAGTTTCTTCGAAAGGTCCATGATCAGATCGTCGATGGCCGCCGAGGTGACCGGGTCCAGCCCCGCCGACGGCTCGTCATAGTACAGGATCTCCGGATCCAGCGCCGTGGCCCGCGCCAGACCGGCCCGCTTCTTCTGCCCGCCGGACAGTTGCGCCGGCAACTTGTCGCGGTGCGGCAGCATGTGCACCTGCTGGAGTTTCAGCGTCACCACGATGTCGATGATGGCCGGGTCGACGATGCTGTGCTCCTTCAGCGGCAGGGCGACGTTTTCGGCCACGGTCATCGAGTTGAACAGCGCCCCGCTCTGGAACAGGATGCCGAACTTCTTGCGGATCTCGTTCAGGTCGCCCTCGGGCATGCCCACGACGTCGCGCGGCTCGGACATGTCCTTGGTCTGGTAGAGGATCGCCCCCTCGTCCACCGCGTATTCGCCGATCAGGCAGTTCAGCAGCGTGCTCTTCCCGCAGCCAGACCCGCCCATCACCACCAGCGTCTCGCCGCCCAGGACCTCGAACGTCACGCCGTCCAGCACCGCCGCCCGTCCGCCGTCCGGCCGCGTGAAGTACTTGCACAGATTGCGGACGGATATCACGGCATCGGACATGAGGCGGTTCCGTTGAGCGCCGTCCGATTGTACCGGCCGGCGGACCGCGCGCGAATCGCCTGCAACGGCCACGCAGTCCTTACGTCCGCGCCGCGCGGGTCGCAACCACCCGCTCGAAATGCGCGATCATCTCGTCGATCATCTCCTCGAACCCGATGATCGGCGCCCAGCCCAGCGCCTTCCGGGCCTTGGTCGCGTCGCCGCGCAACACCGAGATCTCGACCGGCCGCAGGTAGCGCGGGTCGGTCGTCACGTGCCGCTCCCAGTCCGCCAGCCCCAGCCGGCCGAACACCAGCCCCGCCAGATCGCGCACCGACCGGTCCCGCCCGGTGGCGATCACGAAATCCTCGGGCGTCGGCTGCTGAAGCATCAGCCACATCGCCCGCACGTAGTCCCGCGCATGGCCCCAGTCCCGCCGTGCGTCGAGGTTTCCCAGCGGCAGCGTCCGGCGCAGTCCCTGTTTGATCTCGAGCGCCCCGATGACGACCTTGGCCGTAACGAAACTCTCCCCCCGGCGCGGCGACTCGTGATTGAACAGGATGCCGTTGGCAATGAACAGTCCATAACTCGACCGGTATTGCCGCGCCTGGTGGTGCGCAAACGCCTTCGCGCAGCCGTAGGGCGACACCGGGTTCAGCGGCGTCGTCTCCGTCTGCGGCGTCTCGGCCGGCTCGCCGAACATCTCCGAAGACCCGGCCTGGTAGAGCCGGGCCTCGGGGCAGGTCAGCCGCACGGCCTCGAACAGGTTCAGCGCCCCCAGACCGGTGGACAGGGCGGTATAGATCGGCTGGTCGAAACTGACGCGGACGTGCGATTGGGCGGCGAGATTGTAGATCTCATCCGGACGGGAAAGTTTCAGCACGCGAACGAGCGACGGCACGTCCAGCATATCCGCGTATTCAAGCCGGACGGCCTCGCGGTCGCGCAGATGCTGAATCCGCGACGTCTGCGTTTCGGCCACGCTGTTGCGCTTCAGCGTGCCCCAGACCTCGTAGCCCTTTTCCAGCAGGAACTCGGCCAGATACGAGCCGTCCTGCCCGTTGATGCCGGTGATGAGCGCGCGGCGTGCCATTCCGCCGTCGATTGTACCGACGCCGGCATGACTCCGCCCGGACGTGACGCTCGTTGCCGCTTCGCGCCTCGGGGACCGTCAGGTGTTTGTTCGCGTGTGCCGGCGGCCGCGAGTACGATGACCTTCGAGTGCCCGCCGTGAAGACCGTCGCCGTCATCCCCGCCCGCATGGCCGCCGTACGACTGCCCGGCAAGCCGCTCCTTCGCCGGACCGGGAAGTATCTCATCGAACACGTCGTCGAGCGGGCGCGGGCGGCGCGGCGCGTCGACGACGTGATCGTCGCCACCGACGACGAGCGGATCGCCGCCGCCGTCCGTTCCTTCGGCGGCCGGGCCGAGATGACCCGCGCCGACCACGCCAGCGGCACGGACCGCGTCGCCGAGGTCGCCGCCCGCCTCGACGCCGACCTCGTACTCAACGTGCAGGGCGATGAACCGGAAATGGACCCCGGGAACATCGACCGGCTCGTGGCCCTGCTGGCCGACCGGCCGGACCGGCTGATCGGCACGGTCGCCTGCCCGTTTCCCGCCGACGGGCCGCGGCGCGGCCCGGGTTCGCCAGACGACCCCAACCGCGTCAAGGTCGTGCTCGACGTCCGCGGCGACGCGCTCTACTTCTCCCGCGCGCTTGTTCCCTTTCCGCGCGACATCCCGGCCGCGCCCGAACGACCCGCGGACCTCGACCCGTCGCGCTGGCTGATGCACCTGGGGCTGTACGGCTTCCGCCGCGCCGCGCTGCGGGAGATCGCCGCGCTGGCCCCCTCGCCGCTGGAACAGATCGAACGCCTGGAACAACTCCGCTGGCTGGGGGCGGGTCACCGCATCGCCGTCGGTGTCGGCGAACGCGGCTCGGTCGGCATCGACACACCGGAGGACTACGAGGCGTTCGTGGCCCGCTGCGAAGCACGGCTCAGAAATTGCTGAACCGCACCGCGCGCACCGCCCGCCGGTAACGCGCCAGCCACAGGAGGATCAGCGCCCCGTTTCCGGCGAACACCAGCACCAGTTCGATCGGTACAAAGGTAGCGCCGAACGGTACCCGCCTGCCGATCGCGGCGTAAAGTGCGTCGTGAAACCTGATGAAGCCCGTCAGCAGCGCGCCGTTATAGCCGCAGAACGTCCAGAGATAGACCATCTCGTACCCGAGGACCTTGCGGAACCAGCGCGGGTCGGGCAATACGCCGCGGACAAAAAGCCCCAGCGCCACGAGCGTCCCCACCACGCGATGTACCATCCAGCCCGCCAGCGGCGCAAGAAACAGCAAGAGCATCGGCACGACCACCACATCGTCCCCTCCCGGCCGGCCCAATTCGGTGACGACCAGCACAAAAACCCACAGCGCCGCGCCGAACCCGACCAACAACAGGTGGGACCGTGCCAGTACCCGGGCCGCGCGGTCATCGCCGCGCAGCGTCAGGGCGCCGTAAAAACGAGTCGGCTCCAGCAGCGCCCGCGCCGACGCCTCCAGCCATGCGCCGAAAACCTGTTTCTGTTCCCACGCCCATCCCGGCCGGCGACGCCCCGGCGTCAGCGACTCCTCGATCGGAAGGTTGCACTCCGGGCACCTTCCGTGCTCCGGCCGGTGGGTCAGGTCGTAGCCGCAGCCCTCGCAGCGCGGCGGGAGGTCGTGCGGTTCCTCCGGTTCGCGCGCCCCGCGGGCCGCCGCACCCAGCCAGGCGTAGTAAGACGCCGCGCACGCCAGGATCGTCATGATTGCAAACGGGAAGATATTGAAGGGCCGGCGTCTTGGGCCGATCTGCTCAGTATGAATCGCCCACACGAGCATCGATCCCGCCACAACCGTCAGCAGCGCAAGCAGTCCGAGCGAGGCGACGGCCGCCCGCAGCGCCCGGACGTAAGACCGGCCCAATTCGCCGCCGGCATGGATCACCGGAAACTGGAAGAGCGCCACAATAACCACGATCGCCCCGACGAGTGCCATGATCCCCAGTCCGATCAGTTCCATCGACCCGAACCAGCCGTCACGGTGCCAGTCGGCCCACACCTCGGAAATACTGAAAAAGACCACCGTTGTCTGCGGTCGGCCGCCTCGGCCCGGCAGCCGGCGCTGCTCGACCATCTGCGCTCGGAGACTGAGCACCACGACCGCGACCGCGATCACGCAGCCGTACGGCAGGCCGGCGCACCAGACGGAAGCCGTGGGCGCGGCGGCGAAAGTCGCCCCGGCGCGCGCCGGCCGGATGAGGTCGATCCAGGGTGAAAAGACAATGCGAAAAAACCCCGGCGCGGGGAGGAAAGACTGCGCGGGGCGCCCCGGATCGGACGGCTTGGACATCGGGCGAAGACTACGCGGCCGCGCGCTGCGATGAAAGCGCGGGCGCCGCGTCGCGCGCGAATCACGAGACCCGAAACATATCGTGGTCGCGCGCGCCGCCTCGCTACTCGATCGTCTTCACAAACGCCACCCCCGTCGCCCCGCCCTGCGGATCGGCATAAGGCACGATCTTCCAGCCGAAGAGTTCGGGGTCGCGCCCGCTGGCGACGCTGTGGCCGATCACCGTCCCCAGCACCGCCCCGAACAGCACGTCCGACAGATAATGCTCCCGGTCGTCCAGCCGCGAGATGCCCACCAGCGCCCCCAGTCCGTACAACGGCACGCCCGCCAGGGGGCCGTACGCCTCGTGCATCACCGACGCCACCACGAACGTGCTCGACGTGTGGCCGCTCGGAAACGTGCCCAACTCCCCATTGGGCGATCGGTCCCACGTGGCCGCCTGCCCCGCCAGAACCGTCAGGCCGTTGATGATCAGCGCGCTGAACAGCGTTCGGCCGACCTCAAACGTCTTTTCATCCTGCGCCTGCTGGCCGACCAGGTAGAACAACCCCGCCAGCGCGAAATGCGTGCCCGGGTTGCCGGCGGCGGCGAACGCGTCGTTCCAGTCGTGCGAGAATGTGTGCTGCCGATCGTAGTGGTCCTCGACGGTGTCGTCCGGGCCGGTTTCCTGCACCGCCAGTGCCCCGCCGTACGACACACCAAGAATCACGAGATTCAGCGGGTTCCCGTACACGCGCTTCGTGTCGCCCCACAAATCGCCCGCCATGTGTTTCACATCGCGCTTGACCGTCTCGCGGAAATCCGGCAGCGGCGGGCGACGCGGCGCGAACGATTCTCCGGCCGCAGCGCGACCATAATCCGGCCGGTTCTCTCCCTGTTCTGCCGACCGGTTTTCATCGTATGCAAGATCGAGCGGCGCAACGGTGGGCAGCGGATCGTCGCCGCCGTGGCCCGGACCGAGTCTCATCGGTCTGTCTTCGGCGACTACCCGGGAGGCGCCGCGCGACTTTCGGCTCGCCCCGAAATCCTCGACGGCGGTCAACCGCTCCTGTTCGAGGCGGGCAAGTCGCCGCTCGAGGTTGTGGGGGGGGCCGGTGCGCGGGCCGGCCGAGCAGCCCGCCGCGAGCAGGACGACGGCCAGCCAGCACCGGTCGCGAATCGCCACGCGCACTGATTGCACTCCACGGCGCATTCTCCGCGCCGCGACCGATCCGGCAACCCCCTTTGATTGGTGATTATCGGCGTATTACCCCTTGCCGAACCAGCGGCTCGCCCCAACCGGGGATCAGGGCAAAGGGCTCTCCTTGGTCTGGCGCGATTCGGGTTGACCCAAGAGAACCATGTCGCTAAAAAACCGGGAGAGCGCGAGCGGAGACTTCTCAAAGAAACCGCGTCGCGCGATGTGCGTCCCTCCGCCGAAGAACCGCCGGTCTGAGGGCACGGCAATCGGTCTCGGCTCCATGCCGGGTCAGGTTCGACGCTCATCACGCCGATAATCCGCAGGCCCGGGCTCGATCGATTCGACCCCTCCCGCGCGACCCTCCGCTCCCGGGCAGTAACGCCAACTCGCGGCAATGGATTTCCCGTCGCCGCGTTTGACCGTTGTGGGCCGGTGCCGTCTACGCGGCGAGGACCTACTCCATACGATGACCCGCTCGCCTCGACTTCTCGCCGTCGCGATCGACTCGTGCTGCTGGGAATACCTCCAGCCCCTCCTGGAGCGCGGCCGCTGTCCGACCCTCGCCGCGCTGGCGCGCCGCGGCGTCCGCGGGCGCGTCAATTCATCGATCATCCCGGTCAGCCCGATGGCGTGGTCCTCGTTCATCACCGGCAAGCGGCCCGCAAACCACGGCGTTTTTGAATGGCAGGTCCGCCGCTCGGGCGGCCTGCTGACGCGTCCGGTTTCCGCCGCCGACCGCCACGGCACGCCGTTCTGGGAATATCTGAACGCAGCCGGACACCGCGTCGGCATCATCGCCCTTCCGGTCACCTACCCGGCCCCGACGGTCGACGGCTTTTTCTTTTCCGGATTTGACACGCCGCCCGTCTCGACCGGCTTTGCTCACCCGCATGATCTTTTCACGTCACTGGAACCATCGCTGGCGGCACGGGCCGGGCGACTCCTGCTGCCCGACGCCCAGCGCGGGCCGTCCGAGGACGGCGCGCCCGAGACGGAGTTCGACCGCACGCTGACGGAAGCGACCGTTGAGTGGCAGCAGCGATTCAATGCGGATTGCCTCGTCATCA